>Ga0070738_10003693_pt1 | contig 19554 bp, 27 predicted proteins | sample Coa_R2_2_FD_66446 | JGI IMG/M metagenome (GOLD analysis project Ga0070738, IMG submission 66446) | Surface soil microbial communities from Centralia Pennsylvania, which are recovering from an underground coalmine fire - Coalmine... | ecosystem: Environmental > Terrestrial > Soil > Unclassified ... | reverse complement strand
GTCTCCTCGTCATTGTAGCCGGTCTCGGGGTCGATCGCGGTGTTGTGGCTGAACAGGTTGAAGGCGTAGGGGTGCGGCATCACCTTGGCCGGAAACACCTGGCCATTGAGATAGGCGCGGGTCGACTGCACGAGCTCGTCCATGGCGGCAGCGCCGGCGCCGCTGGCGGCCTGGTAGGTCGCGATGATCATGCGCTTGATGCGGTTCTTCTGGTGGATCGGCCACAGCGGCACCAGCGCCGTGATCGCGGCGCAGTTCGGGTTGGCGATGATGCCCTTGTGGTCGCGGATGCGGCGCGCGTTGATCTCGGGGATCACCAGCGGCACGTTCGGGTCCATGCGGAAGGCCGAGGAGTTGTCGACCACGACCGCACCGGAGCGAACCGCGATCGGTGCGTACGTCCTGGAGATGGAGCCGCCGGCCGAGAACAGCGCGATGTCGACGCCTTCGAAGGAGCGCTCATTGAGCTCCTCGATCGTTACCTTCTGCCCGCGGAAATCGACCGTCTTGCCGGCGGATCGGGCGCTGGCCAGCGCCTTCAGCCGGCTCGCGCGGAAATTGCGCTTGTCCATGGTGGCGATGAATTCGGCACCGACGGCGCCGGTCACGCCGACAATGGCTACAACGGGATCGTTCTTCACGTCTCTCTCCAGTCAGTTGAGCTTGTGCTTGAGGCAATAAAAAAGCCCCGGACCTGATCAGGCGGGGCTTCGGTTCGAGATGTCGCGATGGTCTGTCCGCCTACGCGCGCACGCCTCCGAGGCCCGGTCGGGCTTTGGTCGTTTTGGTCGTGCTTTTGGTCGCAGCGGTCATGGCGCGGGAACATAGGGGGGCGGTGCTGCCCCGTCAACGGCTTTTCCGTTCGATCAGCGCGCCGAAAAGGTTGAATCCGCGGGCCCTGTCACGCCATAAGCCGCTCATGACGCTTCCCAACCATTTCGAACTGCTCGCGACCTGCGGCACCGCCCGTACCGGCCGGCTGACCACCCCTCATGGGGTGGTGCGCACCCCTGCGTTCATGCCGGTCGGCACGGCCGGAGCCATGAAGGGGCTGTACTGGCGCGAGGTGCGCGATGCCGGCGCCGACATCGTGCTCGGCAACACCTATCACCTGATGCTGCGGCCCGGCGCAGAGCGAATCGCAGCACTTGGCGGCCTGCAGCGCTTCACGGGCTGGGGCGGGCCGATGCTGACGGATTCCGGCGGCTTCCAGGTGATGTCGCTGTCGGAGCTGCGCAAGCTCACCGAGCATGCGGTCACCTTCCGCTCCCATATCGATGGGGACAGGATCGAGCTGTCGCCGGAGCGCTCGATCGAGGTGCAGCGCCTGCTTGGCTCGGATATTGCCATGCAGCTCGACGAATGCGTGCGGCTGCCGGCCGAGCGCGCCGATATCGAGCGCGCGATGCAGCTGTCGCTGCGCTGGGCGGAGCGCTCAAAGCGCGCCTTCGAGAGCGCGCCTGCCGGTTACATGCTGTTCGGCATCGTGCAAGGCGGCGACGTTCCGGAGCTGCGCAAGGTGAGCGCGCGGGGCTTAAGCGACATCGGCTTCCATGGCTATGCCATCGGCGGGCTTGCAGTCGGTGAGCCGCAGGCGGTGATGCTGGCCATGATCGAGGAGACCGCGCCGCTGCTGCCTGCCGACCGGCCACGCTATCTCATGGGCGTCGGCACGCCCGACGATCTCCTGGAAGCGGTCAAGCGCGGCATCGACATGTTCGATTGCGTGCTGCCGACGCGCAACGGGCGTCATGGCGTCGCGTTCACGCGGTTCGGCGCCATCAATTTGCGCAATGCGCGGCATATCGATGATCCGCGGCCGCTGGATGAGGAGAGCGCTTGGCCCTCCACGCGCGAGATCTCGCGCGCCTATCTGCACCATCTCGTCCGCTCCGGCGAGACGCTCGGCGCGATGTTGTTATCCGAGATCAACATTGCTTACTACCAGCGGCTGATGTGCGACATCCGCGACGCGATTGCGCAAGGCAGGTTTGCCGAGTTCTACGAGGCGACCCGCCAAGGCTGGGCGCGCGGTGACATCGCGCCACGCGCAAGCTGACGGATCACGCGCACGTCAGCATCCCATGCCGGGCATCAAGACTGCGGCGCGAATTGGATATCGCTAGAATTTTACTGAAGGAGGCTGGAACGGTCGGCGCGGGGCGCGCGTTGGATCGCCCCGCGGCAGTATTAATTGCACAAGATGCGCTTGGCCGCGTGCTTGGTGACGAAGCCGTATCCGCAGGTGTCGCAGGTCCAGAGATAGCTGATCAGATGTTCCGACAGATAGGCGGACGCTTCGGCAGCAACCATGGAATCGGCGCACACAGGGCAGGTCGGCAAATCGCTTCCCCGGGGATCGGGGTGCGGCACAATGGTCGACAGGACTTCAGCAAGAGCTGGCATCGTGACCCCTTCTGCGTTCCAAGGCTTGGCGCAATCTATACACCAAATTCCTTGACGATGTAGCAACACAAATACGTTGCTTTTGCGTTATTTGGTCGCGTTAAGTTTTTGCAATGCAGCGCATATTTGAATTGAACCCTTCTCGCTTGCACTGCAGCGCGCGGAATGTTCCTAGCACCGTCGACGCGGTTGCGATTTGCGCGAGAGCAAACAGAACGGCGTCAGGGATGCATCACGCGCGGGCGGTGCCGCGCGTCGAAGCGGCAAAACTCCCGATGCTGTGGGCAAGGCCATCCTGGCCATCGTGCCGCCGTTGGCGAACGCGCTATATGTGAATCGCCTGATTTGAAGGAATTGAGCGATGCCCGATCAGCCGAGACGGCCAAGAACCCTGAAAGACGCGCGCAGCGAAGCGGAGGCTGCGTTCAAGAAGGTGACCGCGAAAGTGGCCGAGGCGCCGCCAAAGAAGACTGCTGTTCCCGGCGTGAAGGAGCAGGTCACCTTGCGGATCGACCAGGACGTCCTGGAGCATTTTCAATCCGGCGGTCCGGGCTGGCAGGACCGCATCAATGATGCGCTGCGCAAGGCGGCGGGGAAGTAGGTTGGGGTCTCGCCCCAGATATCGGTCCTCACCCTTGGGAGGCCGCGAAAGCGGCCGTCTCGAAGGATGGCCGCTGGTGAGAGCAGGGCCTTCATGGTTCGAAACGGCGCTGCGCGCCTCCTCACCATGAGGATCGACAAGAACCCCGGCTTAATGCCGGGGCTTTTTTTGCCGAAGTCTAAGCCGGCTCAATGGCGGAACATGCCGCCCATCATGCCGCCGACCAGACCGCCCATGAACGCGCCGGGGTCGCCGCCGCGGCGGGAGCCTCCGCCACCTCCGCCGCCCCTGTAGTGGCGGACATGGCGGGAGCCGCTGTCGGATGAGGAGTCGTCGGAAGAGGTCTGAGTGGTCGCGACGATCTCGGAGAGCAGCGCCTTGTGCTGCAGCTTGTTGAGGTAGCCGCTGACCGGATAGCCGCGGGCGGCCTGCCAGCGCTTGATCACCGAACGGGTCTCCTCATCGAACTTGCCGGTGACCTTGGTATCGAAGCCGAGGCCGTTGAGACGACGCTGTACGTCGCGGCGCTGGCCACGGTCGAGGCCGATCTGGTCCTCGGTGACCTGGCTCGAATCCTCGGTATACGTGGCGGGATCGACGGCGGTCAGATTGCGCGTCATATCCTTGTCTTTGTCTTTGGGCGCGGCTGTCCCCTCGCCAGGATTGAGCTCCGCCAGCCGTGCCAGTGCCAGCGAACGGAACTGGCCATTCGGATAGCTGGACAGATAGGCGTTAAGCTCCTCCGGCTTCTTGGAATCCTTCACCGAGCGCCAGAACTCCAGCTCGACATCGGTCCCGGCGGTGGTGGAGGCGAGTGCGGGCCCTGACGGCGCAGGAGCTGCCGCGGCGCTCGCCGGTTGCGCAGTTGCCGGATTGAGATAGACCGAGCCGGTAAGATTGGTGTGCCCCCAAGGCAGTTGACCCTTGCTGGTCTCGTCGCTGACCTGGGCTCGCACTTCCGTCATGGCCTGCTGGATCTCGACGCCGGGCTCGGTGATGTGGGCAATCAGCGCGCGGGTGAACGGGCTGTTGGTGCCCTCCTGCCCATCCAGCGCGGTCTGGCCCGGGCCGGTGGCGAACGCAATCAGGGTGCCTTCGCCCGACTTCATCTCGGCCAGGCCCTGGCCGACCGCGACGCTGCGAGTGGCGTTGGCCTTGATCTTGGCGGCGAACGGATTATCGCGGCAGGCGTCGAGGAACACGAGCTTGACCTTGGCATCGCCCATGGTCTGGTCGAGGGTTACGTCGACATTGATGGCGGCGCCGAGCTTGACGTCCATTTCCGATTTGATGTCGGCATCGACAGGCAACAGGTAGTTGGTGCCGGAGATCGCGATGCCATGGCCGGCGTAGTAGAACACGGCGACGTCGGCGCCTTGCGCCTTGCGGCCGAAGTCGAGCAGCTTGGCCGTCATGGTGTCGCGGGTGAGGTTCGTGCCCTCGATCACCTCAAAGCCGACGTTGCGCAAGGTCGCGGCCATCGCCTTGGCGTCGATTGGCGGGTTCGGCAGTTGCGCCACGTTCTTGTAGGCGCCATTGCCGACCACGAAGGCCACACGCTTGTCGGCAAGTGCGGCGTCAGCCGAGAACAGCGTGAGAATCAGGGACAGGATGAGGCTCGGGTAGCGCATCGCAAAAAATCCCCCAGCAAAATCGAAATAAAACAAGCAGCAACGATTGCGCACAATTTACACGAAAACGCGGTCTCTCGTGCGACAAAAATTGAGACTTGCGCCGTCCGCAATCGTGCCTTCCGAGATCGAGACTAACGTACAGGTTCCAGATGATTGCGTGATCTGGATCACAATTTGGCCGGCGGCGTTTCGGACGCAGGCTTGGCGGCAGCTTGCTGCGGCGCTTTCAGGTTCAAGAGATTGCCGGCGAGGATCAGCGCGGCGCCAAGGCCGGTGATGAGATCGAGCCGCTCGGCATAGAGCAGCCAGCCCGCGGTCGCGGTCAACGGGACGCGCAGGAAATCCATCGGCACCACGACGGTCGCATCGGCATAGCGCATCGCACTGGCGAGACAATAATGCGAGAAGGTGCCGCAGATGCCGATCACGATCATCCAGGTCCAGCCATGCGCGGACGGCCAGGTCCAGAGATAGAGCGTGGGCGCAAGGCCCGCGGTCGATTGCACCACCAGCATCCAGAAGATCACCGCCAGCGCGCTTTCGGTTCGGGTCAGCGATTTCACGAGCACCATCGAGATACTGAAGCCGACCGCAGCGCCGAGCGCAATCAATTGCCCCGGATTGATGTCGCCCGTAGCGGGACGAACGATCACGATGACCCCGACGAGGCCGAGCAGGATCGCAAGCCCCTTCCAGGTGGTGATGCGCTCGCCGAGAAAGCTGGCCGCCAGTATCGCTGTCCAGATCGGCATGGTGAACTCGATCGCCACCACCTGGCCGATCGGTATCAGGGTCAGCGCGAAGAACCAGCCGAGCTGGGCGCAATAATGGATGACGTTGCGCGCGGCGTGCTCGCGCAGCCGCGTCGTCTTCAGCGCCGCGAAGCCGCCGGCGCGGTAGATCAGCGGCGACAGCAGGAGGAAGCCGATCAGCGAGCGCACCTCCATCAACTCGAACACATTGAGCTCGCGCAGCGCCTCGCGGCCTGCGACCGCCATCACCAGGGTCAGCGACAGCCAACCTGCCATCCACAATGCGGCCATCGGTTTGGAGGCGGTGTTGGGCATGGCTCGGCCGCTGGGGCAGGGGTTGAGGGCAGGCCGGTATCGGCGAGGGAAGCCGCATTTGCAACCCGCCGACGAGGCGCCCCTCATATGCAGGCCAATTTCGCGGTGGGAGAGATGGGTGGATCGGTGGTAGTGACTGCCCGTCATTCCGGGGCACGCGAAGCGTGAACCCGGAATCTCGAGGTTCCGGGTTTGGTGCTTCGCACCGCCCCGGAACGACGGAGCAACGGGAGGAAAAATAAATCATGCGTATCCTGCAACCGGCCGAATGGTCCAAGCCGCGCGGCTTTTCCCATGGTGTCGAGTTCTCCGGGCCCGGCCGTTGGGTCGTGCTGGCGGGACAGACCGGCGGCGACGACAAGGGCGACTATGCGCCCGAGATGGCGGCGCAGGTCGCGACCGCGCTGAAGCGGATCATCAAGCTGCTCGCCGAGGCGGGCGCGGGCCCCGAGCATATCGTCCGGCTGACCTGGTACCTGACCAGCCGCAGCGATTATGAAGCCGCGGGCGCGGGTATCGGCGCGGCGTGGAAGGAGACGCTCGGACGCAATTTCCCGCCTTCGACCCTTCTCTACATTGACGGCCTGGTCGATGCCCGTGCCAAGGTCGAGATCGAAGTGACGGCATTCGTGCCGGGGGCTTGAAGGACGTACAATGAACAAGACTAGCCGCAAGACATCAGCCGATTTCGTCACCGCCTTTGCCACCGGCTGGCCCGAGCAGGAACCGCATCTGTTGATCCTGTCGCTGACCACGGCCAAGGGCGTGCAGGATTTTGCGCTGACCAGGAATCAGGCGCTGCTGATTGCGAAAACGATGAACCAGACGGCGGAGCAGCTGGCGAAGCCGAAGGGGAGCTAATCTAGTCTTGCTCCGTCATTCCGGGGCAGGCGAAGCGTGAACCCGGAATCTCGAGATTCTGGGTTCGGCTCTTCGAGCCGCCCCGGAATGACGGAGCAAAGCAACTGACGCTCAGACGCCGACCCTTACCCGATCCGGCGCACCCAGCCGAACTCGTCGGCGATGTCGCCGCGCTGGATGCCGACGAGCTTGGCCTTGATGGCGGCCGTGATCGGGCCGGTCGTCCCGTCCGCGATCACGATGTCGCCCTTGCTGCTCTTGATCTTGCCGATCGAGGCGACCACGGCGGCGGTGCCGCAGGCGAACGCCTCCTTGAGCCTGCCGCTGGCGGCGTCCGCGCGCCACTGGTCGATGGAGTAGCGCTCCTCGCGCACGTTGCGGCCGTCCTTGCGCGCCAGCGTGATGATGGCATCGCGCGTGATGCCCGGCAGGATGGTGCCGGAGAGCGGCGGCGTCAGCAGCGAGCCGTCATCCATCACGACAAAGACGTTCATGCCGCCGAGCTCCTCGACCCAGCGATGCTCGGCCGCATCGAGGAAGACCACCTGGTCGCAGCCATGCTCCATGGCCTCGGCCTGCGCGAGCAGGCTCGCCGCATAATTGCCGCCGCATTTGGCCGCGCCCGTGCCGCCCTCGGCCGCGCGGGTGTAGCGGTCGCTGAGCCACACGGTCACCGGCTTCTCGCCGCCCTTGAAATAGGAGCCGACCGAGCTTGCGATCAGCATGAACAGGTATTCGTGCGAGGGGCGGACGCCCAGGAAGGCTTCGGTGGCGAACATGAAGGGCCGCAGATAGAGGCTGCCGTCGCCCTTGGGGATCCACGCGGAATCGATCTTGACCAGTTCGTCCACCGCCTGCAGGAACACGGCTTCCGGCAGGTCCGGCATCGCCATGCGTGCGGCCGATTGCTGGAAGCGGCGGGCGTTCTGCTCGGCGCGGAACAATGCGATGGAGCCGTCGCTGAGATTATAGGCCTTCAAGCCTTCGAAGATCTCCTGCCCATAATGCAGCACCGCAGCGGCCGGATCGAGCGTGACAGGCGCGCGCGCGGTGACCTCAGCGTCGTGCCAGCCGCGATCCTTGGTCCAGCGAATCGTCACCATGTGGTCGGTGAAGACCTTGCCGAAGCCGGGATCCTTCAACAGGCCGGCCCTGACATCGGCCGCCACCGGCCGGTCCGAGGGACGGCGGGAGAAGCTAAAGGCGGTCTTGGAATGGGCGTTCATCGGACATATCCCTGCAAAGCGCGCGCGGTTCTCGCGCGGGGAATGGTTTCGATAAGCCCTGTACGGCCCAAGTCAAGCATAGCGCGCGCTAGCGCGAGAGCGCGATGTTTGCGGCGCGGAACTGGCTGTCGGCCCGCATCGAGATCGACTGACGGGCGCCGCGGGTCGCCAGCGCAATGCTGGCGTTGAAGCCAGCCGTCGAGGCGACCACCTGGAAGTTGCCATTGCCGCCGCGGCCCTGCAGCGTGCCGCTGATATTGCGGCTGCTTTCGCTCCAGCTGCCGCTGACAACGCCGCCGGGCTCGGCGACCACGCGAGCGTCGAGATTGAAGCGATAGGAATCGCTGGCGCAGGTCAGGGTGAGATTCATCTCTGCCCCCGCCACGGCGTAGATCGCGCGGCAGCGGATCCGCTCACTCGAACCGTCGTCGAGCGTCACGGTGCCGCCGCCGGCCCAGCGGCCGGCCATGCCGGCGAAGGGGCCCGATTGCGCCTGCGCGGGAAGGGCGCTCACTGCTGCGCCAAACAAAACGGCGGCTGCCACGAGCAGCCGCCGCGAGGCGGTCACGATGTTGAAAGCTGCGTCAACCTTATTGGCGCGACGCTTCCCAGCGACCGCTGCACGGGATGCCTGCTGAAGCCCCATTCCACTTACCCGATCCGGCATTGCCATTGAGTTGTCCGTTCGCATAAGCACCGTTGATCGAGACCCGAACAAGGCCCTCACGTCCGATGCTGCCGGAGACATCAGCTCCCGACGCCGAAATCTTACCGTCGCTCACGGTGAGCGTCGAGCTTGCGGTCGGCTCGCAGCTGCCGCTCTTGGTCACGATCGTGACATGCCAGAGGCCGTCATAGGGGTTCTGGGCGACGGCCGGGGTGATCACGCCGACAGCGAGAACTGAAGCACAAACATACGCAGCAATGCGATGGGCACGCATAATTCAAATTTCCTTCAATGTGGGCTGATGGGCCGGCTTATCCGGGCCAAATGTGACGAAAATATGCTGCGCTGCCACAATTTTGAAATATTAACGTTATTTCAATAGGTTAAGAGCGAGATGGAGTCTCGTTTCAGAGGCGAGATTCGGTGGAGAACGGGCCGTTTCAGGCGGGTGTCCGGAAGCGGTGAGTCTTAGTGCGGCGAAAGGCTTGGCGCCTTGGTCGCGAACTCCTCGTCCTGCGGCTTGGCCGGGAGCTCGTTATAGGTCTTGGCGTAGTCGATGACGCGCGCGAGCAGTTTCTGCCCCAGCGGCGCCAGTGCCCGCTCCCACAATTCGCGCGCCGTCTCGCCCTTCTTCACAAAGCACCATTCCTGCGCCGCGATCGCGCCAGCATCCATGCGCTCGGCCAGGTGATAGACGGTGCCGCCGGCGATCGGATCGCCTTCCTTGATGGTCCATTCCACCGCGGCCATGCCGCGGTGTCGCGGCAGAAGGGAGGGATGATAGCCGATGCCGCCGAGCTTTGCCGCGGCCACGGCCTCCTTGGTCACGCGCGCATGGCTGTGCGCGGCGACGATCAGGTCGGTGTTGGGCGCGATCTCGGATGCCACGACGCGCTTCGGATCGGCCTGCACCACGACTTCAATGCCGGCGGCCCGTGCGGCACCTGCCAGGCGATCTTCTCCGTCATGCACCACGACGCGCGCGATCTCGACCCCGTGCTCCCTGAGCATGTTGAAGGTGGTCACGCCGAAATGGCGGGAGCCGACGAGGGTGATCCGCATGGTCGTCCTTTCACGCAACGGAAGGAGCTTGGGCGCTCGATACCACGCCGTTTCCGGCGCGGTGGTCGTTGCCACCCGTGTTATCAACAAGCGGATTTGGGAATCGAGATCAAGTTTTTCGCAAAATGCACGCCGACCAACAGCGGGTCACAGTTTTTAAGTCGGGCGAAGACAGTTCTTTAAGTCTCTGATGTCAATATGAAAAGGCCGCACCGCCGAGCGGCCTAATAGCCGGGCGCCGCGCCTTTCAAGCAACCTACCCCAGGGCACGCGCGCTCGGCTATTTGCCGTCGACCTTGCGACAAGGCTTTCTGCTTTAAGCCATTCCCGCTGACGTGACGAGCCTCAATCGGAACTTTCCGCGGCAGCTTACCGGTGGCCCAGCCCGTACCAGATCATGGCGAGCACCGCGATCAGGAGCGCGCCCATGATCAGCCGGTGCCACATCCCCCTCATTGCGGCTCTTAATATTCTTCGGATGATTCCAGGCGCTTGAGCGCGACTATCGCCTCGCGGCAGAGCTGGGCAAACCAGATCAGCAGGATGCTGCCGAGCAGGAACAGCGTGAAGCTGTTGTAGTCGGCAAGCGTCAGCGGGCTGAATTCGAACACCGGCGGAAGGAAAGCCCACCAGACGATCGGAACGGCGAGCAGGGCCGCGCAGGCGCCTGCGGGAACGCCGGCGAGCAGGCTCGCGAGCAGGACGGCGGGAAGGAAGGTTGCGAAGTAGACGGTCGCGCCCAGGCAGCCCAGGAGTTCGCGGAGCGCGATGGCCACGCACAGCACAGCGAGCGCGACCATGAAGGCCGCAGGCGACCAGGGCTTGAGCTTCAGGATTCGGTGAGTGGTCTTCACACTGTCACGATCACGCAACGCTTAGCCCCCCGGCTTCTTCGATTGAGTAAGCCGCCCCAACCGGCCGCGTGCGCTAGGGTTAGCGCCGGTCAAACCGTTCTGCAACAGCCATGGAACTGCTGCAGCGCCGCGAAGCACGTGCCCCAGAAACCGCAGGATCGCTGATGTGCCCACGAACGAGCGCGGACATTCTCATGGCGACCATGCAATGGGGCTTGGGTGAACTAGTGAACAGATCGGCCGACTGCACTGCTCTAGGCTTGATTCTGGGCTCCGGCGGGTGACGCCCCGGAGACTCGCTTGACTGAAGCCCCGCTCGCGCCCGTCGCGGCGGGGATTTTTCTTGTCCGGCGCGAGGGGGCTCGCTTGTCCGGCGCGGCGTGCTATAGATTGTCCCCTGCGGCCATACAGCGCACGGAGAAGACATGAGGAAGCTATTCGCGGCAGCCCTGGTGTCGGGGAGTGTTCTGCTCGGGACTGTTCTCAGCGTTGCCACGGCGAATGCCGCCGGCGGCTGCGGTCCAGGGTGCCACAGCACGATTTCCGGGGCCTGTGTGGTCGATGGCTGGGGCTTCCTGCCGCCTGGCATATCCAATGAATGCCCGGCCGGCGCCCGAGCAACGCCGCGCTGCCCCAGGGGCTTTGTCTTCAAATACAAAGCCTGCTTCCCGAGCTAGCTGCTCGCGTTCTTTCCAACTGCCTTGTGCAGGTTTCGGCTAGTGAGCCTGGTAGGCATCGATGGCGTGCGCCAGGAAGATGCCCACGCTGAACATGCCGATCACCGCCGTTGCGACCTCGATCATTGTACTCGTCCTTAACGCCTGTCCCTTTTGTTCTTTGGATAAGGTCTTAAGGGCCTCCCGGTTTCAGGACGATTTCGTCATTCACTAAAAATGGTTTCGTCTGCCGTTTTAGGTGGCGGAATTCGCTGCCGGTTCCCGGGTTCCGCCGGTTCCTTCGCCTGCCCGACCCCGTAGCAGCCCGGATGTGTGTGCAGTGCAACAACCGGGCGACTACGGGATGGTTTGGCACGTCCTTCGCATCTACTTGCCTAGGGAAGCCACCGTTTCCAGCCCTGGAGCAAGCATGGGTGAAGTGATCCGATTTGTGCCGAAGGCCGAGCTCGAGCGAGCCCGCCTGATCCGCGAAGCCCGCGCGATCTATGACAGCATCTTTCCGCCCAACGACCGCGTCCCGGGTGAGCGGCGCGACCGCAGCGACGAGCGGTAGCGCCAAGGCCGCGGGTTCGGCCGTCCGGCGGCCATCCCGGTCGTATGCCTGTTGCTGGCTCATGGCCAGACGTGTGCCTGAGGCGAGGGCCAGTCGTGCCGCTAGCGTGGTTTCGGGCTGGGAGGTGGGGCTCTTTTGGCCCGGTTTTTGCACCAAACCGGGGCGGGCAGGAACGCAAGAGAGGAGGGGTTGCCGACACCAACGCTGGAACCCTTCGCAATGTCCATCCGGATCACAACGTCCACAGTCTTTGGCCTTCTATTCGTTCTCCTGCTGCCCCCTGCCCAACTGGCGCACGCCCGCGACCCCGATGGCCGATATGCCCACTCGCCGCTGCACGCCTGGTTCGAGCAGCTCGCCAGCAAGAAGGGACGCTGCTGCTCCGACGCCGATGGCCGCGCGCTGTCGGACGTGGACTGGACCTCCCATGACGGGCACTACCGCGTGCAGATCGAGGGTGAATGGGTCGACGTGCCCGACGATGCGCTGATCACCGAGCCCAACCGCGCCGGCCCGACCATGGTCTGGCCGACCTGGCTCGACGGCCATCCGCAGGTGCGCTGCTTCCTGCCAGGCAGCATGGGCTGATCGGCTCGAGCATGATCCGGAAAAGTGTGCAGCGGTTTTCCGGAAAGATCATGCTCAATGCAAGAGCCAAAGCGCGATGACGATTCATCCTGATCTCATCGCGCTTTGGTCTTCGCGCGCCGCGACGGCCGTCATGTTGTATTTCGCCTTGTAGTTGCAGATGCCTGCTCGAGATTGAAGACGCGAAACGGGCGACCGCGACGAGAATGTCCTTCAGCGTGCCAAACAGCACGACACCGCGGAGCAGCGCCGCAATTCAACCATTGATTTTCATAAAGCCGCCGAAAAATTTCAGGGCGTACGTGATCTGCCGGATACAGGAGTTGTGTGCTCCAGATGCTAGAACCTCTGCGTGATCGTCGTCCCAGACGAATTAAGCAATAGATTGGAATGTGTGATGCGTACATTGCTCTCTGGCGCCGCCTTGCTGGCGTTGACGGCCGCGCCTGTGTTTGCCGCAGACCTCGCAGTCAAGGCTCCCGTGGGCCTTCCTCCGGCTCCCGTGTTCTCCTGGACAGGTTGTTTCATCGGAGCGCATGTGGGAGGCGTGGTCAGCGAGGACCGAACCGCCAACACGCTCGGAAATTCGGCCAGCTTTAGTTCGACCGGCTTTGTCGGAGGCGGACAGGCAGGTTGCGACTATCAATTCGCAGGCGGCTGGGTGGTTGGTGCGGAAGGTCGAGCCGCGTGGACAAGCCTGCAAAACACCCATGCGGGCTCCATTATATTCCCGGCTATCGGGGTGAGCTTGCCCTCGCATTTCACGCTCAAGAACGATTTTCTGGCGTCAGCCACTGCGCGGCTCGGCTACAGCTTCGCTGACCGCTGGTTGGTGTTTGTCAGAGGCGGCGCCGCCTGGACGAATCAAAAGGTCGACGATGCCTTCATAAGGCTCAATGGGCTCGCCGTTGATCCCAGCGCCAGCGATACAAGGACAGGTTGGACCGCGGGCACCGGTGTGGATTGGGCCATCGCGCCGCATTGGTCGGCGACGTTCGAATATAACTACTATGACTTTGGCAATGACAGCCTCTTGCTCACCGACAACGTTGGCACGCGAGTGACCATCTTCAGCCTGAAGGACAGGATCCACGCGGTGACGACAGGCGTGAACTATCACTTCTGACAGCGAGCGTCGGTGGTCATCGCCCTCGGCGTCATCAACGCCAGTGTGGCCGCGATCCCGCCGCATTTACCGGCGGGAAAGACTTTGTGCCGTTAAATGCGGCATGGGGTTGCTACAGCTGGAAGTTCGAGACAAGTACGGGAAGCCGTTGCCGCAATATTGCGATGACTTCCTCGATCAAAACTTACCCGTAGATCATTCGCGTCTGGCGCAATCGCTGCTGCAGCTGATCCGCAGCGACGGCCAGCCGGCCGTGCATAGCGTCCACGTGCTGCGCGAAGGCCGGGAGATCGGGTCATGGTCGCTGGATCGCGAGGGCCGGGAGGCGGTGGTCGCTGCAGCCAGACAGCTTGACGATCGCAAGCTGCGTCCACGGCGGAAGCTTCGCCTGGTACATTCGAACGGCCGATCGTCGGCTTGAGGCTGCTCTCACCGGCGCGTTCGTCCAGCCGAGCGGTGCCCAACTAGCCGGATGATAGCGTCTTCGGCGGATCGTACATGTCGAAAATCCGGTTGAGCCCGTAAACCGCGCCGACCGACAGCAGGGCTCCGACGATCAGAGCGGCCGTGGTCGCCAGCACGAATTCCTTGACGTCGATTGCTTTTCGAGACATCGGCCCTCCGCAACAGCTGGGCCTACCCCAAGTTGAGCCAATCATGTTTTCACTGATTCGCAAATGTGGAACAGTGCCCGTCACAGCTCTATGCGAATTCTGGGGAAAGCTGATGTCGGGATTCCGACAAAGCCAAGGCCTCGCAGCGCCAACATCGCGCAAGCAAGACCGCGGAAAACCTAAAGTCGTACTCAGCCGCCGCGATCCGGTTCGGCCACATCCTCGGCATCATGGACGTTGGCGGTATCGTAGAGAATGTAGCCGTCGCTCGAGGTGAGCAGCCAGGCGGATGCGCTTTCGGTTCCGCCGAAGCAGACGTTCGACGACCTCTATCGGATGGCCAGATTAGCCGCCTTGCGATTCGGGTCCTCCCGTGGGGCGGGGGCATCGGCCGGCGGCGTGGTGCGGTGAGAACCCGAAAGCCCCCTGAGGGGGGCCTTCAGATGCTTGCCTTGGCGACATCGCCGGACCATACACTGGCCGAAGACGGCTTATCCGATTGCTCTATGACCGGGACTGGCCCTGTCGGGGGATGATCTGATGGAACTTGGCGCGGACATTGCGACGATACTCAACCGCATTCTCGATGCGGCGGCCGACAATCTCACATTTGCAAAGCTTCTCGTTAAGCTCGGGCTCGATCCCAACAACGTCACCTATGACGCGCTGTTCAACCGCCTGCTCGAGCTGGTGGTGGCCAACATCAACATTGCGAGCCTGTGCGCGCTGATCGGCGCCATCTTTTTCGTCGCCACCTTGCTGACGCGGACCATGGTGCCGCTGCGCGTCTCCAACATGGTCAGCAATCTCTCCTTTGCGGCCTATGGCGCACTGGCCGGCGACATCAAGACCTTCCTGCTGTATCTCTTGCTGTTTCCGATCAATGCGGTTCGCCTGCGCCAGATGCTCAAGCTGGTCGAGAAGGCGCGCACCGCAACGCAGGGCGACATGTCGATGGAATGGCTGAAGCCGTTCATGACCGAGCGCAGATATCGCCGCGGCGACGTGCTGTTCAAGAAGGACGAGCCGGCGAACGAGATGCTGCTCACGGTTACCGGAAAATTCCTGGTCAAGGAGATCGGCGTCGAGCTGCCCCCCGGAAACCTGATGGGCGAACTGGGATTCCTGACGCCCAACAACCGGCGCACCGCGACCATCGAGTGTCTCGAAGACGGCCATGTGCTGTCGATCACCTATGACCGGCTGCTCGAGATCTACTTCCAGAACCCGCAATTCGGTTATTACTTCCTCGTTCTGACCAGCCAGCGTCTCCTCGAGAACATCGCGCGGCTGGAAGAGACGCTTGCGCAGGAGCGCGCGGCAAGGCTTGTGGTGGCAACGAGCGGCTCGTTGCAGCACGTTCCCGGAAGCTGACATTGCCGCCACGCACAAGGCCCCCGGCGTGCGGCCGAGGGCCTCTTGTGTGTTTGCGTGAAGCTTATTGTGAGCGCTTCGCCTCCTTCAGGTGTTCGACGAAGATCAGATAGGCGGGCACCGCGACCAGCAGCAGACCCACACCGAACGCAACTCCTTCGACCATCATTTGCGATGTCTTCCTTCACTCATCGGGCCTAACGACAACCCTCTGAGCGTTCCTCTGACGCTAGATATAAGAGCTCGCTGCCACGCCGCGCAGCCATCGAAAGCTTAAATCTGCGTAAGACGGAACAGCGAACTGCCCGTGCAAGCGGACGCCGCGGAGGCGCGCTAACGCCCGCCGGGGTGAAGAGTTCCCGCCGAGTTCCATGGAGATGACGTGGTTGTGCTTTGCCGGGCGGGCCAAGTGTGAACCAGCCCACGGACAACTCCGCTTCGGCCGCTTATGATCTGATGACGGCGGGGTCTGCCCCCCTCCCGACGACCGCCGTCAGCGGTCCCCGCCGTCCGAGCCGGCAGGGGCCGCTTTTTCGCCCGCTGACAGCATCGATGGCGCAGCGACCCTCACACTCGCAGCAAATCAAATCGCGCGGCCGCTCTCGCCGGGCACGAATTGCGCGAACACGCTTCTGATCCGTTGCTGCGGCGTGACATCTCTGTCGCGCCGATGGTCGCCGGACGGCCGGTCTGTGGTCACACGCGGTCCGCCGGTCACGAAGGATTCCGTCGCCAGCCAGCGCGCCGCGGGCAGCGCGTCTGCGCCAATCCAATCGCTGCTGATCGCGCTCGACGGCATGGCATGCTCGTCGGGACCGAAAACAGCGGCACTGACGAGCAGGCACAGAAACAGCATCGGGACCGCAAGCACAAGTTCTCTCAAGATGGGCATTTTTGATCCGCGCCTCTGTTCGTTGCCGACATTGAGGCGCGCCCGGGTGAAAGCCGCGCTAAGGTGCGTGCGGGAGTTCAGAACGTGATGTCCTGGGCGTTAGACATTTCGATAGGCTTTTAGACAATCGCCCGGCGCGCAGAGCGGCGTCTTGAAACGCAGACGCCGCGCTGGCCTCTACGATCTCGATCGCCTTCGGATTGTTCCTTTAGCTGGGAATAGTGGCGCCGACATCGAGTCCGAAATGGACCAGGGCGAGCGTGAGGACGAGACCGCCCAGGCTGAAGGCGGTGAGCAGCGCAAGATCGGAGACGCGGGTCGACGAGCGGACGAAGCTGTACACAATTGCAGTCATGCCAAATTCCCAATGTGAAATGAAACGCCGGCAGACTACACATCGCGGGTTTCTCGTCGGTGTCATCGCCTGGCGGATTTGGCTTCCTCGGAACCAGCTTTCGTTAACCGGGGCGGAGCCTCTTTACGGCACATAAACCATCGGCCGTGTCTCGCCGCTGCGGCCACAATTGGCCCGCAATATCGGCCGAACACACCGGCCATGGCTATTTCCTGCGCCAATCGGCCGGTCACTGCGCTTGCGGCTGCGATGCTGTTGCTGGCCGCCTCGCTCGGCGGCTGTGCAACCTCAACGCCCGGGTCATCATTGATGGACGCGCGGGCTGAGATGCCGACGGCTGCGAAAACGAGCAGCTACCTGCCGGTCGAAGATCTGCCGCCTGACCGCCAGACCATGACCTCCGACCAGCAGGCGAAGCTCAAAAACGACCTGATTGCGGCACGCGCGCGCCAGCAGGCCGCCGAGAAAGCCTCGAAACAACAATAGGGAGCGCGCGGGCTTCGGCCGGCGCTTTCGTCACGACCAGGGCGGCTCTGTGTCCGTCAGCGCGTGATCGGCGACGGTCACGCCTGCCCAGTGCAGGCCCGTGAGCAGCACGGTCCTGACCCGCGCGCGATCGAAGGCGAGATCCTTGAGGTTTGGCGGATGCACATCCGATGGCGAGCCCTTCAGTTGAATGGCCACGTGCAGGTGCTGGCAAATGTGCTCGACAATCCGATCGACCTGATCGTCAGTCATGTTCGACCTCGCTACCGATCCCAGCCTGGAGCATGATCCGGAAAAGTGTGAAGCGGTTCTTGCGAAAAGATCGTGCCCAATCAAAGAGCCAAAGCGCGATGACGATTCATCCTAATCCCATCGCGCTTTAGTCAACAAGTATCAGGCTTTGCAGGGCCTGTGTCCCGAGCCGCCGGCAGGTTGACCCAGCCGGATTTGTCGGGATCCTTGTCGACCCCTGATTGACATGATGTTCTCTATATGTTCTCATGCTGCCATCGGGCGCAGGAGAACACAATGGACAACCGCATCAACGAGATCCGCCAGGTCATCAGGGCATTGCGCGTCAGCATGCGCGAAGCCGAGACCATCATGCGTCAGCAGATCAATCGCGACGAGGACTGCACCTTTGTCGCCCGGGAACTCATGAAGATGCGCGTCGTCATGAGTGGCCTGGTGCAGGAAAGGGCTGCGCTCGGCGACAATGAACCGATCGTCATGAGCAGCAGTCTTGTGCCGCGCCGGCGCGACTTGATGGTGGGTCGGGCGCGTTAGATCTCGAAATTATCGCTGAATAACAGGCCCGGGGCGTAAGGGCGCGCTTTGGCTCCGGGCAGCCGGCGCCAGGCTGTCCGAACGAACCAAAAGCATTGGCGATTATGTCAAGTGCATCTGCCGTCAGGGCATCAGACGCCGGTGGGCTCATCTGTTGGCCAGCGCAATTCGAAACAAGGCAGCCCACGCTAAGCGCCAAAGTGGCTGGAAGCGGGCCGAGGCTATTGCGCTGCCCGCTTCCATGACTCAACACATCACTTCGGAGGCTGCGGGGGCTTTGGCATGGCCGACAGCATCCGGATTTTCAATTTTCCGCTTTCGGGGACGTACACCGCAGTCCAGCGGCCGGCAACCTCAATGGGCGATCCGGCCTGGTTCTTGCCGGTGTTTCGAAATTCGCCTATGGCCAGAATCATATCCGTTCCCAAGGGCCACGCCTGATCCACAGTTATTTCCTGGTGATCAAATCCAGCTTTGAATGCGCCTTGGTATAGCTCTGCGATGTCCGTTCGCGGCCCCGCTGGATTAACGTGTAGACCACCGGCCGCGAATAAGTCAGCGATCCCTGCTGCGTCCTGTTTGTTGAAGCTGGCAGCGTAGGCAGAGCTGATCTTTTCCACATCCTGCTTGGGGTCGGCAGCAGCCGCAGACACAGAGAATGCTGCGAGCAAGAAGCACAAAACATAAGAAAATCGCACCGCGTTCCTCCTTCATAGTGCATCGTTATTCTCAACACCTGTCCCGCCATCGCGGACAGCGATAAACGGGATAGGCCCTGACAATCGTAACAAAGCTGATGAGATCGCGAGCAGCCGTATAACTACGGTTGTTACAGAAACGCCTCAAAATCCTGGTCGCTCTTGCAAATCATGCGCATATCGTGGGCGCGGCATAAACATGCTGCTCGACATCGGCGATGCCAATCGCCGCACCAGAGAAGCAGGTCGAGCGACCATCCGCCACTGCGTCGGCAGCTTCAAGCCCGCTTCCCACGTGCGCGACCATGCCTCCGGCACTTGCGAACCAGCGAGACCGGACCAAAGCAATAGCGAGAATATTGTCTGATCGCGTTGCGCGTTGGCAGGCGTGGTCCAAAGCGCCGATTGCGAGCCGGGGCTGCTCGATGGGATGCCGGCGCTCTTATTTTTCCCTGGCGCACGGCGGATCATCGGGTGGGCACAACCCCAAGGTGCACGCAAACGGACTTCCGCAGTCGCAGCGGGTGATCCTTTAGTACTGGCCGGCGGCTGGTGACTGCATGCCCGGGGTGCGAATGCGAAATCAGGTACCGGCCTCTGGTGCAGATCTGGCCGGCTTCCTGCGGGGCGGTCTGGGGAAAGCAGGCGCTTCCGGCGAGACGGGCTTCAATGTCATCATGACTGGGTTTGGCTTGTGGTCTTGAGCCGCACCGGTCGCAGCGTCAACGCCCATACCAATCAGACCACCTGCCAATATGTTGCCGGCGAAGCCCGCGGCACCGTGACGCAATGGCTGCAGCGGTGGTCCGAGCAGTAGATCAGCACGTCGCGCACGCCACTAGCGCGCATCTCGCCGAACGTGATTTTCTGCTCGCCGCTCATGCTCTTAAGGCAGCTCCGTCAGGAGGGCGGATTCAAGTCCAGCAATGAGCGGCCCAATACGAGTGCTTTCCGCGTCTATTGCCTGATGGAGCAAGGTGGCGGCGTCGAAAGTACCTTGCTTGAATTGGAGTAATAAAGGGACATG
>Ga0070738_10003692_pt1 | contig 19561 bp, 11 predicted proteins | sample Coa_R2_2_FD_66446 | JGI IMG/M metagenome (GOLD analysis project Ga0070738, IMG submission 66446) | Surface soil microbial communities from Centralia Pennsylvania, which are recovering from an underground coalmine fire - Coalmine... | ecosystem: Environmental > Terrestrial > Soil > Unclassified ... | reverse complement strand
CTAAGCAAATTATCTAGAGACTGTCGCAGGCGCTCTTGATCTTGTTCCAAGCTATTGCGATTGACGACCAATTCCCCAACCAAATTGCTGAGATCATCCAGATGCTTAACTGGAACCTTCATTAATTGTTCAAATTTAGGAACACGAGTCACAGGCATACGTGGTGCTAGGTCGCCCTTCACCATCTCGACCAGTTCTTGAAATTGATCGTTAATATCTGCTTTGCTGCTATTTGCGCTAACTTCGCCTGGTACTATATTCAGCAATTCTTCTAGGGCAGACATTTCGTCTTCTGGTGTAGCGGAAGCAGTTGTACCAAATGTGACTTCTTGTGTTAGCAGCTCATCCAACTCAGCAAATTCATCTTCTATTAAGGTGTCATTTACAGTTTCTTGCTGTTCTTGTTGGGCTGCCTGTGCCTGTATGTATAGCAAGAGTTCATCTTCATTCTCGACTATTTCTGAAGCAAAATCAGAATTTTCTTGCTGTACAATTGTTGCTTCTTCAGTTTTTGATCTTTCCGTCAATAGATATGGTAAATCGTCAATTTCATCATCTATAAGATTTAATAAAGTTTCTATAGATACATCTAATGTATCTGTGCTTCTAAACCTGTCATCCGATTTTTGTTGACTTTCTGTATTTAATATATCCTCCAGTTCTGTATCTGCATTTTTTAAATCTACATTTTCATAATCTGTTATTTTTTTTGACACCTCAACATTAGTTTCCGAGTTAGAGAGAGTCTCTGCATTGACGACCTCTTGATGTATCTGGTTCTGTTGAGACTCATTGGTAAAACTTAAATTTAGTTGATTGTCTAAAGTAAAGAACTCATCACCTAAATCCTGCTGTTGCTGTGGGAAAGAATTGTTTTTAAGATTTATATCATCTGCTGCTATTTCCTCAAACAGACCAGGCAAAGACTCATGACTTTCTATCTCAAATTCATGAAACCAATCAAGTTCTATTTCAGAAGCAGATTCTTTTGAACTGGCCTGTGAAGTTTCGGGAACTGAATTTGTAAATTCAGGCATCAATTCCAAAGCTTCTGGAGGAACAGCAGTGGATTGGTTTCCAAGATTGAGGAAACTACCAGGCTGTTGCGAAAAGCTAAGAATCTCAGATGATAGTTCGTCATTGTCAATACCAGGATCAGTTGTTGAATTGGTTAATGGCAGATCCTCAAATAAATTATCGTCAGTCTCTGGCAAAAATATGAGATTTAGTTCTTCTTGTGAAGGTAAAGTGAGATCCAGTGTTTCTAAGTTAAAACCTGGTGGTATTGACCCTTCAGCATTTCCCAAAATATTATCAGAAGCAGCAGCATGTAAAATTTCTTCCAACGCCCTTGCTGCATCTTCCTCCACAATAGAGTTCAATTCACCTTTGGGTTCTTCTGAGATTTCTTGATTCCAAAACTGTGCAAGATCATTCTCTTGTTCAGCGAGTTCTACTGATGTTGTAGATCCAGACAAAGCATCCAATACATTATCAGAAGTTTCGGATGTAGACTGGTTGGCAAGCGATGCTGATGTTGGATCTTCTGGAATTTTAATTAACAGTTCTTCTAAAGAAGAGATCTTATCTTCATCTGGTACTAGAACTACGTTTGTCAGGACAACATCGGCAATTTCTTGCACAGTGTTTAACAAATCGGTTTCTTGAACTAAGTCATCATAACTATTTTCGTTCTTAACTGGTAGTTCAATACTAGCAATTTCTTGCTGATTGGTTGGTGATGCAGTTTCTTCAGAAACAATTGGTGCTGTTATGTCTTCTTGGTCAACTAAATATTCATTACTAAACTCAATCACCAATCCAACATTTTCTGAATTTTGAATTTCTAATTTCTCTTCTTCTAGAAGTTCGTCACCAAATAACTGTACAAGAGTCAATTCTTCTTCTTGAGGGCTTGGTTGATGAGAATGACCATTAGTTTCTTGGTCAAATAAAAATTGAAAGTCACTATCAGTATTGTTAGTCTCAGTACTGCTTAGATTATTTTCAACTTCCTCAGAAGGAATATCTAGGATCTCGACTTGCTCCCATCCATCTAGGTTAGCCGTCTCGCCTTCAAATAAATCAGCAAGAGTATTTAACTCGACTGTTCCTACCTCTGGGCAATTAGAGCCAATGCTGCTGTCTGCAAAAAGTTCGTCTTTGCTGTTATTGTTCAGTTCCACAGATAAATCTGATAGGGTCGTGATGCTGTTTGCCTGAATCTCTAAAAGCTCATTTTCCGTCCTTGGTAAGGCCTCTTCAGGGCTGGTTACAGTATCAACAGTGTCTGTGGATGAGATTGACTCTGAACTATTTGAAGGTTCGTTTATAGTAGTAGTCGGTTCATCTCCCACATCTATTTCTAGTAATTCAAGTTCTAGAACGGGGACGAGGGATTCTAGTTGCTGACTCACAGCAATTTCTGCTTCCCGACCTGTAAGCACTAATTCTAGAGCTTGTTTAATATCTGTAATGACAATTTTGGCTAGGGTTAGATAACTGTTTGTGGGATTGGCGATTGCACTTGCTGCTACCCGGCACAAATTAGACCAATTTGACCACTTAAATTCTTCACCAAGTTTCACTAAATGATGGCAACACTTCTGAAGATTTTCCCGAGTTTCGGGTGTTGCTGTTTGTCTAAACAGTTGCAACATATCCCTAAGTGTATGTATCACCTGGGTTTGAATTTGTTGCTCACTATCACTGTCTATTAATATTGCAGGCGATGATGAGGATGCAGCATTGGAGAAGGCAGCATGGTTGTGGGGTAGCGCTGCGAGAGAATGTGTTGTTCCAGATGACTGCCGTAAGGGTAGTTCTTTGGACACTTTTGGATCGGCGGCAGCTGCCATTCCAAAATGAGTGGTGGGCGTTGGTTTAGCCGAGTTGTAAAAATCTTCTGAGAGACTTCCTGCAGATCTCCCGTGGGGCCTTTCCTCATGAGATGGGTTGGAGGAGTGAGTCTCTGTTGTCGTGATCGTGGGTGTTTGAACAGTCTCAGATGGATTAGTCGCTAATTTTATGCTTTCTTCTTTGACAAGTATCTCCAAATGTTCGTGTAGCCACTGAAAAACCGGTTCCGCTTCTGACATCAGATCACTAGCGATCTCTTCTGAGAGACCAAAGGGTGACTGTAACTGCTCTAATAGTGCTTTTAATGTATCAGATACACCAAGAAATAAAGATTCTAACTTTTGGTCCACCTGAACCGGGTGTTCTTTCAGAATTTTGAAACAGTCCTCCAATCGATGAGCTGTATGCTGGATGCTATTCAGACCAAGCATTGCTGCTCCTCCTTTAATGGAATGAGCTGCTCGGAAGACTTCATTAAGCATTTCCGGATCGTTTAACGTTGCTTGGAGATTTAACAACCCTTGCTCAATTGTATTGAGGTGATCTTTTGCTTCCTCAATGAAGTAACCCAAAATACGCTGTTGTTGTTCTGGTAGCATAATCAAACAAAGTTAGGAGTTAGGAGTTAAGAATTAGGAACTAGGAGTTAGGAATTAGGAATTAGGAGTTAGGATCTATGACTTGTTTTTATTCCTCACTCCTCAACGCCAGTTTCTACAAGTCGGTAAAGCCGCCTAATACACTGGCTCCTCCTCACTCCTCACTTTTCTACTTGAATCACCTTGATTCTGAAGTTTCTACGCGGAAGCGTTCAACAGAAGCGATTAAGTCACGAGACACCCCAACTAAATGCTGTAAAGCACCGGATACTCGCTGTGCTTCTTGAGAGGTTTCTTGCGCTGTTAGTTCTACTGATTGCATCACCTGAGCTACAGCTCGTGAAGTTTCTGTTTGTTCCACTGTATCAGAAGTGATGGAGCGTACTAAAATGTCAATACGCTTGGCCACCTGAATAATATCTTCTAGCGATCGCTTAGCTTCTTCTGCTAATTTCGTACCTTGAATGACCTGTTGTGTTCCTTCCTCCATAGCAGTCATCACAGAGCCTGTTTCACTCTGAATTTGCATCACAATTTGTTCAATTTCCTTCAATGATTTGGCAGATTTGTCTGCTAACTGGCGCACTTCATCTGCAACAATTGCAAAGCCTCGTCCTGCTTCTCCAGCCCGTGCCGCCTCAATGCTAGCATTGAGTGCTAACAAATTAGTCCTAGAAGCAATCTGAGAAATGAGGGCCACGATTTTAGAAATTTCTTGGGATGATTCTGCTAATCGTTTCACTTTCCGTGTGGTTTCGGCAACAGTTTCGCGAATTTCTAAAATTCCCGCCACCGTATTTTCTACCGCATCACCACCTTTGAGAGCAATCTCCCTAGCGTCACGGGCTACAGCTTCTGCTTCGCGTGCTGCTTCTGCTACCCGTTGTATCGAATCAGTCATCACTTGTACAGATGAAAGTGTAACTGCTAACTCTTCTGCTTGTCGCAGGGCATCACTTGATAATGCTGTAGCAAAGGTTTCTGAATTTGTTGCCCCTTTAGTCACTTCTCGTGCTGCGACTTTCACCTGTTGCACAATATCTCGTAAATTTTGGATTGTCAGATTGAAAGCATCAGCAACCGCTCCCAGAACATCGGCTGTTACCTCAGCTTGTACTGTTAAATCGCCTCTGGCAGCGCCTTCCACATCATCTAATAGGCGAATCACCTGACGTTGTAGGTTTTCTTTAGCTTCCTCCTGTTCTTGAGCTTTGCGTGTTGCTTCATTTGTTGTTGCGAAAATAACACGAGTCATCTCATTGAAGCCAGTAGCTAATTGTCCAAATTCATCTTCTGAATAGACTGTGGCTTGGACATTCAGATTTCCTTGACGCACAGCTTCAAATTGAGATTGCAGATCTTTTGTTGTGCGACGAATTTGCCTGAAGGCAAAGTTACCCATCAAGCCTGTGGTGACAAAACCAGCAATTCCTGCGGCTAGTGTCATTGCCCAGCCTGTGTTGCGTACTGACTCACGTTGCTGGGGTGGAGAAAAGTTAGCAGTGACAAAGCTCACCGTGGCCACAACTATTGCCGAGACAATGCCTACAGTTCCAGCAATCAACCACTGTTTACGTTGTAGTGAAGCATTTTCCAATGGAGCAAGAAAGCCTTGCTCGACTGAGACTTGAGGTTCTATCTTCGCGACATCTGTTGGGACAAAGACTGGGATTGCTTCTTGTGAACCAGTCATACTAAATAGTTCTGCATCGCGATCGCTACTCATGGCACTGCTTGCTGCTGTATTTCCTACACTCTTCAAGACTTGGCCGCTTGTGGTATTTTTTGAACTAGAATGCGACTGAGAACTACCAAAAGTAGAGTCTTCCGTTATATCAAATTTGGGAATGTTACCTAAATCATCAAACTCATCAAAGTCATCTAAAAAGTCTATATTATTACTCTCAAATGTTTCTAAGTTAAAGCTTTCGCTACTTTCAAAGTAATTTTGGTCTTTTCTAGAACTTAAGTTACTCTGCTTTTCTTCTGCAGAAACTTCTAAAGATATCCTTTGGTTAGAAAGTTCTTTGTAGTTCTCCGCATCAGGAGTTGCTCTTTGGATTTCTATAGTTGCTTCTAGAATTTGTAGTGAGGATGTCTCCTCCGGTAATAGAACATTTTGTAGGTGAGAATTTTCTAGGTTACTGGAATGAGTCGTCTGGGAATTTTCATCTGTTTGTAAAGTTTTTTCCTCAAACCTAAAGGGAATATTATCATTATTTTGATCTAGAAGAGATTCCTCTTTTAAGGACGTTGCCTGATTTTTGCTTAGCAGAAATGGTGAATTGCTGCTATCATCTTGAGAATATACTAAGTTGCTATTTACCTCAAAGTTTTCAAATTTTAATTGTGATAGATCCTCTTGCCAAAAAGCAGATAATTCAAATTCTGAGTGTTCTTCATTGTTATTGTTTGTATTCTCTTCAAAAATACCTACTTGATGAAATCCAAAAGGATCTTCAACAACATTTCCTGTGACCTTTGATTTTGCTTCAGACACAGTATCTATGGTGACTTCAAACGGACTAATTGATTTCACCTTTTCTACTTCATCAATGGAGGATTTGAAATCAAGATTCTCATGAACTTCTTCTCTATCCTCTAATTTTTCTAGATCTTTTTTTCCTATAGTTTCGGTCAAGTGTGAAGGCTTTAGTTGAGCATGCTCATCTACTTCAGTAGCTTCAATAGCTTGTGTTTGGTATTTGCTGATGTTTTCCAGACCATTATTAGCAAAATCAATGATTTCTGAATCATCAGTCAATGCTAATACCTTTTGATATTCTTCTTTTGCAATGTCATACTGTTGCAAAACATAGTATATGTGACCCCGTAGTAAATGAGTATTAGGGTCATTGGGTAAAGAAACTACAGCCTGGTTAATCAGTGTAGCTGCTTGTTCATAGTTCCTTTGTACATATGCTTTGTATGCTTGCTGATATGTCTGTTCGTCATCTATCGTTGCTGCCATTTCCTGCCTCCCAATTTTATCCTGCCCATCTTGCACTCCGTAAAATTGCTGTTTGATCAAGCAGTCGCAGACACTGATTTTTTTGAGTATCTATTAACCACTCTCCTCGCAAAAAAGGGGCCATAGCATCTGGCACATGAGTTAATGCCATGAGATACTTCACATCTAGCCAGTCCATACCACCAATTTCCTCCACTGCCAAGCCCACTATTGTGTCTTGCTCCTCAACCGCAATGACTGAAATTTCTGCTCGATCCGTGTTTAAAGCAGTTGCTTCTCCCAAAAATTGACCCAAATCTGCCACCCAAATAACTCGACCTCGTAAATTTAGAGTACCCAAAAGTAAAGGGGAAGCATTAGGAATAGGGGTGATTCTATCTGGACTTAGTTCAATGACCTCTCGAATACCTGTAGCTAAAAGTGCAAACTCCTGATTTGAGGGAATGAAAAACCTTAAATATAACTCCCCTTCCGGACTTTCTACTCGCAGTTCTGGACGGAAGTGGTCTTGGCCACTACCTCCTAAAAAGTCTGGTTTACTAACCATTTGATATTCATCCTTATCCTCGCAGCAGTTGTTTAACTGTTCCTACCAACTCGGTAGGTTGAAAAGGCTTTGCTATGTATGCGTCTGCACCCTGCTTCATTCCCCAGTAACGATCAAATTCTTCTCCTTTGGATGAACACATGACGACTGGGACGTTTTGAGTTTTTGGATCGGACTTTAACCGACGGCAAACTTCATAGCCGTTCATTCGGGGCATGACAATATCCAGTACCACTAAATCGGGAGGTTCGGTTTGCATTGCTTCCAACGCTTCTACTCCATCGCTGGCATGGGTGACGGTTAAACCACTTGCTTTCAGGAGGTCTGTAATCATCTCCCTTTGAGCAATACTGTCTTCCACAATCAGAACTATACTCATAAAATGTCTATATACCTCCTGATGTAGACGTTTCTATCTAAAACATTCCCTATTTTCCTCGCAAGCACTTACTGTATAAATTAATTCTATTCCTTCATGAAGTTGCTAGTTAATGAGATTTTACTGAGGCTAGTTGATTCTGTGATAATATTTTTTACCTCATCTTTGCTTGGATTAACAAGTCTTACAGCATTTTTCAACTAAATTAGAGGCAAACCGACCATGTACCCCTACATTGATGTTGTATTCCATTAAGAGGCGAAGTGCTAAGTGGGTTGATAAAACACATCTTTGGTTTGTAGTTGAGATATAACGCTAAAGCACTACTACAAGCCTAATTCCGAGATTTTATATTTCTTTACATATTTTTTTTATTTTCACGCACTTAAGCTTATATGTCTTGTTTTTATCCTATACAACACTGCAGTTGAGATATTTCTCTACTAGTATGAGTAATTCAGTATACCCAAATGGCTTGGTTAAATAATCTGTTGCTCCTGCTATTCTGGCTTTTGTTTGCTCAATAAACGAACTTTTATCAGTGAGTACAATAATTGGTATCAGCCGAAACGCTGTAGATTGCCTCAGCATTGCACAAATCTCATACCCGTCTAATTCCGACACAGCTACATTGCATAAAATCAAATCAGGCTTAAGCCGAAACACAAGACCAAGCGCCTCTAACGGATTGTTCAGAATGATCGCCTCATAGCCTTGTCGTTGCAAAATAGAATTTACAGTTTCACAGAAACTCTTTCCTTCGTCAATACAAACTATACGCATCTTTCGGCGTCCTGACTGGTTCAGTTCACTTTCTTGTTTGTATGATTGAGACTTAGATGTTGCTGAATATACCAGTTGTATCCAACCATGTTGCGCGTATGGATATATTGCCTTAGCAACAGTCAAAATATCCTGATTGAGACGACGAGCTAGTTGACGTAGGGATGTTTTCTCATCAGCCCAATGCTTTAGCCTATCCAATGTTACTGGTGGTAGTGAGGTGCGTAATCCAGTTATATCAGTGATTACTGGAAATTGATCGGCAGATTTGATCTCTGGATAAAGCCGTTTCCACTGCTGCACCTGTTTGAGAATTCTCGTGAGGGTAGGTGTTATTTGCAAGGTCGTTAATTGTGGCACAAGCGTTGAACCTTGCTTGAATATGAAGCTACCTTGGCGTAGACTCAGCAGATCAAAAATAGTTTCGTACACTGCTCTATGAATGATACTACGAGCCTGTGTTGAACTAACGATATTCTGTCCCAAAAGCAGCCACAAATAGCCGTACTCTGGTTCATTCAGTGATGCTAAGGAGACTAATTGCATCTCATCGAGTTGTACTTTGACCCCGTAGTGATGGAGATAATCACTTAGTCGAGATAAATTACTCTCACCATCACTGGCATAGATAATTTGACCATTGAGAAAAAAAACAATCCAAGATTGCTGTTTCCAGTTATAAAAAGTTTCAGATCTAAGGACCTCTTCTATACCAGACTGATTGTGATGGGAAATGCTGTGAGCTTGGACAAATAGTAGTCCAGTCTGTTGCCCTACCTCAATCAATTGCAGGATACTGCGAATATCAATTTCATCTAAATTTCCCTGCATTTGGGTAGAAAGTGCTCCTTATTATCCCTGTTATATTCTTCGTTTATTGTGCCCTTTGGTTTTTCAATGCTACCAACCGAGTCAAAAAGCACCAGATGAGGAAGATATTGAAAAATATAAATTTTAAATTCTTTTTATATACTTCACCTAATAGCGTGATAATACGGTAGTCATTGTGATGAATAGTCAGTACAAAATATAAAAATGCAACAATTTGATTGTGTTGCATGAATGTTCATACAAATTCTCTAGAATGATTGAGAATAACGGGATGGCATTCGATATATCAGAATATATAGTTATTTTCACGTTGTTTGTCTTGTTTCCCTTTAAGGTCACATCAGGCAAATAGTAACTGTATTTTAAGTATAAATGAGAACATTATTATTAAGTGCATCAAAAGGACAAAGGGTGTGCTATATCTAGCGGAAGTACAAAAACAAAAAGTCGGCTTACTAGGTGGTGGAAGTAAAACTGAACTGAAACTGTTAGCTTGTCAGCGAACCGACCAAAGTTGGAGTACAGTCTCGGAAGAGGTGATGAGTGCTGAAGAAGCCAGTAAGTTAAATGATGGAACGCTTGTACTTGTTGAACTCAATCAAAATCGTCAAGTGCAACGGATTCAGGAAGCGGGTCGTCCACTAGTCAATATCTTGCAAAATTTTTCTCGTCAGTTAGAGAAGTTTAAGCTCAAAGAAGAAGAGATTGACCAGTGGAAGCAATCACTGACATTCCAAGCGCAAGAGCTAAATCGTCGTGAAATGGATATGGAAGCACGTTGGGAACAACTGCAGCAAAGAGAGGATGAGTTTCAACATTTGGAAGCCCACAAGCAGGAAGTAGAAACATCTTATAAGGAAATTTCACGACAGCAAGAAGAAATAGAACGCAACCGCAAGGAACTAGAAGGAGCGTGGGAGCATGTACGAGGTGAACAGCTTCGTCTAGAGGATCACAAAGCTCAGTCTCACCAGGGGATGCTATTGGATCAAGAGCAAACTCAAATGTTGAGTGAATCACTTGACTTGGTCTCCAATAGTGTTCCTTCTACAAAAAAAGTGCAAGAATACTTGAACCTTGCCTTTGAAATAGCAGAAAAGCAACAAGTTCTCCTTAACCCTCACTGGCAACAACTAGAACAGCAAAGAACAACTGTTAACCAGCAACAGCTAGAGGTTGACCAAATAGCGCAACATTTTGTTAATATCCAAGACGAGTGGCAGCAATCTCAAAATTCTCTAGGGCAGCAAGCTGCAGAGATAAAGGTCAATACAGCCATTCTTAATAGTAAGCAAGAGTATGCACGGATGCTGAAAGAGCATTTGCAAGCCCAGGACAAATTATACGAGCAACTACAATCCTTGGCTGTCATGTCTTGCAATGTCATTCTTAACCAACCAGTTGATGTCGCAACGTTAGAAAATATGCCTCTAGAAGAACTACAAAAAATAGTGCAAGACTTGCAAAGCAAATTGGGTATTGACTCTAGCTTTGTTCACGATCAGGAGCAAGAACTGAAATACAAGCAGGCAATTATTGAAGAACTACAGCAAAGGATTTACCAAGTTTCTGAGTCAGAAAAGAGCAAATTAGAAGCTGAACTAGCAGAGGAGAAAGACTTATACCAAATGCTCAACAAAACCTTGGTAGGACAACGCCGTAGTTTGTTAGAACGGCAAGAACTCCTCAGGCAACACCAAATGGTATTGTTCAAACGTCAAGGTCATACTCCTAACCATGAACAGGATAATCAAAATATTGCTTTCAGTCCACTGCTAGCGCAAATTGAACAAGAGAGAAAACAACAGTCTGAAGAACTGCAAAACCTCGAACGAGAAATTGAGCAGATACATGCCAGCCTTGAGCAAGCACAAAGAATGATTGAGGAACAAACCCACCACCAGGAAATGAAGCGTCAAGAACTACAAACTATGGAGGAAAACTTGCGATCACGGCAAACAACCATAGCAGAATCTCTGGGTCGGGTTAATCTATACCAAGAAGCATTACAACCACTTCAAGATAGCTTGGATGCACTAAAGCAAAAACTACAAAGCATTGCAGAAGCATTAGCTCAGGTGCAAGAAACTGGAGATTATCACCTCCAAGCCATTACTCGAATACGCCACATTCTCCAAGATTTGATATCTCAACCCCAATTGCTAGCGTCATAAATTTGGCATAAGGTTAGTTTTAAACTATTAGCAATACAATCCAATCACCTTCAACATGAGCGATCGCACCACCAGGAAATGGATCAGTTTGTGAGCGGTTTGGCGCTGTCACCAAAGCCGTGAGTTTTTCGATTTGCTCAAAACTCGGAGCAATCTCGAGTATTTCTTGTAACACCTGACGCATAACACGACGTTGTAAAGCAATTGGTGCTTTTTGTAATACGCGACGATTGAGGCGCAAAGAGACCCCATTCATAGCTTCCTCCCTCAACTGCTGAGCAACGTGTTCTAAATATTCCACTTCCGCTTGTAGGAGTTCTGCCGTTTGGGCTAAGGCTGATTCGACTTGGGGGTTGAAATTTTCTTGTAAATATGGTAAGAGTTCTTGACGAATGCGGTTGCGAGCGTATTTCAAATCTTGATTAGTGGAATCTTCCCAAATTGGTAGCTGAAAATCTTGGCAAAATTGTCCTGTTTGGGTGCGAGTCAGTTCCAAAAGTGGGCGTACTAACACAACACCATCAATGAGTGGACGTTTCCAGCTTAGGGCTTGTAAACCATCTGCACCAGTGCCACGAATTAAGTTATAAAGTAGAGTTTCAGCGCGATCGCTTGCTGTATGACCTGTAATAACGCAATCATATTGATATTCCCGAGCGATCTCACTTAAAGCTTGATAGCGCCACTGACGTGCAGCTGCTTCACTGTTTAAAGGTTCGTTGGCTGTTTGTAAAAAAAATGGGATTCCCCAACTTTTAGCTAGATTTTCTACGTGGTCAGCATTTGTCTGAGAGTCAGGACGCCAACGATGATCACAATGGGCGATCGCTAACTTCCATCCCCATTTTGGTTGTAAATCTGATAGTAACTTAATTAAACATAGAGAATCTTGTCCACCCGAGACCGCAACTAAGAGTTGCTGGTGGTGTTCAAATAATTGGCGTGAGCGGATAGTGCCGTGTATTTTTGCATGGAGGGAAGTCCATACCATCTTGAATTTGGCCAAGTAATAGATATCTTGATTCTGGTAAAAGGTTGTTGTTGGTTACATTTCAGTTTAAAGGGCGATCGCAGCATTTTCATAAAATTGCCACTAAACCTTCACATCGACTCGTTATCCTCACTATTAGCAAATGTTAAGTTTGCTCCTCTTACCACACTTACTGCTCTCTTATATGCTAGAAGGCAAGAGAGCATTTTTTTATATAGTAGATATCTACGCTGAATTTCTTCTGAAACCTATCATGCCTTTTCTTTTCAAGCTGCGTCGTCCATTTATTCTTTTAGGCTTGTTACTCAGTTTTCTCTTTAGTGAGACGCTGTTGCCAAGCAATTTTACCAACGCCGCAACACCAACAGCAGTCGCACCAGTATCCGGTCTTGCACTGACTCAAGGTGTACGTAAAACGGTATTGGACAACGGCTTAACAGTACTGACTAAGGAAATCCACACTGCACCAGTGGTAAGTGTGCATGTATGGTATCGTGTTGGTTCACGTAATGAGGGACCGGGAGTCAATGGTATTTCCCATCAACTAGAGCATTTAATGTTCAAAGGTACCCATGATCGTCCAGTACAGTTTGGTCGATTGTTTAGTGCTTTGGGCAGTCAATTCAATGCTTTTACCAGCTATGACGAGACTGCGTATTTTAACACGGTAGAGCGCAACAAGTTAGAAGCACTGCTAACTCTAGAAGCTGATCGCATGGAAAATGCGTTGATTGGCCAAGAGCAACTTACAAGTGAGAAGCGCGTGGTCATTTCAGAGTTGCAGGGATATGAAAATTCACCAGGTTATCGTCTCAATCGCGCTGTCATGCGATCTGCATTCCCTAATCAACCCTATGGGTTACCTGTAGGGGGTACAAAAGCCGATGTTGAGAAATTCACATTAGAACAGGTACGGAATTACTACAAGACTTATTACAGCCCTTCTGATGCAACTTTGGTGATTACAGGCGATTTTGCCACGGAACCTGTTCTCAAAACCATTAAAGAAACTTTTGGTAAGCTGCAAAAACGGGGAGTCCCTAATCAGGGAACACCAAGACCAAAAGAAGTAGCAAATATCCCCCCATCTTCTGCTAACTCAACCAAAAAAGCACCTATAGTCTTAAAACAGCCAGGGAGTGCTGCACTATTAGACGTCGTCTATCCCCTCCCAAATATCACTCATCCCGATGTACCTGCGATCGATGTGATGGATGCTATCCTCACAGGAGGACGGAGTTCTAGACTTTACCAAGCTTTGGTAGAAAGTGGCTTAGCAAGTTCAGTTGGTGCTAATCCTTCAGAACTGATTGCTGGAGGTTGGTATAACATTAGTGCTACGGCTGCTCCCGGTAAAGAGCTATCGAAAATCAACCAAGTGTTGCAACAGTCATTGACTAAATTGCAACAAGAACCAGTGACAACCGAAGAGCTGAATCGGTCGAAGGTACAGCTACAGGCTTCTTTTATACTTAGTAACCAAGATATCACCAGTCAAGCAAGTCAACTTGCCTTTAACCAAACAATTGCTGGAGATTATCGCTATGTAGAGCGTTATCTTGCAGCGGTTGCTAAAGTGACACCAGCAGACATACAGCGGGTAGCAAAAACTTACCTCAATCCTGCTCAACAAACTATCGGCCTTTTTGAACCGACTCAACCAAATGGTAAACCAGGGACTTCAAACGCTGGCACTGGTCGTACTGCTGAAAATTTCAGCCCTGGTAAGCCTGTAGATCCAGCAGAACTTGCCAAATATCTGCCGCCTGCCACATCAGCAACTGTTTCTAATAAACAAGAGCTACCAGAGCGATTCACTCTCAAGAATGGGTTAAAGGTTCTCTTATTAGCCGACCACAGTGTCCCTACTATTAATTTAACTGGACAAGTGGATGCCGGTAGTGAGTTTGATACCAATCAAAAAGCAGGTCTAGCAGGTCTAACTGCTGCCAATTTGATGAATGGAACCAAGACACAAAATGCTCTGAGTTTGGCGAAAACTCTAGAAGACAAAGGAGCGAGTTTGGGTTTCTCTGCTGGACGCGAGGGAGTCACAATTGGTGGAAATGGGCTGTCTACGAATCTGCCGAGATTGATTAAAACCTTAGCAGATGTACTGCAAAATGCGACTTTCCCAAGTGATCAACTAGAACTGAGTCGTCAGCGAGCATTAATTAGTCTTAAAGTACAGCTAGATGATCCTCGTGCACTGGGAAGACGTTTATTCCAACAGGCCATTTACCCAGAAAATCATCCGTTTCATAGCTTTCCCACACAAGAGAGCTTAAAAGCGATTACTCGGGATGATTTGGTAAGCTTCTATCAAGAACATTACCGTCCAGATACGACAACCTTGGCTTTGGTAGGTGATTTTGACCCAACTCAAGTCAAGACTCTACTGAATCAGACTTTTGACCAATGGCAGGCAAAGGGTCAGCCCCCAGCACTTAACATACCTCCAGTCTCATTCCCACAAAGTACCACACGTCAGAATCAGGTCATTCCTGGTAAGGCCGAGGCTGTGACTTACATTGGTTACAATGGCATTTCGCGGAAAGACCCCCGTTATTATGCTGCTATCATCCTGAATCAAATTTTAGGTGGCGACACCTTATCTAGCCGCTTGGGTACTGAGGTACGCGATCGCCTGGGTCTGACTTATGGTATCTACAGTGCTTTTGCCGCTGGTATTTCTCCTGGTCCGTTCTTAATCCAAATGCAGACTGCTCCTGGAGATGCTCAAAAGGCGATCACTAGTACCCTAGCTTTACTGAAACAGTTGCGAGAGAAAGGTGTCACTGAAGCTGAGCTGAATAACGCGAAACGCTCTATCACTAGCAACTACCCTGTAGACTTAGCTAGTCCTAGTGATGTTGCCACTATCATTTTGGATAATTCTATTTATGGGCTTTCTCCAGCGGAAATCCGAGAATTTCCCAAGCAAGTTCAATCTGTAACCATGGCTCAAATTCAACAAACAATTCAGGAGTTAATTCATCCAGAGAACTTAGTGATTGTTACCACTGGACCTGGAGACACTGTACCAAAAGGTAGTAGCTGACCAAATCCAGCTAGTTTGTCTCTAGTCTTTCATTGAAAATCCCCAGAATCCCGGTTTCTTCAAGAAACCGGGATTCTCGTTGCGCACAAACTGCATTTGATGCTAATCAAACAGACTCAAAACTTGTTTGTGTAAAACGAGCGCGGCAGGACTCGAACCTGCGACAGACTGCTTAGAAGGCAGTTACTCTATCCACCTGAGTTACGCGCCCATTATAAGACACTGGCTCTAAAAAAGAGTCAGCTTCACTATTTTATCTGTATCCGCAGCAAATTGCAATCAAAAATTGCAGATTCCATATTGGCAAGGCTAAGATGCAAGTCGAAAGTTAGTATATGTAAACTAACATAGTCGAGAGTTATCATAGTCTCTTGTGTTAAAAATGCCCCCTGTGAGGAGTTATTTGCCAGTGCCATGTTTATTCTCAAACGGCAGGATGTTGAGATATCGACCATTCAGCACCCAAAGCGGGATCAGCACGTGCCGATCCTTCATTATCAGGGGCAAACCTTTCGATTGATTAGCGTTTTTAAACCCAACCAACAAGAAGAAGCTAGAGCTTTGTGGCGAGAATTAACCGATCAACGAGGCAAAGCTTGTGTTTTGCTAGAAGAGTCAGAGCAATATAGCGTCTGGGGGAAAATTCGTTTAGAGCAATTTAGTACGGATACAAGTCATCAGCAAAAAAGCGAGATTTTAACGCTTGCTAGCATTCTGCTACTACAAGCAGTATACATGGATATTGAAGAGTTTTTAGGATCTCGGCAAGCTGGATTATTTGAGAAAGATATTGTGGAAGTATTGCAGCATGGGCAATTTCCCCATCTGTCTTCCTCAAACGCTGTCAGAGAATTGCTAACTATAAACCCGCTACAGGCAAACCAAATGCTGATTTGGCAGGAACGTTATGTGATCATCCTGTTGCAAGAACTACATCGCCTAGCCAAAGCCTATTTTGGCAATACAAACTTTGCTTATCAAGTCGAGGAGCGCTTACAAGATATGCCAGAAGGAGAGCGATCGCTTTTTATGAGTTGGCTAAATCAATCTTCTATGAGTAAACTATGGCATTAAGACATAGCAGTTTCTCTGAACAATGGGTGACCTAGAACTCTGGAGATGAATTCATTTGCTCCTTATCAAAACGGGTGCTTCCCATACAATTTATTAACACAAATACTGCTAGAGTTCATATATACAATAAAGTTCTATGAGTAGCGCTTACGACAAATCATACCGACCGAAATTTATGTTAACCACCCAGAACATCGTCCTGGCTAGCATAGGCTGGGGTGTGTTGGCACTGTTGTATTTTTTACTGTTTAGTGCCAAAATTCCTACTTCAGATGGCATAGAAAGGCGTGCTGACTGGTACTTGATTGGTACAAATATACTAGAAGCTGCTGCCTATCTGGGTGCAGGTCTCTTATGTTTGAGGAATTGGCGCAGTCCGCAAATTGTCAGTGGTCGGAATGTTTGGTTGGCAATTGGGGTAGGTATGCTTTCTTATTTTCTTGGAGGAATATTTTTTGGCTACACGGAAATTGTTTTAAAAGAAGAACCTATAGTTTCCTTTGGTGACGTATTTTTTGTGATAACCTACATATTATTAGGTGTAGGTATGATTTTGGCAGTAGCTTCTAGACGAATCAATCTAGAAAAATGGCAGTGGTTGATTGTATTGGCAATTGGAGCCTTTGGTAGTGCATTAGCCTGGTTGATTTCTAATCAGCCAAAGGGAGCAGTGGAACAGGTGCCTAGATGGGCAGAAAATATCGCTCCTATTTTAAATTGGTTTTATATTGTCAGTGACGTGCTACTGTTAATCATCGCCACTATCCTGCTGTTAGCCTTTTGGGGGGGTCGAGTCTCCCTTTCATGGCGTATGATAGCAGCAGCAGCGTTTTCGCTCTACATCGCAGATATGTGGTTTAAATATGCCACCAATTGGATCATTAATTATCAAAGTGGGGAGATATTAGAAGTATTTTGGGTATGGAGTGGAGTTTTATTTGGTATGGGCGCTGTCCTGGAATACGACGCATCATCAAATCGTCCACGACGGGACCGTGGACGCAAAAGAGCTTAGATAAAGATTTTTGGTGTCTACCGTGAGAAAACTAACAGATTCTGATAAACAAGAAATTCTCAAGTTATATCGCGAGACTGCCGAAACGACCTCAACTTTGGCGGAGCGTTATGACGTAAGTAATTCGACAATTAGCCGCCTACTGAAAAGTACCTTGCCAGAAGACGAGTATGAGTACCTCGTTTCTTTAAAGCGTGCTGCTAGAACTCCAGAAGGAAGGGCACAGGTAAGCTATGACCATCCACCTGTATTCTCTCAGGCAGAGCCACAGGTAGAAGTTAAAGTTCCAGAAACTCCTGTTCCTCAAAAAAAGGTTCAGATACAGAAGCCAATCATACAGAAGCAACAGGAGCCGCCAGCACAGCCAGAGCAACCCATCCCTCAGGATGGCAAGGAGTCCAATGCTATTGTTCGGCGGGTAAAGCGTCGCTCGTCAGCGGCGTATCAACCGGAGCAAGCAGTAGGCGAGCAATTGGAACTTTTTGAACAACAACCTCCACAAGTTAAAAGCATTCCGAGTCCTCAGTTTATAGAGGATACACGTGCGGTTATAGAGGATACACGTCCGGAAGCTAACGTTATAGCCCAAATGCTGGGTGAAGACTTGTTGGATGAGTCGGAAGATTTGGAGGATCTAGAGGATTTAGACGAAGATGATGAATACCTAGATGAAGATGAAGAAGACTTTGATATTGCTCCACCTATAGTTACCAGACCAAGACCCGGTGACTCATTAGTTCGAGTTTTGCCGCTGTCAGCAGCCAGTTTACCTAAAACTTGTTATCTAGTGATAGACCGATCTTCTGAATTAATCACTCGACCCCTCAGAGATTTTGGTGACTTAGGGCAAATTCCTAATCTGGAAACTCAGCAAAGAACGCTGCCAGTGTTTGATAACCATCGTGTGGCCAAGCGCTTCTCAACAAAGCGCGATCGCGTGATCAAGGTCCCTGACAGTAAAATGTTGCATAAAGCTCGCTATCATCTGCAGGCAAAAGGTATTACGCGACTGCTGATTGACGGACAAGTCTACTCCTTGTCGTCTAGTGCACACTAAATAAAAGTTAGGAGTTAGGAGTTAGGAGTTAGGAGTTAGGAGTTAGGAGTTAGGAGTTAGGAGTTAGGAGGAGCCACTGCGCTCTTGCGGGTCTCCCGACAGTCCCGCAAGTGGCGTCGAACTGTCCGTTGGAGTTCCCTCCGTTGTAGCAACTGGCGTTGGGGAGCAGGGAATGAGGCATTGCATAGAGTGTCCTCCTTGTCCCCTCTGTCCCCCTGTCCCCCCTGCTCCAGTATTCAATATTTATAAAACTTTATAAAAATATATAATTATATATAAATGTTCCTGGGATTGAAGTGTTGGATCACGGATAAACCGAGGCATTTACCGTGTTAAAATAAAAAAATTCCTCCAAATTTCGACCGGATTTCCGGGGATATAAGCGAGCCGAAAGGGTGCTCGTCACTTATACTACTTCGGTCTTTGCTGATGCCTTTTTTAGAAAAACTGTACCTCTCCAATGGTTAAATCTGCTCCTTCCCCGACCACAAGCCGCAAACCTTCCAAAGTTGAAGCGCTCAAAGAACGCAGCAATTTTTTGCGTGAGCCTGTAGCAACCGAGATTCTTCAAGATACAACTCATTTTAGTGAAGATGCAGTTCAAATTCTCAAGTTTCACGGCTCTTATCAGCAAGATAACCGAGATAATCGAGTTAAGGGGCAGGAGAAAGATTATCAGTTTATGCTGCGGACAAAAAATCCTGGTGGATTTGTACCGCCCCAACTGTATCTCACCTTAGACCAGCTGGCTGATGAGTATGGTAACCACACACTGCGCGCAACCACTCGTCAAGGCTTTCAGCTTCATGGGATTTTGAAGAAAAATCTCAAGGCAACACTTGCCACTATTATCAAAAATATGGGTACAACGCTGGGAGCTTGCGGCGACTTGAACCGCAATGTCATGGCTCCTCCAGCTCCCTTTAAAAATAAGCCCGAATATCAGTATGCCTGGGAATATGCTGATAATATCGCTGAGTTGCTTACACCCCAAACCGGAGCCTATTACGAGATTTGGCTGGATGGGGAAATGGCAATTAGCGCTGAAGAAAGCCCAGAAGTAAAAGCGGCGAGACAGAAAAATGGCACAGGGACAATCTTCCACGATCAGGAAGAACCCATTTATGGCACTAACTACATGCCCCGTAAGTTTAAAGTTAGTGTGACAGTTCCGGGTGATAATTCTATTGACCTCTATACCCAAGACCTCTCCTTGGTTG
>Ga0070738_10003691_pt1 | contig 19562 bp, 16 predicted proteins | sample Coa_R2_2_FD_66446 | JGI IMG/M metagenome (GOLD analysis project Ga0070738, IMG submission 66446) | Surface soil microbial communities from Centralia Pennsylvania, which are recovering from an underground coalmine fire - Coalmine... | ecosystem: Environmental > Terrestrial > Soil > Unclassified ... | reverse complement strand
AACGCCGGGCGCACGCGCGTTGCGCAACCGGTGGAACTACGACCGGCGGGGTTGTTCCAGACCACCGGTTGCGCAACGCGCGTGCGCCCGAAAGCGGTGCTGGAACAGCCTTCCTCACGACACGTGACTGGCGAAACGCTCGGACGACGCGACATCGTCTTCCTGCAAAGCAGCGAGCTAAACACTCTGCGTGAACGGAGCCACATTAGCCGGTCGGGGTACTGGCAGCCAGACGTTGTAGTCCCCTTCCTCATTGTGTTGCAGCATCTTCACTACAATCGACCCGGAATCGCTGCTGTTCTTCACCATGAGGTCTTGCACTATGCAGAAGCAGTTTTTGAATCCGCCCGCGTTGAACCCGACGAATGGTTTCACACACGTCGTCACTGCGACCGGCGGAAAGACGATCTACGTTTCGGGCCAAGTGAGCGTGAACCAGAAAGCCGAGGTGGTCGGCAAGGGCGACTTGCGTGCCCAGGTGGAACACACTTTCGAGAATCTCAAGGTTGCTCTCGCGGCTGCCGGCGCCACGTTCAACGATGTCGTGAAAATCACCTATTACGTGGTCGATCTGAAGCCGGAACACGTACCGCACATCCGTGAGGTGCGGCGGAAATACCTCAACATGGAACACCCGCCAGCGAGTACGCTAGTGGGCGTCGCCGCACTCGTGGTTCCCGACTGGCTGGTCGAGATCGAACTGGTGGCCGTTGTCGCCGAGTGAGAACTGCGTGACCCCCTCCCCCACTCCTCCGGTTCTTCACACCACCGCCGGCGATGTTCTGCTCGCCGAGTGCCGGCTGGCGGTCGGCGGACGGGAGTGGGCTGTCCTCCACGCCACGGCGGTCCTGAGCCGTGGCGACGAAGCTCGCTATCTGGATGACCAGGCGCGCGTGCCGTATGGGGTTGCTCTCTGGCCCGCGGCCATTGCCCTGGCTCACGAGGTTGCCACGCACCCGGATGAGTTCCGGGGCCGCAACGTACTGGAGCTGGGCGCGGGCACGGGCTTGCCGGGGATTGTGGCCGCGTCCCTCGGCGCGAAAGTGGTCCAGACAGACCGACACGAACTGGCCCTGCACATCTGCCGTCTCAACGGCGAACGAAACAAAGTGTTGGGAGTGGAGGTTGAGTACCGCTTGGCCGACTGGGTCAAGTGGGCCGACGACCACCGTTACGATTGGATTCTCGGTTCCGATGTCCTCTACGCCGACATCTATCACGAGCAACTGCGCGGGATCTTCGAGAACAACCTGGCGGGTCGCGGACGAATATTGCTCTCCGATCCGTACCGCGCCGCGAGCATGCCGTTATTGGAAAAGCTTGAGGCGAGTGGGTGGCGTGTGACGCACACGCGCTGGGTAATCGGGGAGGGAACGGATGCCCGCCCCGTTGCTGTCTACGAACTATCACCGCCGGCGGGCAAGTAGGTGGGGCGAGGGTAACGCCGATGACGGAAGCAGAATGGCTGGCCTGCAAGACGCCTGAGCCCATCCTCGCATATCTTCGCGAATCGGCGAGTGCGCGCAAATTGCGGCTATTCGCGTGTGCATGCTGTCGATGGATTGCTCACCTGTTGAGTTCCCCGCACTTCATCCATGCCATTGATGTTGCTGAGAGGTTCGTCGATGGTCTGGCTTCAGATGCGGAGCGGCATATGGCCCAGCAGTACGATCACGCTGGCACAGCAGATGTACAATTCCCATGAGTTCAGCGCGATGCCGATTCTCGCGGATGCCCTTCAAGACGCCAACTGTGACAACGACGACATCCTCACCCACTGTCGCGATCCAAAACAGGTACATGTTCGCGGGTGCTTGCTGGTGAATTTGGTACTCGGCAAGTCGTAGCAAACTTCGCGAGTCGATCTTCTTTTCGATTCGGCTCTGCCTCACGTGTAAGAAACAATCGGATGCGCGTGTAATATCTGTTTAGACAATTGTCGTCCGAACTGGTATTGTGGCCGTATGAGTACCACACGCACCCGTCGCGCGCCGCCGCAACGCCGCTTCGATTCGCCCGAGCAAGAGGCATTTCTCGGTCTGTGGCGCACATTCGACCGCCTCCGCGCCCTGGAAGAGGAACTCTTCGCCCGGTACGACCTGACGGCACAGCAATACAACGCGCTCCGGCTCCTCCGCGCCGCACAGCCAGGAACACTCCGTATTCTCGACCTCTCCACACGCCTTGTCTCGCGCGCCCCCGACACCACCCGATTGCTCGACAAACTGGCCGAACGCCGCCTGATCGAACGGAACCGACCCGCCACCAACCGCCGCGAGGTGCAGGTCGGTATCACGGCGCCCGGGATCGCGCTGCTCGACGAACTACAAGAACCACTGCGAGAATGCCACAGCCGGCAACTCGGCCACCTGTCCCGCTCCCAGCTTCGCGACCTAACCGCTCTCCTTCGCGCCGCCCGACTTCCTCATGAGCCCGCCGACAGTAGTTGGCGGTGATCGCTCGCAATCTGTTCCATTAGGAGTTTCCCATGACTTCCGATAACCCCGATGTCGTCGTAATTGGCGGTGGGCCCGCAGGGTCTACCGTTTCGACCATCCTCGCGCAACGCGGCTGCCGGGTGCGGCTGTTCGAACGAGACAAGTACCCGCGCTTCCATATCGGCGAGTCGCTGATCCCTGAGACATACTGGGTGTTCCAGCGCCTCAACATGCTCGACAAGATGAAGGCCAGCCCCTTCGTCAAGAAGTACAGTGTGCAGTTTGTCAACGCCAATGGGAAGCTCTCGGCTCCGTTCTACTTCCACGACAACAAGCCGCACGAATGCTCGCAGACGTGGCAGGTGATCCGCAGCGAGTTCGACCTGATGATGCTCAACAACGCACGCGAGCATGGCGTGGATGTTCGCCAGCCGGCCCGAGTGTTGGAGGTGCTCTTCGAGGGTGATCGCGCCGTTGGCGTGAAGGTTCAGCGTGAGGATGGCGGCAGTGAGGAAGTTCGCGCCAAGGTGGTCGTCGATGCCAGCGGCCAGAGCACCATGCTCCAGAACCGACTCAAGCTGCGGCAGTGGGATCCCGTACTGAACAAGGGCGCGATCTGGACTTACTGGCAGGGAGCCTATCGCGATACCGGTCGGGACGAAGGCGCAACCGTGGTGATCCAAACGCCGAACAAGCGCGGGTGGTGGTGGTACATTCCGCAGCACGACGACACAATCAGCGTCGGTGTGGTTGCACCGTTCGACTACTTGTTTAAGGGACGCGGGAGCCACGAGCAGGTGTACCAGGAGGAGTTGGAAGCCTGCCCCGCCGTCAAGGAGCGGGTATCGAAGGGGCGCCGGACTCATGGCTACTACGCCACCAAGGACTATTCGTATCGCTCCTCGCAGGTGGCGGGGGACGGATGGGTACTTATCGGCGACGCGTTTGGCTTCCTCGATCCGCTCTATTCGTCCGGGGTGCTGCTCGCGCTGAAGTCGGGTGAGTTAGCGGCGGACGCCATTGCGGACGGTTTGGCAGCGGGTGATGTGTCGGCGGCGCAACTGGGGCGATGGGGTGAGATGTTCAATAAGGGCGTGGACCGCATGCGCCGCCTGGTGTGCGAGTATTACAACGGCTTCAGCTTCGGGAAGTTCGTGCGGACCTACCCGCACCTCAAGAACACGGTAACAGACCTGTTGATCGGCGACCTGTTCACGGATCGCGTCGATGCCGTCTGGGGGCCGATGGAAACGCTCTATACACCGGAACAGTCGGCTATCCCTGCGTGGTCAGAAGGGATGCGCGAAGTGGACGGCAAGGTCAACGAACTATACCTTCCCGAAGACGCGATGCGATGAGCCGACGGACTGTAACGGGAGGCGGGACACCCGCCTCCTTGCTCGCTCGCGGCGACTGATGTTACCGACTTTCACAGTAGCCCGCGCTTTCAGATCATTCTAATGCCCGACCGGCGGAACACTGTTCCACCGGTCGGTACTCTTGTTCGAATGTTCGTAGTGACCCGCTTCAGCGGCGACATTCATCACATAGCGTGTCAGGCTCACTCTGCGCAGGGCCATTGAAAGTTTCATCTTGGTGAGTTTGGGGAAGTTGCTATTTCGGTTGCTTCGCCGCGTGCAGGTTGTGTGCGGCAGGCCACTGGAGTAGTTCGATGAGCCGTCGGTGTTTGTTGGAGGCTCTTGACGCGGTGCCTGATCCCCGATCCCGCAAGGGGCGATCGTACCCATTCACCCCGATTCTCGCCTTACTCGTCGTCGGCATCTTCTTGGGACGCCGCTCACCAGAGGCCATCGTCCAGTTGACCGACGATTACGGGACTGATTTCGCCCTCTTGCTTGGCTTTCCACGACGTCGGGTGCCCACCGCGTCGATGCTCTCCAAACTGCTCCGCCGCATCGACGCGGCTGCGTTGGAAGCGGTTCTCCGAGACTGGATCACCGCCCGGCTGCCAGCAACCAATCCCACATCACCCACCGATGGGACGCCCGAACCGCTGATCGTCAACATCGACGGCAAGCGACTTCGCGGAAGCGTTCAACCCTCCGCCGATCTACCCGGTGTTCATCTGCTGGCAGCATTTGCTCCCAGCGTGCAAGCGGTCTTGGCTCAAATGCGTGTCGAAGCCACGACCAACGAACACAAGGCCGCCTTGGAATTGTTGAACATCCTGCCCACACGAGAGGGCGGTTACATCTTCACAGGCGATGCCATCTTCACCCAGAGCGACGTGTGTCAAGCGATCCGCAGACGCGGCGACGACTACGTGCTGGTGGTCAAGGATAACCAAAAGGCGTTAGCTATCGATATCGATGCGGGTTTGGCTTTCGCGGCGACGGCCGCGACTTTTTCCCCCCCAAGGGCGAGTTCCCCCGAAGGAACCGACGCCGGGACCACGGTTTGCCAAGAGCACGAATAAGGGTCACGGTCGCGTGGAGCATCGGACGTTGGAAAGCACCACGATCCTGACCGTTCATCAGGATTGGCCGGGTTTGAAGCAAGGCTTTCGTGTGCGTCGCTGGGGAATTCGCAAGGGCAAGCCGTATGAGGAAGTGGTTCATGGGATCACGAGCCTGCCGTTGGAGAAGGCGAACGCCAAACGGTTGTTGGAGTTGGTGCGGGGTCACTGGCAGATCGAGAACAGTTTGCACTACGTTCGCGATGTGACGCTGGGGGAAGACGCCAGTCGTGTGCGTCGCGACTCGGCTCCCCAGGTGCTGGCCGCGTTTCGCAATGTGGCGCTCCATCTGCTGACGCAGGTCGATGCCGACAACTACGCCCAAGCCACGCGGAGACTGGCCGCGCGATTCCACGAAGCTGTCGACCTCCTATCTTCACCAACATGAAACTTTCAATGACCCTGTCACTCTGCGCAAGGTCCATTTCAGTCGGCCTTGATCCATTCTCCTCGCATGGTATGCGGACTCACTCTCGCGATTTGCGCCCATATTTGGGAGATGCCGCATGCGTTTCACCGCGTTTGTCGGGCTCGCTGGATTGCTGTGCGCGTCGCAGGCGATGGCCGCGGATCCCGCGATTTACCGCGCCGTGGTTACGGATCCCGAGGTGAAGCTCCGGGCCGGACCGAGCGACGCATTTCCCGAAACCAGCTCACTCAAGCGTGGAAGCATCGTCGTTGTGGAACGCGAAGAGAACGGTTGGCTGGCGATCACTGCACCGCACGGGTCGGTAAGTTGGATTGCGTATTCGTTTGTGGAAGACCTCTCTCCTGATCGCCAAACACCCAAGAACGGGCTCGTCCATGCGGAAGGTGAGGTGACCATTGCCGTCGGCAAAGCCGGCGATACTCAACCACTCGACGTTCGCCGAGAGAAACTACCGCAAGGGACGATTGTGCTCTTAATTGGCCCACCGGCTGCTGATGCCTCCGGCAAAAAGTGGTGGCCAATCGCCCCGCCAGCCGGCGATGTGCGATATTTGCCCAAAAGTGCTGTACAGATCGACAAACCGATCAACAACAGCGTTGCCGTTCGCGTGACCGACATGGGCGGCGTGATTCCGCCCGCCGCTACGCCTGTCAGTCCGCCCACTGGTGCCCCACTGGCGACCGTGCCGGGGTCGGGAAGCAGTCCTCTGCCTTCCGCGGGCGTGACCGCAAGCAAGCCAGCGGTGAACCACCCGCTCTGGTTACAGGCTGAAACTGCTGAACGTGAGGGCAGGCTTGGCGACGCCGAAAAAGCCTACTTCGAACTGGCTGCGGTCATGAATGCACCCGGTGGCGATCACGACATCGCGAACTTGTGTTACACTCGTATTCACGCTATCCGCGAGAAAAAACGCAACGCCAGCGGAATCAAGACCTCAGCGCCAACCCCCAACACCACACCGGCTACGCCGAACGTACTCCAACCCCCCTCAAAGAGCGGCCGTGGAGTACGTCCGGGGGCACCGCAAGCACTCCCAACGGGCTTGGGGACGAATACTGGCACAAATACCGGGACGGGAACGAATGCGAACACGACCGACGCGCAGTGGAGTGGGCCCGGTCTCCTCCGCCGAACGGCACTGACTCCTGACGGCACGGGCAGCCCTGCGTACGCACTGGAAACCTCCCCCGGCGTCGTGAAGGTGTATGTGATTGCAGGACCTGGGGTGAAGTTGGAACAGTACCTCGGCAAGACAATCGACGTGTACGGGGTTCCGCAAACGCGGAACAAGCTATCAAAGCCGTACGTGATTGCGACTGCCGTGGAACCCGCGCAGTAAGCAAATGCCAACAGTTCCAGTGGTTACAACCCTTGGACAGATCAAGGCTTTTCAAACTTACAATGGAGGACCGAGTCGCGGCCGGTAGGCGGCGACTCGGTTTTCGTTGAGTGCAGATGAACCGGTCGGTGGATTTACTTCTGCAAGATCGGAAGGTAGTTGTTGGGCAGTTGCAGGATGATGAGGCTCATGGCCGTCGCGTAAGCACTGCCGAACTGGTCGTTCCAGGAACCGCCATTGGCGCGGGCGCGGCCAAGCAATTCATCGCGAACGGCCGGGAACCACGTCCGCCAGTAGTCGCCCCCCGCCGTCCACATCGCCAGCGCCGCGTAATACTGGCCGTAGTAGTAGTGCTGTGCGGGGATTTCCCGATGGTTGAATTGCCGGCCGGGGATGAACTGTTGCAGATACCGCAGGCCACGTTCGATGGCCTTCGCATTCGCCTTCTCATCCTCGGGGATGCTGGCGCTATACAAACCGACGATGGCCGCCGCGGTGCGAGCGAAAGCGGAGAATCCCTGTCCCTTGAAGTAGCTGAACCCGCCGTCGGGCATCTGACATTCGCGGATGTATCTCGATCCGTCGGCAACCACGCTTTTGCGGACGAACACGCCGGCGTTGCGAGCCGCACGCAAGGCCATCATGATGGCCACCGTCACCGAAACGTCAGCGTAGGGAGCACCGGGCGTGTACCGCCAACCGCCTTCTTTGTTCTGCGCCGATACTGAGAATTTGGTGGCCTTCTCCAGTCCCTCGCGCACCTTCTTCTGCCGCGATTCCTCTGGCAACATGCCGCAAATTTCTGCCAGAAAGAGACTGGCGAAGCCGTGGCTGTACATCGCGCTGGGTTGCATGCCCAGTTGATTGAATTGATTTGGCGAGGCGGTGAGGAAACCGGGGCTCGCCGATCGGCCCAACCCCAGTATGTAATCGACCGCACGACTGACATTCTTGCCGTACCGCCCGCGGCCGGGTTGATGACCTGCGCTCAACAACGCCAACCCGGCCAGACCGGTGATGCCCGGCGCGCTGCCGCCACGATCGGCGAACGAACCGTCATCGCCCTGGGTCTGAGCAAGGTGCGACAATCCGCGGTTGATGGCCTCCTGTGTGTCCGCGGTGATGAACTCGGCTCCGGTATCCGAGCGTGGAGTCGGAATTGGCATCGGCGGTTGCGCCGAACTGACCCAGTTCAGCCCACCCACGAGCCCGGTCACCGCCGAAAGACGCAGCAAGTCGCGACGAGAAACTGTTCGTAGCGGATTGTGCATCGGAACACCTTTGAGTGAAACGTGGGCATGAATCGATTGTGGGCGTGGCAGGCCGACGTCGCGGGGCGACTGCAAACGGCAGCGGGTTACTTCTTCGGAAACATCGGCGGGTTCGCGGTCTTCTCGGAAAGCGAGGAATAGTAGAGCCGCAAGAGTTCGGCATACTTGGGCATCACATCTTCCTTGTAGTATTGCGTCATTTGCTGGCGGAGTTTGTCCGGCAGATGCCCCCACACATCTTTGGCGACATCCTCATCGAACGGCAACGATGGCTTGGCGGCTACCTTTCCCGTGTTTCCTCCACCGGCCGCTCCCGAAGGATTCTTCGCGTTCTTCGATTCCTTCGGCTGTTTGCCCACTTGCTTATCGTTGTTTTTGGGCTCGTTCTTGGCGTCCGATTTGTCCGGGTGATTGTTGTCGTTCTTCTGATCCCCCATCCGCGGACGCCGACCCATCGGTTGCGGCTCGTTCATGCCCATCCCGCCCATAGGCATGGGATTCTGGTCTCTCATCCCCATGTTCGACTTCTCCATTGGCATGTCGCCACCTCCTTTGGGGGGCGGCATATCTCCCTTCGGCGGGGGCATGTCCTGGTTCATCATGGGGTCGTTGTTCATGTCCTTGTTCTTGTCTTTATCCTTGTCCTTGTTCTTATCCTTGTTGTCGTCCGGCTTCGGCGGTGGGTTCTCCTGGCGGTTGATGAGCGAATCAATGTCCGCAAGGATCTTGTCCTGCGTCTTGCGGGTGTTGGAGCCGGTATCGGTCTTGGCGAGTTTGTCGCCGACGTCCTTGGAGTTCTTGATGATGCGGTCCACGACCACCGCCGGGTCTTCGGCCATTGCAGGTGGTTGAGGGGGCGGTGCGGGATCGCGCGTCCCATCGGGGCGGACTAGGCGTGGTTGCGGCGCAACGGGTAACTCGGCTCTCGCTGATCGAACCGCCAGAGCACCCACGGCCAGCGTGAGAAGAACAAGGGAAGCGACGCGCATCATGGCTTCTCCAGCAGTCGTTGCACTCAAATAAGAAACAGCATAAACCAGTTCGGTCGATTCTTGACCCCATGTGTTCCGACGGTTCACTTCGGCTCTTCGTTCTTGCCTTTTTCCTTTTTGCCTTCTTCCGGCGACGGCATGTCCTTCTTCTGGAACAGTGCCGCCATCTTTTCGAACAATTCAGCGATTTCGAGTTGCGATTGCTCCAGTTCCCGCAGTTCGGCCTTCTCCTCATCCGTGAGTTTATCCGGGTTTGGATGATCCTTGGCGAAATCCGCAGTACGTTTATTCAGTTCGGCCTGCAACGCGCGGAGGACCTTGAGTTGCGCCAGCGGCGGCACAATGTCCTGCTCTCCACCGCCATCGGGATTGGGCTGCGGCGGGTTCTGCGGTTGATTTGGCGGATTGCCGTTTGATTTCTCGGCTGGCTTCTTCGGATCGTCGGGTTTGAGCGCTTCGGCGAGTTGTTCCAAGCGACGGAGCGCGAGCGTCATCGGTCGCATCACCTTGCGGTCGTTGGCAGCTTCCAGTTCAGGATCGAATGCAGCCCCGAGGTCGGCATCGTCGCAACGGGTCTTGATCTTCTCGCGTGCGGTGTCGATGGCCTTGGCGGCATCGTTCAAGAGTCGCGCAAAGACCGGCAGCGGTGCGAATTCCTTCTCCGCCAGTTTGCGAATCTCGATTGCGATTTCCTGTTCGCGAACCGTGTCGAGGTCGGAATAACTGGTCAGTAGCAGCTTGTCCCAACCTTTCATCCTGGCGACATCGCCGTGGATGCGTGTTGCCTCTCCAACCGCAGCCTTCTGCCGTTCAAGAAGCGATTTCACCATATCGGCGAGTTTGCGGCGTTTCTCGTCGGAGAGTTGTCGTCCCGCTTGTGCCGATGCCACGTCGAGCCGGTCGCGTGCACCGTCGAGCTTATCCACGGCTTCGGCTTGGGCTCGACCAGGAGACCGGCCGTTCTCCAGATCGTCACGAGCCGCTTCCATCTTGTCGAGCGCAGCGCGGGCATCGCGAGCCGCATCATCGGCTCGTTCGCGCGTGAGCTTCTGGAGCAGTTCCCGCCCCCGTTCGATGAGCAGATCCTGCTCTTTCGCCAGTTCCTTGAGTGCAGCCTTCCTCTTGTCGGGATCTTGGATGCGGTTGGCAGCCTCAGCCTTCTTCCGCAACTCATCCTGGGCGTCCGCGAGCTGGTTGAGCTGGTCGGCGGCGTTCTTGAGCGACTTGGGCTTTGCCAGTTCGGGCACGGCGTCCTGCTCGTTTTCGGCCAGCGCTGCCCCCAGCGCATCGAGCCGGGAAACAGCAGATTGTTGGATCGCGGCAGCAGCACTTTGTTGGTTCTTGCGGAGCAGCTCGGCGGCCTTGCGAAGATCGTCCGCCAGTCCTTGCCCGCCGGCGGCGTTCAATCCTTTCCGTAGAGCAGCGGCTTCCGCAGCGGCTTTATCGGCCGCCAGCTTCAGATCGGTGGCGCTGGCAGCCAGCGCATCGGCTTTTGCATTGAGCGAAGACTTCTCGACGGGATTATTTGTCTCGGCTGCTTGCAGCCGGAGTGCGGTGGCGTCCTTCTCCTTCGCTGTGGCCTGGGTGCGCAGGTCGGCTGCCTGTTTATCCTTTTCCGTCGCGAGTCGGGCGGCGCGAGCAATCAGTTGGCCCGCCTGCTCCGCAGATTGTTCCGCTTTCGCCGCGGCGCGAGCGAGTTCGCGCTGTTCGTCGTCGCTGGGCTGGAGCTTGCCTTCCGGCACCCGGTCTTTGAGATGTTCGTTGATCGCGATCTGCCGGAGAATGGCGTCCCGCAACACACGGGCCTCGCCGCGAATTTCGCCGGCTCCTCCCCACTGCGAGAGAAGATCGAGTAACGCCGTCGCGGCGTCCTCGATGTTCTTTTGCGAACGGCCGGTCTTGAGCAAGAAGGAGTTGAGCTGTTGCTCCTGGTCTGGCTTGGGTGGTTGGCCCACGAGTTGTCGTGCTTCGGCCAGATTCTGTTCCACGGTGCCGAGTTCGCGATCGGCCATGCGGCCGAGTTCGAGCGCGACGATCTCCACACGCTCGGTCGTGTTCGATTTCGGCAGTTTGTTCGCGAGTACCGTCGCCCGAAGTAAATCGGCTTTGGCGCGAAGGCCATCACGTGGGTCGGCTACCTTGGCCCGCAGTTGTCGTTGAACTTGTTCGGCGGTAATCAAGCGATCACGATCGGGTGAACTCACCACGCCACCGGGGAGTACGATCACATCCGCGACTTTCTGCTTGGCGTCGCGTTGCTGGTCGCGAATGCGAATCAATTCGGGTCGGAATGTCGCTAGTTCCTTCTGCAACCACGCCTCAATCGCTTCAGGAGACGCAATTCGGATTTCAAATTCCGTCGCACTGCGCCCCGGCCCCTTGAGTGGCGCAACATCGTCCCAGTCGTCCGCTGCGGCGCGAATAATCAGGATATCACCTTCATGGAGGGGAGTCCCGTCGTCGCGAAGGAACGCTCGCACCGGTATCACGCGGTTCACTTCAACGATTCCCGATTGCGGAATGGCGGTAGCTCCTTGCCAACCCGTGATAGCCGCCAGTGCTGATGCGGAGATGTTCGGTCGTTCCGTGAGTGGCAGGACGCGCATCGGTCCCTCTCGGCCAACGCGGTATTCGATGAACGACCGACGGACGCCATAGAGCTTGTCTTCAGCGAGGGTGTTCAACACAACGCTCGCCGTTGGAGCCAGTAGCGGCGGATCGATACTTGCCGTTGGTCGGGCGAGGATGACGGCGGGAACCGGATCCACGGTAAGGCGAATTTCGAGGTGTTGCGTGCCGGTCAAACCGGTTTCGTCCGTGAGCTTCAGCGCGTAGAGCCCGGACAGTGGAGGAATGAACTCGGCCGTAATGCGCGTTCGATCCTCGGAGATCGTGAGCGGAATGTTCGCTCCGAGTTGCTCGGCGAGTTCCTGGCAGGCAATCGCTGAAAGTGGGTTCAAATGGCCGAGGTACGCCACCGGTGCAGCGTTGATGACGAAGGACTTATCGCCTGAGAAGATTAACTCAGCGGTTGAGACCCGTACATCGGTCGCAGCGCGGAAGCGAATGAGCGTGCCGGTGGGTATTTCAATCACCGCAGCGCCATCGGGGAGTTGTGTTGGCGACAGGCCCGTATATTCCGGCGGAGTGGCGTGGAATTGTGGTGAAGGACGCCCATCCAGCGGCACCAGCCGTGGGGGTGGGACGACCGTGGCTTCACGCCAGTCAGTATCAGCGTCGTTGGAAGTCACCCGTACAGAGAAGTTACTCGGTACGCGTGCGGGATCGAAACGAGCGGTCACGACAGCAGCATTGGGATACTGCGGATCGTTATTGATCGCCAGCGGAAAGTGTTCCTCGAATTCCGCGCCGCCGTGGACCCGCACGCGGACGGTGGCTGGTCCCGAGAGCACGCCGCGAACGGTGAACTTCAATTCAAACGTTTCTCCTCTTGCGATCCGAGCCGGGAACTCCGGGGCGAGGATGTCGATGCGCGTCTTGGTGGGCCAGTTCGTCGAGCCGAATGGGTTGGAGAGGCGAGCGAAAGCAATGTCGGCGCGGCCAAGATTCCACAGCATGAGCGGCAGCGACACCGCCAGCACTCCAACGCACAGCCACGCTGCCTGCCAGCATCGTCCCGTGGGGACGAAGTTATCGAGCGGCAACCGACCCGCTTTCCGTTCCGCCAACCGCACTGCGGACGCCAAAAGACGGTTGGAGACACCGGTGGGGGAAGGCGGTCGGTCATCGTCTTCCTCTTCCGGAGAAGGACCGAGGAACGAAACCGCCGATGCGAGAGAGTCATTAAAGGTGGGAAACTGATTTTCCAGTTCGATCGCCACCGCCAGCGCGTCGGTGCGGTACCTGAGCGGCCGGACCACTCCGCGCAGCCACACTACTCCACTTGTGGTGAGAAGAATGACGAGTGCAAACGCCCGGTAAACCGGCGAAATGTGAATCGCGGCATCGAGGAAGCCGGCGAGTGTCGCAAGCCCAACACTGATGGCGACAAAGGCAAACAGACCAGCCGCGACTGCAACTCGCTTCCGTGCGCGGCCGAGATCGGCCAGCCGGTCTGTGAGCGATTCGCGCTCGGTCGGCGGGCGGAGAATCAGTGCCATACGATACACCCCGACGGTTACCTAACAATAAGACGCCGAGAGCTTCCTCATCATAACAGCCGTTCGCGTTTCCGTAAAAGCCACTCGCCCAGCAAAAGGAACATCACCAGTGCGTAAACCGCCGGTTGATTCCACAACGGGATTGGCGGGCACGGCTGATTGAGCGGCACACGTTGAAGGTTCTTCAAGTCGGTGAGCACATCGTCGGCGTTCGCCAGTGTGTAGAATCCACCGCCCGAGATCGCTGCGGCGGTCTTCATCTGGTCGGAGTTCAATTCAGTCCGATCGCGCTCGTTGAGGGGGGGAAGCACACGCGCGGTGGCGCCGGGACGCGAGCCCTGGATTTCGGGATCAATCAACTCGAAACGATATTCGCCTTCCGGCGCACGTGCCAGCGTCGCCTCATACTGCACCGCCGGTCCTCCCTTCACGCGTTCGAGGACAAGCGAGCCAGTTTCGACCTGCCCCGAGCCAGGAGTTCCATCCGGCTTGGGGAGCGGAGATCGTCTAACCGAAACACGCACGGGCGTATCGCCACTGGGTCCAGGTGCTTCGATCGGGAAACGCACCTGGACCGTGACTCGCTCGTCGCGGCGGAACTCCGTGTTCGGCAGAACTCGAAGTTCGGGTCGGCGAATTCGTGCACGGGATAACACGCGAATCGCTTGCATCCAGAAGCGGTCGAAGTGTTCCTCATTCGTGCGGAACCGCCACCGCCAAGTGTCGTCGAAGCCGAAGAAGAGCACGGGCCCAGCCCCGGCAAATTGCTGCACCACCAGCGGATGGTATTCCCCCGGTCCTCCACCCTCCGCGGGCCGAGTGGGGTGAACGGCCAGCACGTGTGTGAGCGGCTTGCGGCGATAGCCAGTGGCATACCAGTAGAGTGGGGGGAGCTGCCCCCAGATGCGCATCGATTCTTTTTCATCGGCTGAGAAGCGGAAGAGCGGGTGTAACGTACCAGCGGGAGTGAGCTTGGGCTGAAAGCCCTCGATAATTGGCTCTTCTTCCGGTGGACGCGTTACCGGCGGGGCATCGCCTGGAATCACCGGCAGCACTTCCGCAAGCGGTGTGTCGGCATAAGCCGCCGGAGTGCCGTGTTCGCCCGAGAGGAAGAGAAGTCCGCCACCCTTGAGTTTGACAAAATCCGCAAGGTCGCGAAGAGCCACCGCGGAACGCGCTCCACCCACCTGCTTGGGGTCTACATCACCCAAAATCACCACATCGAACCCGAATAACTCCGTGCGTGTGGGGAACTCGCCGCGAAACGCCGAGCGATCGGTTTCCGCCCAACCCTTCGACGCATCGAGCAGCACCACCTGCACTTCCACCGACTTTCCGCCGATGGACTTGTCCGATTCGCGCTCCAGCAACACCTTGACGAACCGGAAGTCGTAACGCGGGTAACCCTCCACATAGAGCACGCGGATGCGGCGTGAATCGGTGACCAGCACGGTACGTTCGATCTGGTTGTTGCGCTGGTTCGTTTCACCAGGCACGGCGGGGACCACGAGAATGAACGTCTTCTCGCCGGCCTCCATTGGCGTGTACGCAATCGTGACCGTGACGGGATTCCCGGCTGAATCCGGTGTGAGGGTGGCCTGGCCGCGATCCTCGAGCTTGCCATCGGGCATCTTCTCTTTGAGGAAGACTGTGACGGGGGTGGGGGGGACATTCCCGCGCGCGATGAGCCGCGCTTCAAACGCCAGCCGGTCGCCACGCCCCACGACATCTTCGGCTTTCAGATCAGTCAGGTCGAGGTCGGGGGTTTCCCAGGTGTCGCCGACGCCAACGAGGAACAGCGGTACACCTTCGAGCGAGGCGGTACGGGCGGCCTTGGGCAAATCCTCACCCGCGGTGGTGACGCCATCGGTGAACATGATGATCGCCGCAAGCGGACTGCCGCGGAAATCCTTGAGCACCTTGTCGATCCCTTCGCCCAAGTGCGAGCCCTCGCCTTCGGCCTTCAGTTTCTCGATGGCGCTGCGGCCATCGTCAATCTGCGACTCCTCTTCCACCGTGGTCAGCAGGTGCGTTTGAACATCTACTGCATAGATGTGGACCTTCACCTTCTTCTCGCGAAGAAGTTTATCGAGCCAGTCAGCATCTTTGCGCGTGAGAAGCATCTGCGCGAGCCGGAGGCGGTTTGTCTCGGAGAGATTGGTCTTGCCGGCCAGTTCTTCGGCTTTTGCCCGAACGGCGGGGTCTTTAAAGTCGTCCCGCTTATCCATGCTCGCGGAAATATCGAGCAAAATGACGACTTCGGGCAAGCCTTCCCGATCGAACTGAAGTTGCTTCTGCGGCAAGATCACCCACAGCGCCAGTGAGAACGTGGTGCAGCGGAGGAGCGTAGGGACAAAGACACGCCGGAAGCCCCCGACAGCGCGACTTTCGAGACAGTAAACAAAGACGGTCAGTGTCAGGCAGGCCAGCCAGAGAACTGCGACAACGCGGCGATCGGTGACGGCATTGCGGAAGAATGCCGTGACGCCTTCGAACCGCCACTTCGTCCCCTCGCCTGGCGCCGCTGTTGGAACCTCGGCGGCAGTCTCGATGGCAGTCCGCAGCTGGTGGGGAAGGAAGCCGAAGGGATCACCCGTGAATTCGGCATGCAACACCGTCGCGAGGACGAAGACGCCAACGAGAAGCGGGATGATCGCGGCGGTCGTGCCAGTCAGCCGGATCAGCCGACGGCCCGTCGGCCTGGCGGCCCCGCTCACGCCACCCACCCTTGAGGGCCCGAGGTACCACGCAAGCAGCAATTCGATTGCAAGAATCAGGACAGCCAATTCCACGGCGATCCGGGCAATGAATGGCCCGTGCGGCTTGCGGGTGGAAGTGATGACAGCTCCGCTCTCGCCGGTGGGCTTTACTTCCATCGGATCGGGAACGACTTGGACTGGGCCGATGGCTTTGAATTCGTTCGTGTCAATGCGGCGCAGATCGGATTCCGTCGCTGTCCCGGGCACCACCTCCGGAACATTCACCGCGAACACGCGGTCACGCGAGCCGTTCAGTCCCATCCGGTAGAGTCCGCTCACCAGGGTGTTGTTGAAACGTGCCACTCCCGCTTCGTCCTGGAGGACAAGCGGGATGGTGGCCGTGAGGCCGTCGGGCCCAGTGAGGCCCGCCGACAGGCCTGCGTTATTCGCGGGGAAGAACTCTTCGATCGCTTCGCCAACGCGGAGCGTATGCCGGTCGGGATTCGCAACCGAGTACTTCAGGAACTCGTGCCAGAATGGGAGATAGTTCAGAAGCGATGGCCAGTCGTTCCAATCTTCGTTGAAGGTACTCGTGAACACATACACGCGCCCACGGTGGCGGGTCCATTCGACGAGCGCCGGGTCGGGTTTGGCTTCTGGCTTGGCGTCGGGCTTCGCATCAGGTTTCGCGTTCTGGTTAGTCGCTACTTTGGCATGCGTGAAGCTCATGATGCGTTGCGCACTCGGCGACAGCTCGAGCTTCACATAAGTTCGAAATGGCACGCTAATCAGACCGGCCCGTGCCCGGTCGCTTGCAAATGATACCAACGGAGGCTTGCGATACTGCTCCTCATTGGCGACAAGACGATAACCGAGGTCGTCCGGTCCACTCACCGTTATGGTCTCGTTGAGCTGCCCAGGGAAAATGCCGTTGCCGTCCCGGTAGAGCACGGCGTTATATTCCGCCCGACTGCCGGCGGCGTTCGGCCCCAGCCCGATGATGACCGTCCCTCCGCGGCGCAGGACGGCTTCGAGCTTTGCGGCCATGTCAGGCGTGGGGTTCGGTACATCACAGAAGAAGACGCAATCGACTCCCGCGAGGTCGCAGATATTCGGATCGAGGAATTCGGTGGGTGTGACGACTCGGGGGCGATTGGGCGTATCGGTGGGCTTGGCACCGGGTGGAAAGAGCGCGCGGTTAAGGTGCGTGGCGGCGCGGCGATTTGCTTCCGGGTCGGCCTTGCCGTCCACCAGAAGCGCGTGGATACCATCCCGCACCTCCACCGCCACCGCACGGCTGTCGTCGGCCGCGAGATCATCACCCTCAACGAGTTTCGCCTGGATCACATGAACGCCGCGATCGCGGAAGACGTTCGGACCCGTGAGGCTGAATTTTACACTTGCACGGGTACCGGGCGGAATGGGTTCGAGCGTCTTCTGTTCGATGGAAACCAGCGAATCAGTCCCACCGGATGGACGCCCCAGAAGCAGATCCACGTGAACATTCTTCCGCTCAACACGACCAAGATTGGCGACCGTCACCGTGACGACAACGGGTTGATCGATGAGTGGCATGGCCTCGGAGAGGGCGATTTCGGCAATCGCAAGGTTATCCGAGTCCGCACGCCCCGTGTCCACCACCGCCACATCGGCGCGGGAAGTGATTCGCTGCCAGACTTCCGCGGTGTTGTTCTCCGGTCGGGGAATGGCGTTGGTCCAGGAGGCACGCTGGAGGTCGGTGAAAAAAGTAAGCTGCCGCCGCGGGTATGCGCGTGGCGACCGTGTGAGGATATCGGCGACGTGGGCGAGCGCGGCAGTGTGATCAGCGGCACCGTGTGTGGGCTTCAGTTTCCGTAACTCCGCGACGACCTTCTCCGGGTCGTTCGATGGCCCGGGGACGATGAGTTGTGGGGCGTTGGTCATCAGCAGGACGGTGAAACCATCACCAGGGTTGCTGGAGCGGATCAGGTTCTCCGCTTGCGCAAGAGCAACTTCGAAACGCGGGCGTCCGTCGTCGGCCTTAGCGGTCATGCTCAAGGACGCGTCGAGAACAATGACGTGGTGTGTCCGCGGAACATTGGCCACGGTTTCCGTTGCGCCGGGTTTAATCCACTGCCAGATGTCTTCGGCCCATTTGGTCGTGGCGATCATGGCGAAGAGGAACAGTGCCAGCGCCAGCGTGCGGAGGATGAGTAATATCCACTGGTCAATGCGTCGTTTGTGTCGCCGTTCGGCGACGAGGAGAAAGCGGATGGCGGCCCACGGGACGATCTGATACCGCTTGCGGAAAAGGAGGTGAACGACGAGCGGTACTCCGACCGCGGCGACGGCCGCACCAACAGCAAGTGCGGGACTGAAGACGGCAAGCAGGGGGTAGATCATACGGGTGCGCCGACTGGCCGCGACTCGCGGCGGAGCGTGTGATGAGGAAGTAAGGACGATCCGCGCGAACCGGCGCGTGGGCACCGGTGTCTTGTAAGTATGACGGAGGGAGAATCCGCTGGCAACGGCGAGCCGATAGGTATCTGGCGGTTCCTGGCTTGTGGGAAGCGTGGGAAAGCGATTGATCTCGCGTCGAGGGATCGGTCGGATTCGGGGGTCGGGGTTGGTATTGACTCTCACCGCACGCCAGCTACGATGACCGCACGACATGCACGACGGGCTGTAGCTCAGCTTGGCTAGAGCGCTTGGTTCGGGACCAAGAGGTCGCAGGTTCAAATCCTGTCAGCCCGACTCTCTTCCAGGGTAATGCAAGCCTTACGATTCCAAACATTTGCGAGAGATCGCAGATGCCTTTTTTGTTTTCTCCTCACGGATCGGTGGGCACAGGGTGGGCAGTATGGCACTCGCATTGGTGCCATATCGCTGGACCCACCCCGAATAATTCCCGTGGGGTGTCACATGGCCTGGCTCGAAACCAAGGGCAACGTTTTCCGCATCCGCTTCCGCTACGGTGGAACCAAACAGTTACTCGCACTGAACACATCGAACAGGAAAGAGGCTGACGAATCCCTGGCTCGGTTTGAAGCCCATCTTCGGCTGATCGAACGCGGCATCATCGACTGCCCACCCGCCGAGGCGGATGTCGGCGTCTACATCATGTCCGCAGGCAAGCTCAAGAAACGCGCTTCGCAGTCGCCAACTGCCGAACGAGTCACACTGGCAAAACTCTTCGATAGTTACCTGACGTCGTTTCCACGAGGAGCCAAAGAAGTCCGGACCTGGAAAACCGAGACGACTCACATCGGTCACTTGCGTCGATTGCTCGACACCCGCCTGTTGCTTTCAGAGGTCACCACCAAAACGCTCCAAGATTACGTTGATGCCCGGAGCAAGGAAGACGGCAAGCTTCTTCGCGGCCGATAATTGCTTGCTTCAGTTGGAGAAAATACGGAGACAATCTCCCAAGTGTTTGAAATTGCTTCATGAGATATTCGGCAACCCATTCCGCCCCATCACGCTCAACCCCTCCTGGCTCACTCCCACCGCCCTATCCCTCGCTCAGGGCATCTACGAAGAGCGTGCCTTCGACCGCATGCCCATTCTGGCTGACGCTCTCATGGACGCAGGATGTGATAATGACGAAATCCTCTCCCACTGTCGCGGACCTGGTCCTCACTGCCGCGGTTGCTGGGTCATCGACCTTTGCCTCGGGAAGACGTGACTCCCAGTTCGCCTAAGCTCGACTGATGCCGATTCAAACGGCAGGTGCGAGTGTGGTCAGTAGTATTTCGCGGATAGGTAGTGGGATTTTCTCAAGAGCCGTGTCGTTTCCAGCCTGTGGAAAAATGGCTTT
>Ga0070738_10003686_pt1 | contig 19582 bp, 16 predicted proteins | sample Coa_R2_2_FD_66446 | JGI IMG/M metagenome (GOLD analysis project Ga0070738, IMG submission 66446) | Surface soil microbial communities from Centralia Pennsylvania, which are recovering from an underground coalmine fire - Coalmine... | ecosystem: Environmental > Terrestrial > Soil > Unclassified ... | reverse complement strand
TGCTAATTACCAGTTGCCAGGAGGAAACCTGGCTAGACTGTGACCCCCACCTGGAGAATCTAGGCGGGCTTTCACTAGCAGATGCAGAGGAACTAGCGGCCAAGATATTGCAATCAGTGAGGGTGGATCGGGCAAAACTGCCTGATAGATATCTGGAACTACTACAACTACTAGACGGTCATCCCTTCTGCCTACGCGTGGTATTGCCCTACCTGAAAGCGCAAAGTCCCACAGAGATAATTGAGGCCTTGCACCAACTTGACACCTTCCAGGGGTCAGAGGAGGAATGTAGAGCCCAGTTGCTAACGGTATCGCTAGATTATGCTTTCACTAAACTCTCTGAACGCGCTCGCCAACACTTACCTTTCCTGGCATTTTTCTATGAACGAGTGGATGCCCATTGGCTTCATGCTTTCTCCAGTATGCCTGATCATGAGTATGGACATGCCTATTGTGCAGTGTTCGGGGAGAACCTGCAAAAATCCGACTGGCTGGCTTTGCTGAACGAAGCAGCGTCAGCGGGCATTTTGGAAGATTGGTTTGACACTATTTACACGATTCATCCAGCATTATCCTGGTATTTGCGACTGCGTTTATCTGCACACCACATTGAAACTGAGGTGAACAACCTGGAAAAAAAATTGTTAATTTTCTATGCAAGGTTAGCGAATAAATACAATCGTGAATTTGTCGATAAAGCTGAACTGGCTACCAATATCCTATTGATTGAAGAACCGAACCTACTTCAATACCTGCGATTAGCAGAACAGCAACAAGACTGGGCAAATGCCCAATTCATCCTGCAAGCCTTAGGAGAGATGTATCAACATATTGGTAACAAAGTGGAATTCTGGACACTGCGCCAACGAGCACTCACTCAAATTGATAGCCTCTTAGTAACAGCTAAAGCTAAAAGGCAGGATGCTTTGGACTTTTGGATATATTTGCAGGATGTGGATGCAAATGAGGCTTTGCAAACGGCTGATTTGGAAAGGGCAAGAGCAGTTCATCAGAAAATTCTCAATCAACTAACCGACCCAAGTACCCAGGACGGTTCTGCTACAGAAAATTAACAGTACGCGAAAGTCCCTACCCGAGAGCCTAGCAGGGTAGGGATAAATAGCGACTACGACGAAAGCATTTGCCGACAGAATAATTTACCAGCATTCAAAGAAGCCTGACAAACAAATCAACTCTCAAGCTGCAAACGCATAGGCAGCCATGCTGAGCACACCATAGGTGAAACTAGAGTGTAACTGAGTACCTTTGACCTCTGGACCACCTGCTCCTAGTGCCACAAACAGGGGCAGCAGGTGTTCTTCAGTAGGGTGGTTTTTTGCAGCATAGGGAGCCAGTCTGCGATAGTTCAGCAACGCATCAAAATTGTTATTAGCAATTACCTCTGCTAACCATTGATCAAACTGCGTCACCCAATCTGGAGGAGGAGCATCAAAGGGATAAGCTCCAAAAGCTCTTAGATTATGGGTCGTCGTGCCACTTGCAAGGATTAATACACCTTCCTGCCTTAAAGAAGCTAGAGCACGCCCTAATAGTCTGTGATGGTTTGTCCCTAAATGAGGCTGGATAGAAAGCTGCGTCACGGGAATATCTGCTTGGGGATACATCAACATCAACGGTTCCCAAGCTCCATGATCCAGTTCTCGATCAGGATAAACTTCATATTCAAACCCAGCTTTAGTCAAGAGTTTCGTCACCTGCTCTGCCAACTCTGGTGCACCAGGAGGCGAGTAGTCAATCTGATAGAGGTCTGCGGGAAAGCCCCAGAAGTCATGGACAATCTTTACCTCTGTTGCAGTACTCACGGTGGGAACGTGAGACTGCCAATGAGCTGAGACAACAAGGATTGCCTTCGGCTTGTCCAGTTGAATACCAAGTTGCTTAAGGAAATCAAGAGATGGACTAGGCTGCAAGGGCAGATCTGGGGAACCATGAGAGACAAAGACACTGGGAAAGGTAGACATGAGGGGATACCTTCGATTAAAGCTTCAAAATTTTGCTTTGATTGTTGTTTTCTGAAAGTGACAAAACAGGATCAAGCACTACTCCATCTTGCAGAGGTTCCAAGTTAACCTAACAAATCTACACTTATAGAAAATGAGAAAAGTTAAGCAACAGCTTTTGTCGGCATTACTAGATAGCGATCGCGGTCGTGGGGAGCATTAAAATCAATCGTTGGTCCTTTTGGAATGATACGACTGGGGTTGATTTCGGCAAGACTTCCATAGTAAAGCCGCTTGATGTGGTCGATGCTGCATACTTCTTTCACCCCTGGCTGCTGATAAAGATCTAGAACATAGTTCCACAGATTCGGGTAATCCCTCAAGCGTTTGACATTGCACTTAAACAGTCCGTGATAAGCAACATCAAACCGAAGCAATGTTGGGAACAGACACCAATCAGCTTCGGTAATTTGATCACCAACCAAGTAGCGCTGGTTTTCAAGTACTTCTTCCCAATAGTCAAGCGCAGCAAACACTTCCGTCACTGCTTCATCATAGGCAGCTTGGCTGTTGGCGAATCCGGCACGATAGACTCCGTTGTTAATTGGCTGGTAGATGGCATCAATAGTGCGGTCAATCTCCGACTGCAATTCCTGAGGATAAAAGCTTACTCCAGCCTCAGCAAAAGCCTCAAACTCGGTATCCAACATGCGAATAATCTGGCGGGACTCGTTGTTAACAATGGTGCTAGTTTGTTTATCCCAAAGGATAGGGACAGTAACACGTCCGGTGTAGTCGGGTTTAGCTTTGACATATATTTCCCAAAGATACTTGGCCTGATTCACCGTGTCAACCAAGCAACCTGGTTCGTCGGAAAACTGCCATCCAAAGTCACTAATCTCAGGCTTGACGATAGACAGAGAAATGACAGATGCAAGGCCCTTCACAGAGCGCATAATAGCAGTGCGATGTGCCCAAGGACAGCCCAAGGAGACATAGAGATGGTAGCGTCCTACTTCAGCCTTAAAGCCGCTAGAACCGGACGCCGTTATCCAATCATGGAACTTAGTAGGCATACGCACGAACTTGCCTTGCACATCTCTTTCAGTCCAATCTTTTACCCATTGTCCTTGAATCATCATTCCTAGTGCCATAATTTTTTGCTCCTAAATGATTTAAACACTACGACTTTGCCACGCAAATTTAGTAGGTGGAACTGACATGGAAACACACAGAGAAGGAAATGTGAAGAATAATCATACTTATCATCATCTCTGTGGTCGAGTATTACAGATTGCCCAATGTTCAAAGATTAAATGTACTCATCTTTACTTTTAGAGTGAACTACTTGCTTGCTAACAAACAGGGCGGATTTGCTTCTAGAAAATTTCTCTGAGCTTCTTCAACGCCAAATGGATTTGTTCCAACTCCTGTGGGTTTAGCCGTTCAAACCTCTGTTTGAGATGGGCAATATGAGCTGGGAAAAACTGCTCAAACACCCATTCCCCAGCAGGGGTAAGGACGATAGTGAAGCTACGTCGATTGTCAGAAGGTACTTCGCGCCGTACTAAACCCTTTTTTTCTAGACGGTCAACAATTCCGGTCAGTGCACCTTTGGTTACTAACGTTTTCTCCGCTAGCTTATTCATGCTCATACCGGAAGTATTGCCCAAGGTACTGATAACGTCGAACTGAGGTGGCGTTAAGCCCAAGGTCCGCACATGAGCATCAGAATAATTGGTAAACGCTTGATAAGTACGGGCCAGTTCGCGCATGAGTGGCATGAATGCTTCTTGGGCTGCGGCTTTGGTTGCAGAGTGAGATGCTGTCTCTGTTGCTTGCTTGGTCATTGTTTGTTTTACGATAGTTTTACTTTTAACCATACACACTTTAATGCTTGAGCAAACAACTTTTATTTAGACAGTCAACAAAGCAACCTAAATACAGATGCTGGTTAATTGGGAGACACGATTAACAACGTCTACACGATTTCTTGACACCGAAATAACTTGTAGAGTTGTCTGGGTACTGTTAACTGTTTGCTCTTTAGGGATCAACAGTCAACAGTCCACGCTCATTATCTTTGACAATACAACTTGATATTACTTGTTCAAACTCACAATGAATCTTCCTGGTCCATTTTGAATCACCATTAACAATCCACCTAAAATGGCCAAATTCTTCAAGAACATGATGCTTTGAATTTGATCAGAAAGGTTGTGATGGAAAATCAGAGTCGTAGGAATTAAGAACACTACTAGTATCATTGCTCCCAAACGAGCTTTGTAACCCAGCAACACCGATAGACCACCCAGAATTTCAATAACAATTGCACACATTAGAAATAGACCTGTGAGGACCGTCATCCCATTGGCCACCATGTACTGCATGGTAGCAGCGGGATGAAGAATTTTGTCTAGAGCGGCTGCAAGAAAAATCGCGGACAATAAAGCTCGCGATACTCCAGACAGGATATCATCACCTGTAATAGCTCCCTTCGCTCGCGTCTTTTTTGCAACACCATTTTCGTTTCTATTTCTGGAAGCTACGAACTCAGAAGGGGTTGCGAGAATTTTGAGTTTCATGGCGTTTGTCCTTGTTTGAATCAAAAATGTAATAACACGAACATTAAATTAACTTGCTGTTTATCCACAAACAAAAATCGTAAAAAAATTAGGGAGTTTTCCCATGGAGCCTTAATAGCAACTGGGGCCTTAAGGCAGAAGTCAGCATTGGTTCTTTCGGTAGAACTAGGGACACCCCATGCTCACGGAACAGATAGCAAAAGATCCAGTTCATTAACACTAAGCAGCGGTTGCGAAAACCACTCAACTTAACTAGATGCACTACCTGCCACAACACCCATGCAGGAAATCCAGCAAAGGTTAGCTTGCCCAACTGGGCTACTGCAGCATGTCGTCCAATAATCACAAGATTGCCCAAGTTTTGATAGCGAAAAGGCAATGGACTCCGTCCCTCTATCTGCCTTGCGATGTTTCGCGCCGCGGTGATTCCTTGTTGTATTGCCACAGGTGCAAGCATTGGTAGCTTCTGCCCATCTAATTTAACAGCAGCGATGTCACCAATGGCATAGACGTTGTTGTAGCTCTCCACCTGTAGGCTGGGTTTTACCGCTACTTGTCCCGCAGAGTCTGTTGGTAATCTGGCCATCAAGTCTGATAAATTGCCCTGTACTCCCGCAGTCCAGATTACTGTTTCTGTAGGAATGAGCCCTCCATCAAGCAGATGTACTGCTTCTTGAGTAACCAGGTTGACTCGCGTTTTTAAATAGACTGCAACTCCCAATTGACGGAGCTTTCGCTCTGTATAAGTCTGCAGCCATTTAGGTAGGTGGGGCAGCAGGCTGCTCCCAGCTTGCAGAAGAACTACGCGCACTTGTTGAAAATCCAGTGTTGGATAGTCCTTCAGCAAAGTGCTACAAATCAATTCAACCAAAGCACCAGCAAATTCCACGCCTGTAGGCCCACCACCAACAATTACAAATGTTAATAACTGTTGACGTCGCGATGCATTCGGTTCATGCGCGGCACGTTCAAAACAATTCAGGATATGATTGCGCAGAGATATGGCTTGTTCAAGGGTTTTCAAAGGAAAGGCATAGGTACTAGCTCCGGGTATCTCAGAAAATTTTTCAGTACTCCCGGAAGCCAAAATCAGAAAATCGTAAGGAATCAGAGCGTTGTTGGTGACCACAACTTGCTCAACTAAATCCAAACGCTTTACAGATGCCATCAGAAACCGAACATTGGCTAGTTTTCTCTGGAAGCGGTGTAAGGGGTAGGCAAGAAGCTCGGGTTCTAGTTTCGCTGCTGCTACTTGGTAAAGCAACGGCAGGAAGGTGTGGTAGTTGTTCCGGTCAAGAAGCACAACTTCGACCGGAGAACGAGCAAGCGCGCGGGCTGCTGATAACCCTGCAAAACCAGCCCCTACTATGACGACTCTCTGGAGTTTACGCGCTTTCATTAGCCTAAAAACTGCTAGAGGCTAAAGGCTGAGATTGTGCTGGCTTCCAATCCGAAATTTCTATCATTTGGGGCGATTCAAGTTCCAGTACCAGTGGCTTAAAGGCTGTGCCTTTGTGAGAACCATCGCAATACGGACCATTCTGGCTATAGCCACAGGTACAGATATAATGGGAACCCGCTTCTAGTGAAATGACAAAAGTTTCTTTGCTCATGATGCGTTAGCTCCAGTTGTGTTATGCAAACTGTTTCAACTTCATCATTAAGTTAACATAAATACTGTTTAGATGTAAACAGTTTTAGTTGGAAATTTTAAAATAAGTTCCTTAACTTTTCTAAAGCGGCTTGGATCTGCTTTAATTCATGCCTATCAAGCTTTTCAAAGCGCTGCTTAAGATAGTTGATGTGGAGGGGAAACGTCTCCTCGAAAACCCGCTCACCTTCTGAGGTAAGTCTTGCAACAAAGCTGCGACGGTCATCTGCTGGGACTTCACGTCGTACCAAACCTTTTTGTTCTAGACGATCAATGATTCCAGTCAGAGTTCCCTTGGTAATTAGAGTTTTTTCCGCCAGCTTATTAAAAGTTATGCCCGGAGTATTGCCCAAGGTACTAATAATGTCAAACTGGGGTGGCGTTAGACCCAGAGCGCGGACGTGAGCATCAGAATAACTTGTGAAAGCCTGATAGGCTCGGACTAATTCGCGCATAGTTGGGATAAACGGTTCCTTGGCTGCCGTTTTGGATTTTGGCTCAGGTGCAAACTCCCTTGCTTCTCTATCTTTTTGTGGCTTCACGTTGCAGTATGAGGTCAAGATGGATAGTTGTTCTATAATAGTTCTAATATAAACTAAACCCAGGCTTTAACCATCAGAAGTTTAAGTTTATATATATAGTTTGGATGATTCAGGAGAAGTGAGGCGGGAAATTGCTTGCAAAATCTCATCTGTTCTCTATTTTTCGGTAGATCAACTCAACGTGAAGCTTCTGGGAATATCACTAAATCTACTATAACAAGGATTTCGTAAACATTTCTTCATAATCCTAAATTTAGGTTAGTTAGGTTCTAAATTTTTGTTAGTTGGACTACTTGTATAGTTGTGGTTAAACAACTATCCTTATATATAGAAAGTCTAAACCGCGTCTAATAGGATATAGACTTTTTCTGTCTAAATAGTTTGAGTTTAGACTTTTCCAATATAAACAGAAAAAATACTATGCTGGATCTGCAAACACATTGTATATCTGCGAAAGATGTTGTAGACTTGCGTTCGGCTCTAGCATATCTCTCCACTATACCGAACCAGCTTCTCACTACGGAGGAGCCAGTCGATCCCCATGCGGAGTTAGCGGGCGTTTACAAACTTGTCGGAGCTGGAATCCCAGTTGCTCCACCAACCCGCATCGGACCTGCAATGTTATTTAAAAACGTCAAAGGTTACGATATGCAGGTAGTCACTGGAGTACTAGCTAGCCGAGAGAGGACTGCACTGTTGTTGAATAGTTCGGTTGAGCGCTTGGCGTTTGACCTACTTGAAGCCCTGAATCATCCGATTGCTCCAGTGGTTGTTTCCCAATCCCAAGCACCTTGCCAGGAGGTAATTTATCGCACCCCAGACTTGGACATTAGCAAGTTGATTCCAGCGCCAACTAATACCGTCCGGGATGCTGGTCCATATTTCAACCTAGGTTTGTTGCGAGCAGAAGATCCAGAAACTGGCGAAGCAGACGTAACTATTCATCGACTATGTGTTCAGGGACCAGACTTGTTGAGCGTGTATTTTGTCCCAGGACGGCATATTGACCAGTTTCGGATCAAAGCCGAACAACTAGGACGTCCCTTGCCAGTTTCTATCAGCATGGGGTTAGATCCCGCCATTTACTTGGCCGCTTGTTTCGAACCGCCAACTACCCCTTTGGGGTTCGATGAACTGACTGTTGCTGGAGGAATACGCCAGCGACCAATAGAGCTAGTGGATTGTGTGAGCGTTCCTGCCAAGGCAATTGCACGTGCTGAAATTGTAATTGAAGGAGAAATACTACCTCACGAACGTCTGCGTGAAGACATCCACACCAACACTGGGTTCGCCATGCCGGAATTTCCCGGATATTTGGGCAAAGCCCAACTCGAACTGCCCTTGATTCGAGTCAAAGCCATTACTCACCGACATAATCCTATCTTACAAACCATCATTGGTCCTGGAGAAGAACACACCAATCTAGCTGGAATTCCTACAGAAGCCAGTATCCTGCGATTGGTAGAAAATAGTATGCCTGGACGACTGCTCAATGTCTATGCCCATTCAGCTGGTGGTGGGAAATATCTTGCAATCCTACAGTTCAAGAAATCTTCGATTCGAGATGAAGGTCGTCAGCGGCAAGCAGCATTAACTGCTTTTGCAGCTTTCTCAGAGCTCAAACATGTAATTTTGGTAGACGAAGACGTCAATATTTTTGATACTAATGACGTTTTATGGGCAATGACCACCCGTTACCAGGGAGACAGAAGTACCATCTTTATCCCAGGCGTCCGCTGCCATCCCCTAGACCCATCACAATCTCCAGAATTTAGCCCTTCAATTACCACAGAGGGCATCTCCTGCAAGACAATTTTTGATTGCACAGTACCATATCACCTACGCGACAAATTTAAACGGGCTGAATTTATGGAAGTGGATTTGGCGAGATTTCTTGGCTAAATAAGACACGTGAAAACCATTGTCGTCAATGTACTCTATTGGAGGTTTCCAATGCCTTTAAATCTTAATTTGTGTACAGCAGTTTTACCTAAGTTTTCATTGGAAGATGCAGTTGAAATTGCCTTAAAATCAGGTTTCCGAGGAATTGAACTTCGGGTGAGTGATGACTACCACAAAAGTTTGGAGGAGTTGAGCAATACAGGCACTTTCCTTAAACGACAACTAGAACGGGCCGGTCTATTGGTACCAGTGCTGAATACATATATCCCTATTGAGGATAACAAATCCGTAGAACAGCTACTTGAATGTTGTAAGAAAATGGGTGTCCCAAAAGCGCGGTTGGTTCTGCCTAAAAGCTGCAGTGCATCTGTTGCTAAAAGTGCTAATGTCAAGGAAATTATCCCTTCATTTGAAGCAACTAACCATGAACCAATAGAGTTAATGGAGATCTTAAAGAAGACACTGCGCCAGTTGGAACGCAAAGCCTACAAAGCAGGGGTCAAGCTATTACTGGAATTGCATTGGGGAACAGTTATGAGCAGTTTCAGCAGTGCTTATCTGTTAACCCACGATCTTGATCCAAGCTGCATCGCGATTACTTTCGACCCCGCTAACATGATGGTCGAAGGCAAAGAAGATTGGGAATTTGGTCTCAAGTTAATCCGCTCCCACATTGACAACGTGCATGTGAAAAATATGTCTTGGGTTTCCGGTGACCAAGGTTGGTCTTGGGAATGGGCACCCATCACTGTCGGCATGGTGAATTGGCTCGACCTCATCTGCCTACTCAAACGCAACCAATATTCAGGCGACTACGCCATTGAAGATTTCCAGGTTCCTAACTACAGCAAGCAAGCAGCAATCACTTATCTATCTTGGGTACATAATGAATTCAGCGAAATTTATGAACATATGAACGCCATTGCTTCGCCAGCGATTGCTAGTTAAGCAGTCTCTTCTATGCTTAACTGTAAGAGCATCAACTGTTTACACTACAAACTATCCCTTTTTAAGCACTCTAGGGAGAGAATAATCAAAGCTAAATGCCAAAAGTCAGATTTACTTAGGAATTTAGCGAGCACATATTGATAGAGCCCCCGAAACAAAGATGAACAGGCTAAATTCGGACTAGTAAAAGATTTTAAATTTTACTCCGAAAAGAGCAAAATATCCTGTTTTGTCACTTTCGGACAACAATAATCGAAGTGAAATTCGCAAGTTTTCATTCATCAAGCATTGAGCCTTGATTGTCTAACGGAAAGTAAAGCTTCCATAGACTTTCAAGAATAGAGTTCTCCCTGGCTGACCAAACAGGGTTTTACAGATTATCCCAAATTATTCCAAAGGAGTTTGCCATGTTTGTTATTACTAAGCCCAATACTAGCTCTGAGCAAATCGCTACCCTTCAGGCTATGGTTGAAGATCTTGGTTTACAGACAATGATCATGCAGGGTAGTCAAAAAACAGTAGTTGGCATCATTGGCGATACCAAGCACGTTCCTGAGGGAGCGTTCTTAAACCTAGATTTTGTTGAGTGTGTCAAATCCGTTTCCAAGCCCTACAAGCTAGTCTCCCGCGAATTTCAAAAAGAAGATACCATCGTCAAAGTTAGAGGCATTCCCATTGGTGGTAAAGCGATTCAAATTATTGCTGGTCCTTGCTCGGTGGAAACGCCACAACAAATGCAAGCCTCTGCCGAAGCAGTGATTGCTGCTGGTGCCCTATTTATGCGCGGCGGTGCCTTTAAGCCACGCACTAGCCCTTACACCTTTCAAGGACATGGAGAGAAGGGTTTGGAGTACCTGGTAGAAGCGGCTAAAGAGTATGATTTACCGGTCGTCACCGAGTTAATGGACGTGCGCGATATTGACAAGTTCTTAAAGTATGAGGTTGATATCATTCAAATCGGCACCCGCAATATGCAAAACTTCCAATTGCTCAAAGAAGTTGGTCGCTTAAAAGTTCCCGTCATCCTCAAGCGGGGAATGTCGGCTACCATCAAGGAATGGTTGATGGCAGCGGAATACATTGCCGCAGGCGGTAACACCAACATCATTCTTGCTGAGCGGGGAATACGTACCTTTGAAAGCGCTTACCGCAACGTCTTAGATGTCAGCGCCATTCCCTTCCTGAAGCGCGAAACTCACTTGCCCGTGATTGTAGACCCCAGCCATGCTGGCGGTCAATCCTGGATGGTATCAGCCCTGTCTCTTGCTGCGATCGCGGCCGGGGCTGACGGGTTGCTCATCGAATCTCATCCAAATCCCGATCAAGCTTGGTCTGATGGCGAACAAGCACTCACCCCTACTGAACTAAAAGATCTGATGAATGAACTACGACTTGTTGCTCGTGTCCTAGGTCGGGACCTTGGACAAAGAAATGTAGTGCCAGTCAGTGCTTACTCGCTTGACAAAACGACACAACCTTTAGCCGCATAACTTGTCATCTGGGCAGACGCTAACACTGCGTTTGCCCATCCAATTAGAATAGCGCACTTAAAGGGGGCAATTATGAGCCTAACCAAGGCAATTAAAATCTATCCACTAGTAAAAGCCAAAGGAAAAACAACCGAGTTTTTCACACCTCAGACAAGTGACGAGACGATTTTAGTGCAGATTCGACCAAGAGCTGTTGACGATTTGTTTGTGCATCACTTTCAAACTGACCAACTCTTGGTCGTACGGGGTAGTCTGGTACTAGTAGTGTTGCAGAATCGCCGCTATCAGTACATTGCCCTCTCGCAACACCAACCCACAGTGGTCAAGATTCCACCTGGTGTACCCTACGGTGCTATCAATCTTACTAAACAGCCATGTGTTCTGGTGAATGCAGTCTTACGTCATGGCCCAATCCACAAGTGCGATCGCCGAACGCTGAAGCCACCGTTTCCCTACGACCTGGTAACTGCCAAGGCATTGCTTCAGTCAGTTCAGTCGCAGCAATTCATCCCAATGGCTGTATAACGTTGATACGCCTATAACAACTTTAAAAGCAGACAGATTATTTTATGACAACTACTAACTTGTTGACAAACTATGGACAACGAACCAAACTCAAAAGACTGGTGCAAAAGGTAACTTCTCCACCTCATCACCCGCTCATCCTTGGCGTCTCTGGAGCCTCCGGTCTGATCTACGCAGTACGGACCCTGAAGTTTTTGCTCAGCAACAACTACTCTGTCGAACTTGTGGCTTCCCGCGCCACTGCCACAGTCTGGCAGGCAGAACACAACCTGCGTATGCCCCTAGAACCCGCACAACAAGCGCAGTTCTGGCGAGATTTGACTCAAGAACAAGGTGGTCAGCTCAGTTGTCATCCCTGTGGGGATGTGGGAGCCACGATTGCCAGTGGTTCTTTCCGCACCTTGGGAATGCTGGTGATTCCCTGTAGCATGAGTACTGTTGCCAAGATAGCCAGCGGTCTGAGTTCAGACCTACTAGAACGCGCTGCAGATGTCCAGATCAAAGAGGGGCGTAAGCTCGTCATCGTTCCCCGCGAAACGCCCTTTAGTCTGATTCACCTCCGCAATCTTACCACCTTAGCCGAAGCTGGGGTGCGGATTGTCCCAGCGATTCCCGCTTGGTATCACCAGCCACAGACGATTGAAGACTTGGTAGATTTCGTGGTCGCTCGTGCTTTGGACCAGTTTGATATTGATAACTCCTTGATCGAACGTTGGCAGGGACGCTTGTAACTACTCCTTTTTCACCCGATTATCCTTCTGCTGTTACAAAAAAACTATCTTCTACAAAACTATGACTTCTATCATTCACGTCAATTTAGCACAAGACTCTTACAAAATTGTGAGCGCCGCTGGCTGTTTGGATAACCTAGGTGCATTGATAGCAAGCACCCATACCCAGTCTCGTGACTTGGGGCGGTCTGTGATCGTTGTGTCTAATCCGATAATTTTTCGCCACTATGGTCTGCGGGTGATTAACTCTTTAGAAGCAGCAGGTTTTACAGTCAACAGTTGCATCTTGCCTGCAGGAGAACGTCACAAAACCCTCGCCTCAGTGGAAAAAATCTACAACACGGCACTCAAACACCGCTTAGAACGCTCCGATACCTTAGTTGCTTTGGGCGGTGGCGTAATTGGAGATATCACTGGCTTTGCAGCAGCAACCTGGTTGCGAGGTATCAATCTCGTGCAGGTTCCTACCAGTCTTTTGGCAATGGTAGATTCTGCTGTCGGTGGAAAAACCGGGGTAAACCATCCCCAAGGAAAAAACCTAATAGGCGCTTTCCACCAACCTCGCTTGGTAGCGATTGATCCAGAGGTGCTGTCTACTCTCCCTGCACGGGAATTTCGCGCTGGACTGGCTGAGGTGATTAAATATGGCGTCATTTGGGATGCAGCCTTATTCTACCACCTCGAAGCTGCAACCAATCTGAGCCAACTCCGCTTTTTACGACCAGAACTGCTGCAGTTGGTCATTGAGCGCTCTTGTAAAGCCAAAGCAAATATTGTAGAGCAAGACGAGAAAGAATCAAGCTTGCGAGCACTGTTAAATTATGGACACACCATCGGTCATGCCATTGAAAGCTTAACTTACTACCGCCAATTTAAGCATGGGGAGGCAGTGGCACTGGGAATGCTGGCAGCGAGTGAAATTGCTGTTGCAAGTGGCACCTGGTCGAGAACCGAAGCTAAAAAACTGCTAGCCCTGATTCAGAAAGCCGGATTACCCACTGCTATCCCTGCTGAGTTAGATGTTTCGGCGATTGTCAAAGCCTTGTCTTTAGACAAAAAAGTCAAAAACGGCAAAGTCCGATTTATTTTGCCTGTGAAGATTGGAGAGGCTTTCATAACCGACCAAGTATCCCCCGAGATTGTGACTCAAGCTTTGCATAGGCTGCGATCGTTAACAGTTGAACAAAATAGTCTCTCGGCTTTAGATTTACTGCCTGCCTGATTTGCTAATTTGGGTATGATTGCCTGAAAATCTTGCATAGCAAAGATTATATTTTTTCTCTGGTGAGAGTGTAGGAAGTGTAGACAATGACAATCAGAATTACAAACCGCACTATCAATCCAGTAGTGCTAGTCATATTAGATGGTTGGGGCTATCGCCAACAAACGGACGGCAATGCCATTGCTGCTGCTAGAACACCAGTTATGGATAGTTTGTGGCAGACTTATCCTAGGACTTTACTCCGGACGGATGGTGAAGCAGTCGGTCTATCTCCAGGTCAGATGGGTAACTCAGAGGTTGGTCATCTGAATATCGGAGCAGGTAGGATTGTGCTTCAAGAATTGGTTCGTATTAATAATGCAATTTCAAATGGTAGTCTACTGAGAAATCATGCTTTAGTAGAGGTTTGCCAGGCTGTTCAACAGAGTGGTGGCAAGCTGCACCTCACTGGTCTTTGTTCTGAAGGAGGAGTTCACTCTCATATTAACCATTTGTTTGCATTACTAGATCTAGCCCGAGTCCATGGAATTTCTGATGTTTGCATTCACGCCATAACTGATGGCCGGGATACTCAACCCACTGAAGGCAAGAAATCGCTTCAGCGACTCCAAGATTATATCGACCAAGTCGGCATTGGGCGCATTGTTACCCTTAGTGGTCGTTACTACGCAATGGATCGTGATCATCGCTGGGAGCGTACAAGACAAACCTATGAAATCATAACTCAAGACGAACCTAACAAGGGTCTTTCTGCTATTGAGGTTTTAGCAGATGCTTATCAAGAAGGGATCACGGACGAATTTTTACCGCCTACTCGCATTGCACCTGGGGTTGTAGAACCTGGTGACGGCTTTATCTTTTTTAATTTCCGACCTGACCGTGCTAGACAGCTAACTCAAGCCTTCGTAGATCCAAACTTTGATGGATTTGAACGACAGCAAATTTTTCCACTTCATTTTGTGACTTTTACTCAGTATGATTCTAGCTTGCCTGTATCAGTTGCGTTTGAGCCTCAGAACCAGAGCAATAGTTTGGGCGAAGTCATTGCCAAACACGGCTTGAAGCAGATCCGCATTGCTGAAACCGAAAAGTACGCCCACGTCACTTACTTCTTCAATGGTGGGGTTGAGGAACCCTTTGCTGGTGAAGAGCGGGTCTTAATTCAGAGTCCCATGGTCTCCACTTACGATCTCGCTCCTGAAATGTCTGCTAGTGCAGTCACCAAGCGTGCGATCGCCGCCATCGAAAAGCAAGTTTATTCGCTGATTGTGATTAACTATGCTAACCCTGACATGATAGGCCATACGGGTCAGATGGACGCAACAGTGAAAGCGATTGAGACTGTTGATAGCTGCCTTGGTCAACTTCTAGAAAGCATTGCCAAGGTCAATGCAACTATGATTATCACAGCCGATCATGGCAATGCTGAATGTATATGGGACGAACAGGGCAATCCTTGGACAGCTCACACAACCAATCCAGTTCCCTTTATTTTGGTAGAAAGGGAAAGATTAAAAGTTCCGGGACAGGAAACTAATGTCACGCTGAGAGCAGATGGCTGTCTAGCAGATATTGCACCTACAATTCTAGAAATCCTGAGACTGCCTCAACCGTCTGAGATGACTGGCCGCTCTTTGTGCAAGCAGCTAATCCCATTGAGAAAATAAAACATCATCACATCCCAAGGTATCTTTGGGTTGGAGGAACGTAATCCGGATTTTTACTGCTGCCATCATGACGACCACTGTTATTCTGCCAATGGCTGCCATCACTATGAATGAGGGTGTCATATGTATAGCCAAGTTTCCTGAAATCCAGAACGTCTGCAGGCGTGACAATATCATTTGGGTCAAAATGTGGTAATAAGGATAGCGCATTCCCCTGGCCAAAATTCCCTGGGATGGACTGACCTCCGTCCCATGGCCACATTGGGTCGTTAAGATTGTGTCCATAAGGCTGACCAGAAGCAGGATAAAATTCGCTGCCCATGTGTCCATTATCCTGCCATTCAGCCCAGAGGCGATCCACATTGGAATGATTCAACCAGAATGCTGGTTCATAGGGAGAACTCGTGATATTGTTCATTGTGCCTAGAATCTTGGTCCAATTATCCGGAGACGGGGTTGCATTTATGTCCTTAACACTAGCCCCACCGATCACTCCATGCATATAGTTATGAAGCTTCCAATCAGGAGTTGAATTACCCTTCTCATCAACAGAAACCCATCCTTCTAAAGCAGCACGAAAAGTGAGATAGTCATCAAGACCAAGAACTCGATTTAGATATTCCTCAGACACAGGATACTCATCTAGAGGAGGTACTTTTATAAAGCGAGTGAGTGATGTGCCTCGTGATTCCAGCGTCAAATTGTCAATATTTATGCCTGCGTTTAAAACCCATCCATTGGCTTCCGAGAAAGGACCTGATATCACAGGTCCCCCTTGGAAAAACCCCTTACCTGGAACTTCAATGGTTACACCTTCACCATTTGGTCCTAAGAAGTCGTCTTGAAACATAACGTCAAGTGCCTTTGGATCAGTCCAATCCCAGTATGGAATTGTTACAGTTGGATCTACTAATTGCAAAGCTTGTTCAAGTCGATATACAAGTTCACGATGCCATGGTAGGAATGCAGGCAAGTCATGGGCAGGACTAAACCCAGCAGCTGGACCTGTTGGTTTAAACTCTGACATGAATCCCATTGCTTCCACATGCAAGTCAACAATTTGGTCATAAACACTGACTGTACTGCCTTGGGTGAATGTGTTTTTTGTTGCTTTTATAGCATTGACAAATGCTGCTTTTTCATGCGATGTCAGGGACTGAATGTTCTTTCTAACAGCAAGCTTCTTTCTAAAATAGCCTTGCGCTTTAACATAAGATGGTAATGTTGCCACCGCTACCCCGGTAACAAAGCCACCAGTTATCTTCAAGATTTGACGTCGAGAAAGTTTATGAGACAAAATAATTTCTCCTCTTAATCTGAAAACTTCTCATTTTGCAGCTAAGCCGTTGCAGCACCATTGCTGCAAAAAGTATTCGAGGAACAAGGATTTCTCGCACACTTGCACACTTGTTGTGTAAAACATAGGATTAGCTAGCAAATAAATTTACGACTAAAACCTAGGAAAAAACATCTATTAAGGCTTAAAATCCTTTCCATATAATTGGTTTTACAATCATTTTTTCCTTAGATAAGCAACTTCATCTGCCAACAAAGAAGCAAATTATGACGTTATTTATCTTCCCTTGTCAGTTTCTAAAATAGTATTTTTTGTACTATTTGCTTAATAGGTATTTTCACCTTTATTGCGGAAATTCCCGAAAATAGACCATTATAGGGCTTTCACTAAATAACAATGAACTCATAAAAAACAACGTAGGATTTTTGCTGCTAAAACATTACAGTTTTTTATATATAACTGCCAATAACTAATTTTTTTAAGACTAACCATTCTTTCGCTTTTTTTTGGGGACAATAGCATTACTCTTGTTTACATAAAGCTTTGTTAAGAATTGCTTTAATAAACAAAGACATTTTAAAAATATAAAATTCCTATGGAAATCTGTGTCCAACCCCTGCGGGGTATGGACACGGTTGAATTTTACAACTTAAGTCTGATTATTATGGTCACGATGCGCCCTTCTCCAATTTTGGGGAGTTGTCCCATGATATTGGCGAAACTGGCGGAAGAAATGAACTGCACATTGATAGCCCACCTCAACAGCAATCTTCTCGACCCTTTCATCGGTTTCCAAGAGCAAAGAACATGCTGCGGCCATCCGGCGCTGGATTATCCAGCTTTGCACAGTTTGTCCCGTCTGGCGTCGCACTCGATCAGTCAGGTAGGCTGAGGAGTAACCAACTGCCTGGGCCACATTGCCAAGAGTGATTGGTCGGTGAAAATTGACATCAATGAAGTGGAAGACCTCCTTCATTAAGGGATCGTGTGCAAAGATGGATTCAAGATCTGCGGATTTTGTGGTGTCAGCTAATGGTGGCTTTGGGACTGACTGGAACTGTGCAGTGTACCATTTTTGGAGAACAGCTCGTTTTTCCAAACAGGCTGCGATCGCCCTTACTAATTCTTCTAAAGAGCAGGGCTTGGTGAGATAATCATCCGCCCCCATCTCAATGCCTTTACGAATATCAGCCCGAGCCGTTTTAGCACTGACAAAAATCAAGGGAATAGTTGCTGTAGCTGGGTTTTGACGCAGCGCTCTTAGAACGCCGTAACCATCAAGTTTCGGCATTATAATATCGCTGATTATCAGATTGGGTAACTCTTTTTGTGCCACATAGAGACCGATAACACCGTTCTCAGCACCTATAGTAAGGTAACCTTTAGCTTTAATGCCTTCTAGAAAAAGATTTCGAGTTGAAACTGTATCTTCAATCACAAGAATTTTTTTCTTTGAGTAAATATAGTGCATACCTGATAGAACATAAGTTATCGTCTTGACTTAACAACACATAGTTAGGCTTTAAACATGTGTAAAAGTCATTAATAAAACTTTCATATTGGCATAAACCTAACTATGCGAATTTAGGCTAACTTGATTTGCAACAGTAAAAACCAATAAGATTTACTTATTAATAGTAACAGAAGGTTGTGACCATGTTTTCTTGCTTTTATTTAAGGTTTTTCAAAGTGAATTGTAAGCTGTTCTATATTTAGTTTGCAATACCAGCATTCCCCTTATTTTTAATTTACCGAAAGTTGTAGACAAAAGCCTTCACAGTAAAAATAGGTCTCCCCATCACCGCACTAAGAGTTCATTGAGACCTCATTTAAGCCAATACAGAAGCTGAGAAAATTCTCAGTATTAGGGTGAAAGTTAATCTAATGAGAACAATGAAACAACAAAAGCTATTCATGTACCTGTTTGACCCCCTTTGAGTACTTGAATTTTTCACTTCTGGATAAAACTAGGTTAATAACATTTGCTATTACTTTTAATAGTTGGCAGTGAAACCAGCTTATGCAATGGTCAGTTACAACAATTAAACATATTAATTGCTTAATTTTAGATGCTTAGTTGATATTTGCTTAATTTTAGCTATCTATATTTCAATTTCTGATTTAAAATGAAAGGCTCAATAGTAGGTACTATTTCGACTCAAGTATTCACTTAAGATTTCAAAAGTTTAATAGCCCAATCAATTAGCTTCTCAACATTGAAGTAAGGACTTTGGGAAAAACCAGGTCGAGGGAGAAAACAGAAGTGGACTGAAGTTGACATGAGGTTTTTAGAAAAATGTTTAGAATAAGAACCACTCACATACGAAGCATGTTCAACTAGCTCAAAGCTCTCTTCAATATATATTGCACTGACTCTTCAATAAGTACAGCTAATAACCCATATAAATTAGTGCAGTAGTTTCTATTAAGACAACAAGTGTGAATCAACCCGAAGAATACGAAATCAAGAGCAAATGCAGCGCAGCAGTTAACCTTTGCCACCTCACCCGTGGCTTTCACCTGTCCGTCGCCATGAAGTGTTATACCATTTCATGAAATTGTTGATACAAATCCATCCCCTTGTCCTCCTTGTCCTCCTTGTCTTTCCAGTTGCCAAGCGTATCAAATTTATAGTGAATTGGTATAACATACTAGAGCAATTTCCTGAGAATGTGCTCAGACCTTAGAATCAACTCGAACAAGAAAAGATAAGGGATTGCTCATATCTGCAGCAAAACCAAGGATAGCGCGATCGCGATGTTCATAAAGCAAGTCTCCCTGAGCATTAAACAAGAAAGTTGCTCCTCGTTGGGTTAGATAGGCGGGATTTGGTACATATGTCTTCCAATGAGTTAGCACTTCTACCATATTTCGCAATCGTAAAGTTGCTAACTCAAATGGGCGCTGAAAACCATTGCCACCAGCCCATTTGAAGAATGAACCCTTCAGTGGGGGTAAAGGGGGAGCATGAACAATTTCTTCATCACTAATGAGCTGAGGTGCTCTTGCATCCCCCCTATATCCACGAAACACTTCCGCCAGAGTACCAGGGCTACCTATT
>Ga0070738_10003685_pt1 | contig 19589 bp, 24 predicted proteins | sample Coa_R2_2_FD_66446 | JGI IMG/M metagenome (GOLD analysis project Ga0070738, IMG submission 66446) | Surface soil microbial communities from Centralia Pennsylvania, which are recovering from an underground coalmine fire - Coalmine... | ecosystem: Environmental > Terrestrial > Soil > Unclassified ... | reverse complement strand
AGGTCTTCGAGGAGAGCTTCGACTGGATCGCCCGGCACGAGATCTTCGCCCAAGGCGCCATGGGCTCGGGCAAATACGAGGAGGCGGTCTGCTCGCTGGCGCCCGCGGCCGAATAGAGCGCCGATGACCCCCAGAGGGCGCGGGGCACGACCTAAGTCGTATCGCCTCCCCGCCCGATGGGGGTTATTATTCCCATCATAATGGTAGGAAATACCGTTCAGACGGGGAGGAAATCGGATGATTTTCGGACATTTCCGCGGCTTTGCGATCGGGGCGGCGACGCTCGCCCTGGGCCTCACCCTCGGTGCCGGCGCATGGGCCGAGGAGACGATCAAGGTCGGGCTGATCCTCTCCTTCTCCGGCTCCGGCGCCGACAATGCCCGCGAGATCGATGACGGCGTCCGGCTCTATATGAAGCAGCATGGCGACACGGTCGCCGGCAAGAAGATCGAGATCATCCGCCGCGACACCACCGGCCCCGCGCCCGACATCGCCAAGCGCTTGGCGCAGGAGCTGGTGACGCGCGACAAGGTCAATTTCCTTGCGGGTTTCGTCTACACGCCTAACGCGCTCGCCGCCGCCGAGGTGGCGACCGAGGCGAAGACGCCGATGATCGTCATGAATGCCGCGACCTCGATCATCACGACGAAATCGCCTTATATTGCGCGGGTTTCCTTCACGCTGCCGCAAGTGACGGCGCCGCTCGCGCAATGGGCGGCGAAGAACGGCATCAAGCAGGTCTATATGATGACCTCGGATTATGGCCCGGGCCATGATGCCGAAGCGACCTTCCAGAAGGTGTTCACCGCGGCGGGCGGCACCATCGTCGGCTCGGTGCGCATGCCGCTCAAGAGCCCGGAATTCGCGCCCTATGTGCAGAAGGTCAGCGACCTCAAGCCGCAGGCGGTCTTCCTCTTCGTGCCCTCGGGCGAGCAGCCCACGGCGCTCATGAAGGCCTTCGCCGAGCAGGGATTGCTGCGCTCCGGCGTCAAGATCCTGGCGACGGGCGATGTCACGGATGACGCGGTGCTGCAAGGCATGGGCGACGCCGCGCTCGGCATCATCACCACGCATCACTACTCCTATGCCCATGACAGCGCGCTCAACAAGGAATACGTCAAGGCCTTCGCCCAGTCCTTCGGCGATTTCCGTCCGGATTTCCTCTCGGTCGGCGGCTATGACGGGATGGCAGCGATCTATCAGGTGATCGAGAAGCTCAAGGGCGCGACCGATGGCGACAAGGCGATGGCCGCGTTGAAAGGCATGAAGATCGACAGCCCGCGCGGGCCCATCGAGATCGATCCCGAGACGCGTGACGTCATCCAGACCGTCTATGTCCGGCGCGTCGAGAATGTCGGCGGCAAGATCGTCAATGTCGAGTTCGACCGGATCCCCAATGTGAAGGATCCCGGCAAATAGCGCGGCTTTCTAAGACGCGGCCGCTCGCGCCGCGCGCGCCTGCTCGACGAGATCCGCGGGCAAGCTGCCGGCAAACGGCACGATGCCGTGACGCGCGCGGATCTCGGCGATCGGGCGGTGCCATTCGCTCTCCCAATCGATCGCCATGAAGGGCGGGCTTGCGCGGCCGTGCCGCCAGGCCTCGGCGACCACCTGGAGCATGGCGGGAAGACCCGCGGGGAAGTGGAGACGGGTCGATGTGGTGACCGTCGCCAGGAACATGGCCGAGTAATTGTGCCCGAACTGGGCGAGCTGGAAGGATGAGATCGCGATCTCGTGCAGCGCCGTCGTGGCGTAGCCGCCGACGAGATGCCAGATATCGTGCATCTGGAGGATGCGCGTGTTGAGATAGCGCAGCGCCGGCGGCAGGAAGCCGAGCCCGATCGCCTGGCGATCGAGCACTTCGAGGTCGAAATTGTTGTCGACGATCAGCCGATGGAACGCGTTTCCAAGCGAGCCCGCGGGCTGCTCGGCGAGGACCGCGAGGCGGAGCGGCTCGGGCACCGGACGCTCGGCAGCGCCGGCCGCTCCCGGATGGGCGCGTGCCGCCCGCTCGGCGCGTTCGCCGAAGGCGGGTGGGAGATCGCCCGCCAAGGCCGCCACGCGCGCGGTGATCTCGCCGGCGGAGATCGAACTTCCGGCATCCCTGACAATGCCCCAGAAGGCGTCCCAGAAAGGCGCGGGCAATTCCGCCTCCTCCCGAAGGAGCGCCAGCGCCGAATGGTCGGTCGACGAACCCGCCATCGAGTGAGCATCAAGCCAGCCGCGGGCGAAAGCGTCGTAGATCGGCGTGACGGCTTCCGGGGTGACGAAGGCGACCCGCGCCAGCGCGACAGACAGCCGCTTCGCCGCGCCGGGCTCGCCGCGCTTCGCGCCGCGCGCTGCATCCTCGGTGAATGAGGCAGCATCTCCCTCGCCCAGCGCCGCGCCGAACCCGACGACCTGCCGCTCGAAAGATTGGCGCTCCGCGACATCCATGAGATCCGCCCTCCGCCCTTGCGGCGGACGGTATCATGTCACTCCTCAGGACGATAGGTGCAGCTCTCGCCGCCGGATTGGCGCCGCACCGTGACGCGCGCGAGGGCGGGGAGCGAGGGGGCGAGTTCCCGGTAGATCCATCGCGCCAGGTTTTCGAGCGTCGGTACCCCGAGGCCCTCGATCTCGTTGAGGAGATGGTGATCGAGGCGCTGGCGCAGCTCGGCAAACCGCGCCTCGATCACGCCGAAATCGACGAGCCAGCCGCTTGCCGGGTCGGGCACGCCTTGGAGCGCGATCTCGACGCGGAAGGAATGGCCATGGAGCCGCCGATAGGGATGCCCCTCCGGCGCCGTCGGCAGGAAATGAGCGGCATCGAAGCCGAACTCCTTGACGATCTCGACGCTCATGGAATGCCGAGAAATTTGTGCGTCTGAAGGCTCAGCCGCCAGCGCGGATGGGCAAGACAATAGCGGATGGCGAGCGCCGTGTTGCGCTCGCGCTCCGGCCCGTCCATGGGCTGAAGCAGGAAGTGATCGAAGGCGAGCGCCTCGAAGAGGCGAGGGTCGATGCCCTCTTGGGGGAAGACGAGCTTCAGCTCGTCGCCCGCCTTGAGCGCCAGCGGCGCGCCGGCCTTGGGGCTGACGCAGATCCAATCGAGGCCGTCAGGCGCCGCGCAGGTGCCATTGGTCTCGACCGCGATTTCGCAGTGAAGGCGATGGAGCGCATCGATGAGGGGACGGTCGAGTTGCAGGAGCGGCTCGCCGCCGGTGCAGACGACGAAAGCGCGCGCGCCCGCCGCCTCGGGCCAAGTGCCGCGGATGGCCCGCGCCAGCGCTGCCGCATCGGCAAACCGCCCGCCGCCCGCGCCATCCGTGCCGACGAAATCGGTGTCGCAGAAGCGGCATACCGCCATCGCCCGATCCTCCTCGCGGCCCGACCATAGATTGCAGCCGGCGAAGCGGCAGAAGACGGCGGGACGGCCGGCATTGGCCCCCTCGCCTTGCAGCGTATAGAAGATCTCCTTGACCGCGTAGCTCATCAGGCGGTGCTTCCAACGTATCGGCGATAGCCGGCGGCGCGCAGCTCGCAGGCGGGGCACGCGCCGCAACCATAGCCCCAATCGTGACGCCGTTCCCGGTCGCCGCGATAGCAGCTATGAGTGTGCTCGCGGATGAGATCGACGAGCGCCACGCCGCCGAGCTCTTCCGCGAGGTGCCATGTGGCCGCCTTGTCCCGCCACATCAAGGGCGTATCGATGACGAAGCGCTGCGCCATGCCGAGGGTGAGCGTCACCTGCATCGCCTTCACCGTGTCGTCGCGGCAATCGGGATAGCCCGAATAATCGGTCTCGCACATGCCGGCCACCAGATGCTTGGCGCCGCGGCGATAGGCAATGGCGGCGGCAAGGGTGAGGAACACCAGGTTGCGGCCCGGCACGAAAGTATTGGGCAATCCGTTCTCGCTCATCGCGATCTCGGCTTCGCGGGTCAAGGCGGTGTCGCTGATCCGCCCGAGCACGCCGAGATCGATGACGTGGTCCTCGCCAAGGCGGGCGGCCCAGGCGGGGAAGAGGCGCCGGAACTCACCGAGGATGACCAGCCGGCAGGCGAGCTCGACCTTGTGGCGCTGCCCGTAGTCGAAGCCGATCGTCTCGACCGCCGAAAAGCGGTCGAGCGCCCAGGCAAGACAGGTCGTGGAATCCTGCCCTCCGGAGAAGAGGACAATGGCCTTTGCAGTGGTCACGCGTGCGGCACACTCTTTTGCCGGGCCTTTCTACAGGCGCCGGCGAGGCCGCTCAAGGTGACGCCCGGTTTATTCCCCGCAGGCGACGCGGGTATACTCCCCGGTGTCGGGATTTTCGTAGGTGAGCGCTGCCGCCATGGCGGCGCAGACGCCGAGCGGGGCCTCTGCCGTGAAGGCGCGGGGCTTCGCCATCTCCGTAGTGCGGAAATGGACCCGCATCCGCGCCGTGCCGTCCTGGGCGAGCGGCAGCATCGGCAGCAGCAGGGCGAGCAGCACCAGAAAACCGATCGCCATCTCCCGCAGGCTTGCACTCTCGATGCGCACGGGGACCTCCATTGAGGCGGCGGGACGGCGTTCATCGGTCGCCCCGCCTTGAACGTTCAACGCTCAATGCTACGCCCGACCGGCGCCTTTCATCCCCGCGCAACCGGCAGCTCTGCAATGTCAAATTTATGTCCTGAAGGGCGCGCGGACGCCCGTCCCCTCAACCGCCCGTATGGTGATGGGACAGCTTCAGCTCCGGCCGCTTGTTGAGCGTCTGAAAGACGACGCAATAGCGCTCCGTGAGCTTCAGCAGCGTCTCGATCTGTTCCGGGCTCGCGTCGCTGTCAATATCGAAATTGAGACGAATTTCGCGAAAACCGACCGGTGCGTCCTTGGCGACCCCGAGAGTGCCACGGAAGTCGAGATCGCCCTCGGCGCTCACCGTGCCGCGCTTCAAGGGGAGGCCCAACGCGGTCGCCACCGCCTTCATCGTCACGCCGGCGCAAGCGACCAGCGCCTCCAGCAGCATGTCGCCCGAGCACAGGCTGATCCCATCGCCGCCCGTCGCCGGATGAAGACCGGCCTCGACCAGCGCGCGTCCGGTCTCGACTTTGCAAGTGATGCTCTCGCTGCCGAGCTCGCCCTTGGCCTTGAGCGTGATGATCGCCTTTTCCGGGATTTCACGGTAGAGCGCCTTGAATGGCGCCTGCATCTCGCGGAGCTCTTCGGCCTTCATGCTGCTTCCTTCCGTGCTTTGCCGATCTTCGGCGGTCTGCTTGGCACTCGCTTCGCGTCATCGGAACGCCTAGAATGGCGCGTCATTCAACCGCCCGTTCGATGGTCACCATGCAGGAAGAGTTCTATCGCATCAAGAGGCTGCCGCCCTATGTCTTCGCCGAGGTGAACGCGCTGAAGGCGCGGGCGAGGGCGGCGGGTCGCGATGTCATCGATCTCGGCATGGGCAATCCCGACGGGGCGACGCCAGACCACATCGTCAAGAAGCTCGTCGAGGCGGTGCAGAACCCGCGGAGCCACGGTTATTCGGTGTCGCGCGGCATCGCCGGGCTGCGCCGCGCCTATGCGGCCTATTACGCGCGGCGCTTCAATGTGGAGCTCGATCCCGAGCGCGAGATCATCGCCACGCTGGGCTCCAAGGAGGGCCTTGCCAATCTGGCGCAGGCGATTACCGCGCCCGGCGACATCGTGCTAGTGCCCAACCCCTGCTATCCCATCCATGCCTTCGGCTTCATCATGGCCGGCGCCTCGGTGCGGCATGTGCCGGTGGGGCCGGGCGTCGATTTCATGCGCGAGCTCAAAAAGGCGGTCACCCACAGCGTGCCCCAGCCGATCGCGATCGTGCTCAATTTTCCGGCAAATCCGACGGCGCAGGTGGTCGGGCTCGATTTCTATGCCGAGGTCGTCGATTTCTGCCGTCATCACCACATCTATCTCCTCTCCGACGTCGCTTATGCCGAGATCTTTTTCGACGGCAATCCGCCGCCCTCGGTGCTCCAGGTGCCGGGCGCGCGCGACATCGCCGTCGAGTTCTCGTCGCTCAGCAAGACCTATTCGATGGCGGGGTGGCGCATCGGCTTTGCCGTCGGCAATGCACGCCTCATTGCCGCACTCTCGCGGGTCAAATCCTACTTGGATTACGGCGCCTTCACGCCCATCCAGGTGGCGGCGACGGCGGCGCTCAACGGGCCGCAGGACTGCATCGCCGAGATCCGCGAGCGGTACAAGGCGCGACGCGACGTGCTGATCGAAGGGCTGCGCCAGGCCGGCTGGGACGTGCCGAGCCCGCCCGCCACGATGTTCGCCTGGGCACCCTTGCCGCCGCGCTTCAGGGAGATGGGCAGTCTGGCCTTCTCGAAGCTCCTCCTGGAGGAGGCGAATGTCGCGGTCTCGCCCGGCGTGGGCTTCGGCGAGTATGGCGAGAACTACGTGCGCATCGCGCTCGTCGAGAACCGCCAGCGCTTGCGCCAGGCGACGCGCAACATCAAGCAATTCCTGAACGGCCGCTCCGTCGGTGCGGGCGCCAGACCGACCGCGCGCGCCGTCGCGGCCGTTCCCGGCGAATGACGAGGGCGCCAAGCCTGATCCGGCGGAGTAGGTGAGGCTCGGACGGAATGGGGGACAGCATCGCGGGCACCGGCTTCAAAACCTCCCTGTTCGCCAGGATCCTGTCGCGTTTCCGCGGTGAGCCGCAGGCCTCGCCGCTCGATAAATCCTTGCCGCTCCATGCGCTCGCGGAGAGTGCACCGTCCCTCCCGGAGGAATCCGTTCCTCCGCTCGACCGTCTTACGATCCGGCAATGGCTTTGGGGGCCCGGCTTTCACGTCCCCGGCAACAAGGAATATGTGCTCAAGCTGGTAAAGCCCTTCGCCGCCGATCCCACCATGAGCATTCTGGATGTAGCCGCAGGGCTCGGCGGCCCCGCCCGCGCCGTCGCCGAGGCCTTCGGCACCTATGTCACCGGGCTCGAACGCGATCCGGAACTGGCGCGGCGCGGCATGGAGATGTCGGTCGCGGCCGGTAAGCAGAAGCACGCACCGGTGAGCGTGATGGACCCGGAGAGCTTCGAGCTGCGCACCGGCGGGTTCGATTGCATCTATGGCCGCGGCGCGACCTACATGGTCACGGACAAGGAACGCTTCATGCGCGTCCTGATCCTCGGCCTGAAGCAGCGCGGACAATTGCTGCTCACCGATTACGTGGTCGAGCCCTCGCTCGCCGAGCGGCCCGAACTGGCCACCTGGGCGGCGCTCCAACCTTACCCGCCCTCGCTCTGGACGCTGCGTCAATATGTCGATTGCCTCAACAGCCTGGGCTTCGACACGCGCATCTCCGAGGACATCAGCGCCAATGTGAAGACCCAGATCATCCTCGGCTGGGATCATCTTCTCCAGACGGTCAATCTTCGGGCCCTGCCTCGCGCGCATCGCCTTGCCGTGGTGGATGAAGTCGAATACTGGATGCGCACGACGGCCGCGCTCGATGCCGGCGCGCTCAAGGCCTACCGCTTCTATGCGCTTGCCGGCGCGAGCCGCCCGCCGCTCAACTCGATCAAAAAGAAGGCGCAATAATCGCGCCTCTTCGCGCTTGGACTGCGGCTCTTTTTTGTCACTTACCTCTTTGGACGGCGGGCGATACTTTGGGATGGCTCGCTGCTGCTCCACCCCGGCACGAGCAACGTCCCCAGAGCCCCGCCCCGCCAGGCGGGGCTCATCATTTGATTGCCGCACGGGTTGACAGGGATCGCCGACCTTCCTATGTTTTGCGGCTTTCCGGGCCCGGCCCAGGACGGACGTGTCATGAAGATCGCCAATTCGCTGAAATCGCTCAAGAAACGCGACAAGAACTGCCGCATCGTACGGCGCAAGGGCCGCGTCTATGTGATCAACAAGACGAATCCGCGGTTCAAGGCGCGCCAGGGCTGAAACCACCGCACATCGCCCGGTCAGGGAACCGCGCTCCGGGCGCGGTTTTTTGTTGGCGGCGTCGCGGCGGCGGCCCTACATAGGAAAAGCCGACCAAAACGGCATCAAGCCGCTCGAATCCCGAGAGAGGTCACGCATGCGCATGCCGACACCCGATGCGACCGTGATCGCCCGCCGCGCCGAAATCGCTGCGGCGCTCCGCTCGATCGTGCCCGGCGAAGGCGTGATCGTGGCCGAGGAGGAACGGCGCGCCTATGAGAGCGACGGGCTCACCGCCTATCGCCAACCGCCGCTCCTCGCCGTTCTGCCATCAACCACCGAGCAGGTTTCGCGGATCCTCCGCTATTGCCATGAGCACGCCATCAAGGTCGTGCCGCGCGGCGCCGGCACCTCGCTTTCGGGCGGTGCGTTGCCGCTCGCCGACGGCATTATTCTCGGCCTTGGCAAGTTCAACCGCATCCTTGAGATCGATTTCGACAATCGCTGCGTGGTGACGCAGCCCGGCGTTACCAATCTCGGCATCACGCTCGCCGTCCAGCATGCCGGCTTCTTCTACGCGCCCGATCCGTCGAGCCAGATCGCCTGCACCGTCGGCGGCAACATCGCGGAGAATTCAGGCGGCGTGCATTGCCTCAAATACGGCCTCACCACCAACAATGTGCTCGGCATCGAGATGGTGCTGATCAATGGCGATATCCTGCGCCTTGGCGGCAAGCATCTCGACGCCGATGGCTATGACCTCCTCGGCGTCATGACGGGATCGGAGGGGCTTCTGGGCGTGGTGACGGAGGTGACGCTTCGCATTCTGAAGAAGCCGGCGACGGCGCGCGCGCTCCTCATCGGCTTTCCCAGCAACGAAAACGCCGGCGCTTGCGTCGCCGCGATCATCGCCGCCGGCATCATCCCGGGCGGGATGGAGATGATGGACAAGCCCGCGATCCACGCGGCCGAGGATTTCGTGCGCGTCGGTTATCCGCGCGATGTCGAGGCGCTGCTCATCGTCGAACTCGACGGGCCGCAAGCGGAAGTCGATCACCTCATCAAGCGCGTCGAGGCGATTGCGCGCGAGAATCAGGCGATGTCGCTGCGCATCAGCAACAGCGAGGAGGAGCGGCTCGCCTTCTGGGCGGGGCGCAAGGCGGCATTTCCCGCAGTTGGACGCATCTCGCCCGATTACTATTGCGTCGATGGCACGATTCCGCGCAAGCGCCTCCCCGAGGTGCTTGCCCATATGCGGGATCTCTCGACGAAGCACGGGCTTCGGGTCGCCAATGTCTTCCATGCCGGCGACGGCAATCTTCATCCGCTCATCCTCTATGACGCCAATAACGAGGGCGAGCTCGCGCGTGCGGAAGAGTTCGGCGCCGATATTCTGCGCTTCTGCGTCGAGGTCGGCGGCGTGCTCACCGGCGAGCATGGCGTCGGCGTCGAGAAGCGCGATCTCATGCCCACCATGTTCGACGAGATCGATCTCAATCAGCAGATGCGCCTCAAATGCGCCTTCGACCCCGAGGGACTCCTCAACCCCGGCAAGGTCTTTCCGCAGCTCCATCGCTGCGCCGAGCTCGGGCGGATGCATATCCATCGTGGCGCGGTGCCCTTCCCTGACTTGCCGCGATTCTGAGGGCGGAGCGTGACAAGCTTTCGGCCCAGCGGGGAGCGCGAGCTCGTCGAGATCATCGCCGCCGCGACCGCACGCGAAGAACCGCTCGAGATCGCGGCGGGCGGCAGCAAGCGCGGGCTGGGGCGGCCCATGCAGACGCCGCATGTGCTCGACGTCTCGGCATTTTCCGGGATTCGCCGCTACGAGCCCGAGGAGCTTGTGCTGACCGCGGGCGCCGCGACGCCGCTCGGCGAGATCGAAGCGGCACTCGATGGGGCAGGACAGATGCTCGCCTTCGAGCCGCCCGATTGGCGCGCCTTGCTCGGCACCAGCGATCGGGTGCCGACGCTCGGCGGCGCGATCGCATGCAACCTCGCGGGGCCGCGGCGCTTAAAATACGGCGCGGCGCGCGATCATTTCTTGGGATTCCGCGCGGTGAGCGGCCGCGGCGAGGCGTTCAAGGCCGGCGGCAAGGTCGTCAAGAACGTGACCGGCTATGACCTCTGCAAGCTTCTCGCCGGCTCCTACGGCACGCTCGCCATCCTCACCGAGGTGACGGTCAAGACCCTGCCACGCGCCGAGGAGATGCGCAGCATCGCCATTTCGGGTCTCGACGATGCGACGGCGCAACGCGCCATGGCGGCGGCGCTCAATTCGCCGCACGAATTGAGCGGCGCCGCGCATCTGCCGGCCGGCATCGGAAACAATGCGCAACCGCTGACGCTTCTTCGCCTCGAAGGACCCGGACCCTCCGTCGAGGCGCGTGCAGCGGCGCTCAAGAGCGAGCTTGCCGCTTTTGGCGCGATCGAGGACCAGCGCGGCGAGGCGGCGACGAGGCTGTGGCGCGAGTTGCGCAACCTTTCGCCCTTCGCGACCCTCGCCGAGCATGCCGTATGGCGCCTCTCCGTGCCGCCGACCAGCGGCCCGGCGGTCGCGGCGCAGGTTGCGCGCGGGCTCGACAGTCGCCATTTCTTCGATTGGGGAGGCGGCCTTGTCTGGCTCGCCGTCAAAGGCGCAGCCGATGGCGGTGCCGGGGCGATCCGCGACGCTGTCGCAGCACAGGGCGGTGGCCATGCCACCCTCATCCGGGCGCCCGACGCGCTGCGCAACGCCGTGGCGGTCTTCGAGCCGCAGACGCCGACGCTCGCGGCGCTCACCGCTCGCGTCAAGGAAAGCTTCGATCCCCGCCGCATCCTCAATCGCGGCCGCATGTACCCGAATTTGTGACCTGATCGCCCATGCAGACCCACTTCTCTCTCGCCCAGCTCGCCGATCCCGACACGCGCGAGGCGGACAAGATCCTGCGGACCTGCGTCCATTGCGGCTTCTGCACCGCGACCTGTCCGACCTATGTGCTGCTCGGCGACGAGCTCGATGGGCCGCGCGGCCGGATCTATCTGATCAAGGAGATGCTGGAGAACGACGCGCCGGCCACGGCGCAGGTGGCAAAGCACATCGATCGCTGCCTTTCCTGCCTCTCCTGCATGACGACCTGCCCCTCCGGCGTCCATTACATGCATCTCGTCGATCAGGGGCGCCATCGCATCGAGGAGACCTATCGGCGCCCCCTCGCCGATCGTTGGTTGCGCGGATTCCTGGCGTTCATCCTGCCGCGCCCGGCGCTCTTCCGCCTGGCGCTCCTCGGCGCTTGGCTGTCGCAGCCCATTGCACGCTTCCTGCCCGGACGGTTGGGCGCGCTCGCGGCGCTGGCACCGGCTTCGCTCCCCGGCCCTTCCCCGGTCGACCGTCCTCAGAGCTTTCCGGCCGAAGGCACGCGGCGGAAGCGCGTGGCGCTCCTCGCCGGTTGCGCCCAGCAGGTGGTGGCGCCCGAGATCAACGAGGCGACGATCCGGCTGCTCACGCGCCATGGCTGCGAGGTGGTGATCGCGCGCGGCGCCGGCTGCTGCGGCGGCCTCACCCACCATATGGGCCGCGATTCCCTCGACTATGCGCGCGCCAATATCGATGCCTGGACGCGCGAGATCGAAGGGGGAGGGCTCGACGCGATCGTGATCAACACTTCGGGCTGCGGCGTCACGATCAAGGATTACGGCTATATGCTGCGCAACGACGCCGACTATGCGCCCAAGGCCGCGCGAATTTCGGCACTCGCCAAGGATCTCAGCGAGGTGATGGCGGAGCTCGGTCTCAACCCGCCGGTTATCGAGAAAGGCCGCCGCGTCGCCTATCACGCGGCCTGCTCGCTTCAGCACGGCCAGCGCCTGCGCGAACAACCCAAGGCGCTGCTCGCCGCCGCGGGATTCGCGGTGCTGGAGGTGCCGGAGGGACATATCTGCTGCGGCTCGGCCGGCACCTACAACATGCTGCAACCCGCCCTCTCCGACCGGCTGCGCGAGCGCAAGGTGCACAACATCGAGAGCACGCGGCCCGATATCGTCGCCGCCGGCAATATCGGCTGCATCACGCAGATCGCGCTCGGAACGAATGTGCCGGTCGTGCACACGGCCGAGCTCTTGGATTGGGCGACCGGCGGACCCGCCCCGTCGGCGCTCACGCGTTGAGATCAACCACGGCGGGCGAAGAACCTCGGAACGACGATCGCCACCGCCAGCGCGGCCAAGCCGATCGCCGTCGGCTCGACCCACCCGGCCTTCCCCGCGGCAAGCCGCTCGCCCGCGGCGCCGAAATCGACGCAAGCGATGGTCATCGGCAATTGCCCGATCAACGAGCCGAAGGCATAGGCGCCGAGCGGAAGCCGGGTGAGGCCAAGCGCGTAGTTGCTGAGGGAATGGGGAATGACCGGAATGAGCCGGAGCACCGCGACCGCGCGCCAGCCGCCGCGCTCGGCCCGTTGCAGGATCGGTCCGATGCGGCGCATGTTCTCGAGATCGACCAGCCCGGCATTGACGTAGCGCGCGAGCAGGAAGCCGGCCGCGGCGCCGATCACGCTGCCTGCCGCGGCCCAGAGCGTCCCCCACCACACGCCGAACAAGACGCCGGCCGCCACCGCGAGAATGGTACGCGGAAAGAAGATGAGGCTCGCCGCCAGGTGGAGAAGGAGGAAGACCAGCGACGCCGCCGGGTAGCGCGCGACGGCGGCGGCGATCGACTCGGCATCGAGCGAGCTGCGATGGAGCCAGGCAAAGGCAATGCCGGTGGCAACGAGCAGGATCAGCGCCGCGCGCCCGGCGAGGCGCAGCACGGCGAGGGGCGCGGTCGCGGGTTCAGATCCGGCCATCGTCGGGCAATATCTCGGGCAGCCGGGCGCGTCGCTGAAGCCAGATGACGCCGAGCAGATCGGTGATGCCGACCCAGAGGCGATCAAGCGTTCCGTAATTCGAGACGCCGCGCTCGCGCGGCCGATGATTGACCACGACCGAGACGGTCCGCCCGCCCTGCCGCAGCACCAGCGCCGGGAGGAAGCGGTGCATGTGGTCGAAATAGGGCAGATCGAGAAAGACGTCGCGGCGAAAGAGCTTGAGCCCGCAGCCGGTATCGGGCGTGCCGTCACCGAGCAGGCCGCGGCGCACAGCATTGGCAAGCTTGGAGGTCTGCCGCTTGATCGCGCTGTCGCGCCGCTTCTGCCGGTGGCCGGCGATGAGGATGGGCGGCGCGAGCGGTGCCGCGCGTGCGAGCTCCCAGAGGCGCGGAATATCGGCGGGATCATTCTGCCCGTCGCCATCGAGCGTCGCGATCCACGGTGCGCGCGCCGCTTTGACGCCGGTGCGAATGGCAGCGCTCTGCCCGCAGCTCCGCGCATGCCGCAGGAGGCGAAGCCGCGGAAAGTCCTGCGCCAAGCCGCGGATCACCGCGACCGTGTCATCGCCGCTGCCGTCATCGACATAGATGATCTCGTAGTCGAACCCCCGGTCGAGCGCGGCACGGATCTCCGCCACCAGCGGCGCGATATTGGGCGCTTCGTTGCGGACGGGAATGACGACCGAGAGATTCATGGGGCGGGGCGGTGTAGCACGTTTTTTACCGAGCAACAAAAGGGGTGGACCGGCGCGATTCCGCGCGGCGCCCATGCTGCTCAAGGATGTCGCACATGGCCTGGGCGCTTGCCCGTTTCGTGAGCACGTGCTTAATCTGCGCGCACAAGCGGTGGTGGAAGCCGCGATCGGGGGAATAAATGATCATGGTTTGGAACCGCCTCGCCAGGCGATGGCTGCCGGCGGCCTTGGTTCTTTGCGCGGCGCTGCCGGCCCGCGCCGCCGAGGCCGGCGCGGTCGATACCGGCGGGGTCGCCTGGGTGCTCACCGCTTCGGCGCTGGTGCTTTTCATGACCCTGCCCGGGCTCGCGCTCTTCTATGGCGGGCTCGTGCGCGCGCGAAACCTGCTGTCGCTGCTCATGCATTGCTTCGTCATCTGCTGCATCGTCTCGCTGATCTGGGCGGTGTTCGGCTACAGCTTGGCCTTCGGCAGCGGCAATGGATTCATCGGCGGCTTCGGCCAGGCGTTCCTCGCTCATCTCGGCGACAAGAAGCTGCCGGGCAATCTTCCCGAGATCGTCTTCGCGCTCTTCCAGATGACCTTCGCCGTCATCACGCCGGCCCTCATCATCGGCGCCTTCGTCGAGCGCGTGCGCTTTCCCTTCGTCTTGGCCTTCAGCGCGCTCTGGCTCGTCTTCGTCTATCTCCCGGTGGCGCATTGGGTGTGGGGCGATGGCTGGGCCGCGGCACGCAACGTGATGGACTTCGCCGGCGGCATCGTCGTCCATACCACCGCCGGCGTCTCGGCGCTGGTCGTGGCGGTCCTCATCGGGCCGCGCCAGGGCTTTCCCCGCCAGCTTCTGCCGCCGCACAGCCCGGGCATGACGATGGCCGGCGCGGGCATGCTGTGGGTCGGCTGGTTCGGCTTCAATGGCGGGAGCGCACTTGCCGCCAATGCGGCCGCGGGAACGGCGATCATGGCAACCCATCTCGCCGCCGCAGCCGCGGCAATCACCTGGATGGTGATCGAATGGCTGCGCGTGGACAAGCCCACCTCCGTCGGACTCGTCACCGGTTGCGTCGCGGGGCTTGCCACCGTCACCCCCGCCTCAGGCTTCGTCGGCCCGATGGGCGCGATCGTCATCGGCGTCGCCGGCGGCTTCGTCTGCTTCTTCGCCACCAATTTCATCAAGCGGCGGCTCCAGATCGACGATTCCCTCGACGTCTTCGCCGTCCATGGCGTGGGCGGCATGCTGGGTTCGCTGCTCGTCGCCCTCTTTGCGGCGCCGGCGCTGGGCGGCGTCGGCTATGCCGAAGGCATGGGACTCTCCTCGCAGTTCGGCATCCAGGTCGTTGCGGTGGCCGCAACGGCGCTCTGGTCGGCCGTCGCGACCCTTGTGCTGACCAAAGCGATCGGCGCCCTCGCCGGCACGCGCGTCAGCGCCGAGGAAGAGTATGACGGCCTCGATCTCTCCGCCCATGGCGAGCGCGCCTACGATCACACGTGAATCGGGCACACGCAAAACCATGCCGTCACAAAAATCGAAGGCGGCGATTTCGGATATGACGAGAGCCTGTCCAGAGAATATATTAGCAATATGTTATTGTATAACATGTTATTATTGACATCTCCAAAATCGTAATTTAACTCTGACCCACAGCGCCGATTTGAGCGACAGCTTGCGGGCGCTTAACAAATGCAGCTAAAGCGGGGGCTCCTTCCCGAAGGGCTGCGGGAAGGAGTGCATATGGCGAGCCTTCTGCGGGCGCGGGGCTGGTGGAGATCGTTGACGCTCTTGCCGTGCCTGTTTGGCAAGGTAACTGCGGGTTCGACGGTGAGGCGTCTGGCCGCGGCACTCTTTGCCGGCGCATGTGCGCTTTTCGGTATGATGTCCGCCCGCGCGGCGGATGATATTGCTCCCTCGCAATCTCCCAGCGTTGCTGACCCGGCGGCGGTCGATCGCCCGGGGGAGAGCCTAAGCAGCGTCTCGGCCTTTTTCTCCGGCTGGTCCGAGCGCGCCGCGGATGCACGCGAGACGCAGCCGCATTGGGCGAGCCCCTTGGTTACCACGACAGGATTGTTGGAGCAGCGCCTGCGCTTCGATTTCTCGCGGCAGCACTCCAGTAACGGCACGGATACCTCGGTGCTCGACGGCGGCCGCGGACTCGACCTCATCGTCTCCGAGACCAACGAGATCCAGGTGGCGGCGGCACCTTACGACATCCGCACCAGCGCCAATGGCAAGGGTGCGTTGAGCGGCTTCGCCGATTGGCCGTTCTTCCGCGTCAAGCAAAGGTTGGCGAGCAGCCCCGAAAGCGAGGGCAATTACCTCCTGACCGCATGGCTCCAGCTTCAGGCTCCCTCGGGCATAGCGGCGTTGACCAACCATGCCTGGACCTTTCTCCCGACCCTCGCCTTCGGCAAGGGATGGGGAAATTTCGATATCCAGGGGACGGTGGGCGGTGTGTTGCCGGCATCGCATACGGCTACGCTTGGCGATCAGATCGTGACGAATGTCGCGTTTCAGTACCGCTTCTTCGATGTGTTCTCGCCGGAACTGGAGGTGAATTGGACACATTTCCTCGGCGGTCAACGCAGCGGCTTGAACCAGGTCTTCTTAACCTCGGGGCTAGTCATCGGCCGCCTTCCCATCACCGATGTCGTCCACCTCACGCTCGGGTTCGGCTATCAAAGCGCGGTGGCGCCGAGCTTTCGAGCAAAGCCGCTGACACCCTCCGCCGATCACGCATGGCTCTTCACCTCGCGGTTCAACTTCTAGAGAACCGCCGGCCGCCGGGCGTTGAGATCGCGCGCGTCGTCTCGGGAGCGAAAACTCCCACCGCCGAAGGCATCTACGAGGCGCTGTGGATCACGGTTCTCATCACCCTCTCGCCGACGGTCGCGGGCGTCCTACTCTACCTGCTCGGCGGGGCGGGCCTGCCACGGCCTGATCTCATCGCCTGGCTCGAGAAGAATCGTCCCGCCATCGGCTCGCCGGCCCTGGCTGCGACTCTGCGGGATGCGGCTGAATAGTGGAAAGGCATGGGTGTTCGCGGTATATAGCCGCCATTGCAGACGGGTCCCCCATGCGGTTCGGCGCCTTCGCACGCTTCTGGCTTATCGCCTTTCTCGTCTGCGCAGCGGCGAGCGCCGTCGTCTTGAGACCGGACCGCGCCCTGGTGACGTACCTGTCCCTCCAGCCTGCCCCGCGCTCGAGAGAGGCCCTGTCCAACCGCGCGCAAACGCTGGACGCGCAATCCTCGCTGCGGTCGAGCGAGCCGGAAGCCGAGCCCCCCGACATCTCCCACGCCCAGCTTTTGCAGCAGGGCGTGATGCGGCGGCGCAATGACGCACGCCGCCGGCTTGTGATCTTTGCCGCGGCGGCCTTCCTGCTTCCGACGCTCGTTTCGCTGGTCCCGCTCGCTGCGGGAATCCGGCGCGGGCCGGCGCACTGACGCAATCGGCAAACCGCGCGCTCCACCCGCTGTTTACTCCTGAAGCAACCTGTCAGGAGTTCGTCATGCCGGATAGTCAAGCGCTCGTGCAGAAGATGGTCTATGCCTTGCGCCGCATCGAGGCCGATGCCGAGGGCGCGTTGCAGCATGGCGGCGCGCTGCGCAAGGCGCTCGAAGCGATCCGCGACCAGGCGGGAGCGATCGCCGCGGAAGCGGCGAAGGAAAGCGGGATGGCGCCCTATGGATCGAGCAACAAAGCTTGAGCGTCCCGCAGAGCCCGCTCAATAAGCGTTCATCGCCGCCGTCGCCGAGAGGTCGAGCCCGAGGCGACGGGCTCGCCCAGATATTTGCGATAGGTGCCGATCCAGTCCCGTGCGATCTCCTGTTGCGCCTGCTGAAGCGGCATGCGCCCGGCACAGACCTCGGCGTGAAGGAAATTCTCGAGCTGGTCCTTCACATGCGCATTCCACGGCTCGGTCTCGTAGGATTCAGGCCACAGATTGGCGGCCACATCGGCGCCGCCGAGTTCGAGCGAGACGAGATGATCGATTTCGTAGCGCCCCTTGCGGCGGTCGATACCGTATTCGCGATAGATCTCATGCTTCAGCCGGGTCGAGGTGTGGCGCATCGACTTGGCATAGCCGCGGCGACACACGCGGTTCGCGTCGATCGTTGCCGCCGCGCCGGGCGTGAGACGCGGATCGGGCATGATCGGATTGTCGGCAAAGGCCGGCGCCATCGCCGCGAGCATCAGCGGTGCGGCGCAAGGCAGCAGCCGGAGCCGTGATCGGTCTCGCATCGACGAGACGAACGGCGCGCCATCACCGATCGCACCACATGCTCACCCGCGGTAGAAATCCGAAAAAGGCCACACCGCCGGAAGCATCGCCGATGCTTTGATCCCGCCTCGACTGGCCGGATCAGTTTTCTCAGTACCGCATATCATTCATGCCATCGTCACGATCCGGGAACGGCACGTCGCGCAATGACGGCGCCCGCAAGGGCGGTTCTGACGGACAAATGCAGTTCGACGGCTTCTTCTGCGAGACGGCACATGCCGCCGCATCCGATGCGCCAACCCCGCCGCGACGTGTGGAGGCGCGCCCGCCACTTCGGCACCACGAGGACCAACCGAGCGAAGCGATGCTGCGCGCCGCCTGCGACGCGATTCTTCGCGAAGCGGCGGCGCGCGGCCTCATACCGGCCACGATACCGTGGGATCAGGCCTTGACGCTGGCGGAAACCTGGCGCGCCTTGGCCCATGCCGCCGTCATCGCGGCGTGGGCCGCACGCAAATAGGCGAAAGCCGGCTCAGACGGTTTCCGCAACCTTGTCCTTCTGCCAGGCGTCGAGGATGCTGCGCGCACCGTTCGTCGCGGGATCCATCGCCTTGTCGTGATGCGGCAGCTTCGCCGTGAGCTCGATCACATAGCCGTTGGGATCGCGGAAATAGATCGAGTGAATGAAGCCGTGATCGGAGATGCCGCGCACCTCGCAGCCCTCGGCCTTGCCCTTCTCGAACATGCGTTTCAACGAATCCCGATCGACCTCGAGCGCGATATGGAGGTCGTAGTCATGCTGGTCCTTGAACTCGAAGGGACGGTCCGGCGCCTCGAAAAAGGCGAGATAGGAGCCGTCATCGAGCCGGTAGAAGGTATGCAGAACGTCAGTGTGGCGTCCTGTCATCGATTCCTTGATGCGCAGCGCACCGGCCAAGGGCAGGCCGAGAAAGCCTTCATAGAAGCGCCGCGTCTCCTCGGAATCCCGGCAGCGATAGGCGTTGTGATGGAGCCCCTTGATCATCGATCGTTCTCCTGTTCAGCAAGCGGCGGCGGCGCGCAGGCGCCGCGCCGCCGCCCGTCGAGCCTTATATGGCGACGAATTGCTGCGCCTTCACCGACTCCGCATAGCCCTTGATGGTCTCGTAGATCTTGGCCGAGCTCGGCCGGCTGTGCATGGTGGCAAGCCAGCGCGCGATGTTCGGGTATTTCGTGAAGTCGCAGCGGATCACCTCGCCCACCTGAAGGATGGCGAACCCGAAATAATCGGCAATGGTGATGTCGTTGCCGCAGAGGTAGCGATTGTTGCCGATGATGTTGTCATTTAGAATCTTGAGCCAATTCTGCGTGTTCTGCTTGCCCCATTCGATCGCGGCGGCATGCGCCTCGTCCGAGCGGCGCTTGTGATGAGGGAAGAGCTGCGGATAGATCAGGCCGTAGCCATAGTCGCGATAGAGATTGGAGTTGAACCAGTCCATGACCTCGTTGACATGGGCGCGCTGCTTCAGATCCTTGGGGTAGGCCGGCGAGTTGATCTTGTCGGCGAGGTATTTGAGGATCGCCGAGCTCTCGGTGAGGCGGAAATCGCCCTCTTCCAGCACCGGGATCATCTTGCTGGGATTGACCTTGGTGTAGGGCTCCTTCATGTGCTCGCCGGTGAAGAGATCGACCACCTGCATGTCGCAGGCGATGTTGTTGTCGGCGATGAACTGCATGACGGGACGGCTCGTCGTCGAGACGGGATGCATGTAAAGCTTCATGTGGGTCACCTCTCCCTGGCCCGGCGATGATCGCCCGGGACTTCTCGTGGCGTTGTCGCCTATCCATGCCACATCCTAGCGAAAACGCCAAGCCGGCCAGGGCGGCATCATAAATCGTTAATGCGCAGCAGGCGGGAATAGATTCAAATCGCCGGGACAGGAGGGCCGGCGATGAGCGGGAGTTTTCTGGATCATGTGAAGGCCGTGGAAGACCA
>Ga0070738_10003681_pt1 | contig 19613 bp, 20 predicted proteins | sample Coa_R2_2_FD_66446 | JGI IMG/M metagenome (GOLD analysis project Ga0070738, IMG submission 66446) | Surface soil microbial communities from Centralia Pennsylvania, which are recovering from an underground coalmine fire - Coalmine... | ecosystem: Environmental > Terrestrial > Soil > Unclassified ... | reverse complement strand
TTGGAAAATTTTACCGTCCTATGAAAAAACAGATTACAATTCGGATTGATGCAGATGTGTTGGAATGGTTTAGGCATGCTTCAAAAAAATATCAAACTTTAATTAATTTAGCATGCAGAGAATATATGATCCATCATGCCAAGCCACGTAAGAAAATAAAACAAAAGCATGCGTAAATCTTACGCATGCGAATGTTTAACTGAACTTAGCCCTACTGTATTATCCGCCTCAATCCGCGTTTTCTTGCCATAAATGACAAGTACATGCTGATTAATTTCAAACGTTGAATCTTCTGCTGATTGCACGACGGAGATAGGTGAACCTTTATCCAACTGAACAATATATTCATACCCCTGATGATGGCTCAATCCTTTCTCTGCTGCATGGCCTGCCACACCGCCGATCACTGCACCACCGATAGCGCCAATAATATTGACCGCCGTGTTACCGCCAATCATAGAGCCTGCTGCTGCACCTGCACCTGCTCCTGCAAGGCCTCCCACACCCGTGCTGTTATCAATATCAACTGGCCTTCTCGAAATAATAACCCCTTTTTTTACCTTACTGGCAACACCTACATCTGATGATTCATAAGTATTCGTAGAAAGATTCTCCCCACAGCCACTTAAGCTCAAAAATAAAAGAAAACTTATGACACAAATAAAAAATTTTTTCATAATAGATACTTCACTGGTTGTTGGATGTGTAGAAAAAAGCCTCATGATTTTTAAATAAAATTTTCTAGCTTGTCAAGTCATTGTATGTTGTATAATGGGTAAAGTAGGTTTTTCCATTCAAGGAAGTAGCCAGCGATGAAAAAACAAAAACCATTAAATTATAAATTTTTTCGCCAAAAGCTACCTGTCTCCCAATTACCTTTTGAGACAACCAGAGAATTAAAGACATCAACCATCAAATTTATTGGCCAAGAGAGAGCAGAAGAGGCGATTTTATTTGGTATTGGCGTCACCCATCATGGCTATAACCTTTATGCCATGGGACCCGCAGGCATTGGCAAACGGCGGCTCGTCAAGACACTTTTAACGAAACAAGCACAGAAATGTGAGACTCCCTCTGATTGGTGTTATATCTATAATTTTGATTTGCCAGAAAAACCCATTGCTTTAGAATTGCCCCCGGGTTCAGGGATTATGTTACAACAAGATATGAATACCTTTATTTCGGAAATCAGCTCAAGCCTGTTGACTGTTTTTGAAAGTAAAGCTTATCGCAGCCACATGAAGAAAATCGCTAAGTATTTTGATACCAAGCGTCAAAAAGTTACAGATGACACGCCTAAATTTTATAAAGAACAATATGAAAAAGAAAAAAAATTAAAAGTTGCGTCGATTAATACTGTGGTAAAACCACTCATCTCTAAATTAAAACATAAGTATGCTAAGTTTCCAGGTGTGATTCAGTTTCTATCTGCTGTGCAAAACGATATTTTTGATCATATTGATGATCTCATTAAGCATGATGAAAAAACTAACTTACTCACTTTTTCCTTAGAAAATCCGGTGTTGACTAAATATAAAATTAATTTATTAGTGGACAATAGCCAATTAAAAGGTGCGCCGATTGTGTTTGAAGAGGCGCCTTCTTACTCTACCTTAATTTGCCGTATAGAACACACGTCTCAATTGGGTTTATTAGCGACAAATTTCACTTTAATTAAATCGGGTAGCTTACATAGGGCAAATGGCGGTTATTTAATTATTCAAGCGAGAAAATTAAAGAAAAATAGTGAGGCATGGGAAGCGCTGAAGAGTGCGTTATATGCGAAAGAAATTATTATTAAACCTATTGATTCAGATTCGATTAAACCTATTTCACTTGAGCCTATGCCTATCCCTCTAAACGTGAAAGTCATTCTGTTGGGAGATCGAAATACTTATTATAATCTTTCCCAAGAGGATCCTGATTTTAGAGAATTGTTTAAAGTAGCAGCGGATTTTGATGATCAAATTGATCGCGATAAAAAAAATATTCAATCGTATGCCAGATTAATTGGCTCACTGGTAGAGAGAAATAAATTACAACCATTTCATGCGACGGCGATTGCAGAAATAATTGATTATAGTTCTCGCCTAGCAGAAGATGTAGAAAAATTATCAACGCATATTCGAGAGATTGAAGATTTAGTTATAGAATCTAATTACTGGGCTGAACAAGCGCGTAAAAAAATTGTTAAGGGAGAGCATGTTAAACAAGCCATTGATGCACAAATTCATCGTATGGATAGAGCACGCGACCTTTATTATGAAGATATTTACCGTGACTTTATTAAAATTGACACGACTGGAGAGTGTGTTGGACAAATCAATTGCCTGTCAGTGAGACGTGTTGGGAATTTTGCGTACGGTCATCCCACACGGGTGACTGCAACCATTCGAGTCGGTCAAGGAAAGGTCATCGATATTCAACGGGAAATTAAATTATCAGGCCCGATGCATAATAAGGCAGGCTTAATTATTTCCAATTTTTTAGCGAGTCGATTCAGTGTTAATCAGCCTTTTTCTCTGCATGCGAGCCTTGCATTTGAGCAAATATATGTATGGACAGATGGTGATAGTGCATCAGTAGGGGAATTATGTGCATTGCTGTCAGCCTTAGCGGATATTCCTATCTATCAATTTTTTGCAGTGACAGGTTCGATTGATCAACATGGTTGCGTGCAGGCTGTAGGGGGTATCAATGAAAAAGTTGAAGGTTTTTTTGATGTGTGCAAAGCCAAAGGATTAGATGGAAAACAAGGTGTATTAATTCCGCAGGTAAATGTGAAGAATTTGATGCTGAGAGAAGATGTGCAAGCTGCAGCTAAAGAAGAACAATTTTTTATTTACCCCATTGAGACCATTGATGATGCTATTTCACTACTGACAGGATTAGATGCCTCCATTATTTATTCAAAAATTGAAAATCGGTTGAAGCTATTTGCTAAGAGCCGAAAGAAAAATACCAAATAAAGGTCTATTTTTTATATGATGCTAAAAATTCCCGATATGGCCTGCGCAAGTTGTGTACGCACCATAGAAAAAGCCTTGCGTGGTGTTCCTGGTGTGACGCAAGCGAAAGTGAATTTTGCTGATAAAACCGCGCTGATTGAAGGCACTCCCTTGATTGGGGATGTGCTGCAAGCGGTGAAAAAAGCAGGTTATACCGCGATAGCAGTTACCCCATCACAGCATCATCTCCTTGCACACGAGCAGGATGATAAGGTTTTATTGAAACAATCTTTTTTAGCAGGCGGCGTGGGTATCCTTATTATGTTATTAAGTCATCTCCCAATGCTGCCGACAGTTTCTTCTTGGAGTGGCCAGATTATCTGGGGAATGATCGGTCTTATCACGCTTTTTATTATGTATTATTCAGCAGGTGATATTTATCGTTCTGCTTTTACTTCACTCTTATCGCGCCATGCTAATATGAATACCTTGATTGCGATGGGTACAGGCGTTGCATGGTTATTTTCTATGGCCGTCACCTTATTTCCAACGCTTTTACCTATCAGTACGCGTGCTGTTTACTTTGAAGCAGCGCTCATTATTATTGCTTTCATCAAATTCGGTAATGCGCTTGAGATACGCACACGTGGTAAAACGAAAGAAACCATCGAAAAATTAATTGCACTTAGCCCACAAACAGCACGGATTGTTCGCGATAGTCAAGAAATCGATGTGCATATTCACGATATTGTGATGGGTGATTTGATACGCGTACGGCCGGGCGAAAAAATTCCTGTTGATGGGGTGATTGTCGAAGGGCGTTCTAGCATTGATCAATCCATGTTAACAGGCGAACCGATACCTATTGAAAAATCCGTTAATGATTTAGTGATTGGCGGTACATTGAATAAGACAGGCACTTTTCTCTTTTGTGCCACACGTGTAGGCAATGAGACGATGTTGGCACATATTATCGACATGGTTAAACGTGCGCAGAATTCTAAACCACCATTGGCACGATTAGCAGATACCATAGCCAATTTTTTTGTTCCGACTGTGATTTTGATTGCCATGATAACAGCAGCGCTTTGGTATTATTTCGCACCTGTAGATAAAGTGAGTTTTATGTGTGTGACAGCTGCCACGGTATTATTAATTGCTTGTCCCTGTGCCTTAGGACTAGCTGCACCCCTCGCGGTGATGGCAGGTGTAGGAAAAGCGGCAGAAGTAGGTATCTTAATTCGTGATGGGGACGCTTTGCAAAAAACACGGGCGCTGAATGTCATTGTATTTGATAAAACGGGGACGATTACAGAAGGCAAGCCGAGTGTGACGCAAATTGTTGCTTTACCACCCTGGAGTGAAAAAGATATTTTGGCTTTAGCCGCTACCATAGAGCAAGGATCAGAACATGTATTAGCAGAAGCCATCGTAGTAGCTGCAAAAAAACAAGCATTATCTTTCTCTATTATGGATACATTTAATGCGTTGCCGGGTCTAGGGATTAGTGCTGAAGTAGATCAAAGAACTATTTTGCTTGGCAATGATAAGTTAATGAAGGAACATCATATTAAGTTCGATGAAGATATCGTAGCTCAAGCAGATACCCTTCTATCACAAGGCCAAACACTCGTTTATTTAGCTATAAGCAACAAAGCAGCAGGATTTATTGCAATCGCTGATACCATTAAGCCTGAAGCCAAGAGAGTGATTGCTCAATTGCATAAGATGAATGTGAAAACCATCATGTTAAGCGGTGATCAAGAGAAAGCAGCACGTTGGGTAGCGAAACAAGTAGGGATGGACGAGGTGATGGCAGAAGTTCTTCCTGCAGAGAAATCTGAAAAAATAAGTATGCTGCAATCAAAAGGCAATACCGTTGGCATGGTGGGTGATGGCATTAACGATGCGCCTGCACTTGCACAAGCTGATGTGGGAATTGCTATTGGTGCGGGGACAGATGTGGCGATTGAAAGTGCGGATTTAATTTTGATGGGGAATGCTTTGCAGGGTGTGGTGGATGCGATTGTGATTTCGCAAGCAACGGTTAGAAATATTAAACAAAATTTATTTGGCGCATTTATTTATAATATTATTGGCATTCCTATTGCAGCAGGTGTGCTTTATCCTTTTATTGGCTTACTGTTGAATCCGATGATAGCAGGGGCAGCGATGGCGTTGTCTTCGTTAACAGTAGTGTTAAATGCGAATCGGTTGCGGTTTTTAAAGTTGGGCGAATATTTTACCAAATAACTTTTTTATAAAACTGTTTGATTCTTTTATCACTTGTCACGATGGATAATTGTTTTTTTGCTGCAAAAGCAGTAATAATCCGATCAGCTGGATCTTTATTTTCTGGCCAATGCAATTCAATAGAATCTAGCCATTCATCAACGCTAATATTGATTATTTGTACGGTCTCGATTTGACTAAATTCGTTATAGAGTGTTCTGGTTGAAGTATCCATTTCCAATTTACCTAATTTAACTTTGCAAGCAATCTCTGCAAATGAAATAGATAATAAATAAGCGCCAGCTTCCATTTGCTTGAATGTTCTTGGAGAAAAACTAGGAGATGTTTTGCAGGCTTCAATGATTGCACAAGTATCTAAGACTACCATTCGTCATATCCTGGTAAAATCGGTTTATTAATATCTTCATTAATTTTAATTTTAGTGAATCCTTGCATTCCTTTAAATGTTTTAGGTTTAATCTTGGTGAGGATAAGGTCCGGCTTATTTTGATGGGTAATGATAAGTTCTTTACCGTGCTCTTCTACCCATTTTAAATATTGGCTAGTATGTTGTATAAATTCACGTTTTCCTATCATTTTTGGAGTAGGCATGATTCGTTACCTCAATGTAGCTTCAATATGTAGCTACATTGAGCTTAGTCTCGAATTGGAAGAAAGTCAAGATAAATCCAGAGATATCTATACTCACTAACATAGCTGTAAAAAATAGTTATTTTTAGAGGCATCTTGTTTGATATATCTTTTATGATATAATCTCTTTATGACGGGGAAAGAAGTTATAAAAATACTGGAACAACACGGCTGGAAAGTGCTGAGAATTGCTGGTAGTCATTATCGAATGGGAAAAGGTAATTTAAGAACCACCGTTCCAGTCCATGGTAAAAGAGATATTGGTAAGGGATTACTGGCTGCAATAGCGAGACAAACGGGGGTCAATTTAAAATGAACGTACTATATCCTGCTATTTTTACATATGATCGTGCAGAAAAACGTTATACGGTACATTTTCCTGATTTATCTGAAGCAGTAACAGAAGGAGAAACTATAGAGGAAGCTCTTTTTAATGCTTCTGAAGTTTTGACGTTAACCTTAGAAGGAAGAATCGATGAAGGTATAGAAATACCTAAACCTTCTCATCGCCGTAAGGGTGCTAAATTGATTGCACCATCAGCAAGAGCACAAGCAGCACTATTAATGCGTTGGGCGAAAGGAGAACATTCGACCGCAGAAATTGCGCGAGCGCTTAATACTTCATGGCCTGCGGTTGCTCGTTTAGAAGACCCACATCACTGGCCTAATTTGCGTCAACTGGAAAGAGCTGCTGCTGCAATTGGTCAGCGATTAGTGATTTCATTAGAGCCAGTTTCTAATCAGACCAAATAAATTACTTTAGCGGTATCCCGGACATATTTTTATGTCCGGGGAGCCCGATGAATTAACGATGAGAAAACATATCAATAACCGCTTTGTTCCACTGTTCTGGCTGTTCTAAGTTAGACAAATGCCCTGCATTCGGAATCACAACCAATCTACTCGTTTTTGCTAAAGCATGCATATTGGCACTTTGGTAGGGAGTAATAAGCGTATCTTCTTTACCAGTAATAATTAATATCGGTAAGTCATTATTATCCGCAAGTAATTTAGAGGTATCATGCCGTACCGCCATTCCCCGTAGGGCGGCAGCCATAGCGGTTGCTTTTTGTGTTTTTAAAATTAATTGCAGCGTGGCTTTAGTTTGCTCTGATGCCGCAGGTGAGAGGGCTTTGGGGATAAATCCTTTAATAAAATTGCTACTTCCTTGCTTGAGTATTTCGCTCGCAGTCGTTTCACGTTTAACTTTTATCTCGGCTGTATCTGCGATAGCTTGCGTATCAGAAAGTATTAAACCTTGGACATTCTTAGGATAGTGTTCAAGAAACGCAAGCGCAACGTAACCGCCCATGGATTCACCACCAATAATCGCTTTTTGAATATGTAGCTGATCCAGTAATTCCTTAACTTCGTCTGCATACATTTGCATGGTAATAGCTTTATTATTCATTACTGATGAATTGCCGAATCCCCATAAATCGAGTGTAATTACCTGAAAATTTTTTTTAAGCCCTTCCTGCTGGGGTGTCCATAAGCGCTGATCAGTTGGGAAGGCATGGATGAGGACAAGTGGTGTACCTTGACCAACATTCGAATAGGAAATTATCTGCGCTTGCGAGGGGTAACTAAAAAAATAAATAAATAAAGATAGTAAAAGCAAAAAATTCCTTTGATACATAGTGCTCTCCTGGATTAAGAAAGCAGTACAAATAACATAATGCCCGTTAGAAGGGGAGTTAATTTTTTTAATTGAATTAATAAATTTAACCTATAGAGTTGTTAATAAAAACAAGCTATGCTATTTAAGCCTTTTCAATTCGCACCATGATGCTAGGATGAATGATGTCCTCTTCTAAAATAATAAAAAAGCAACCCCTTTCATTTTTAAATGTCCTGCAATTTGCTGCTAGTTATTGGATTCGTCAACCGAGAAAATTATTTTTTATTCTAATGTTAGTGTTGATAGCTGCTTCCCTCGAGACTTATTTACCCTATGCGCTCGCGTCATTTCTGACCACCATACAACACTATCAAGATAAAGCAGCGGTTCTTTACCACCTTGGAATTTTTCTTGGCACTTATTTCACCCAAGCACTCTTCTTTTCAATTTCCTATCTAGTTTATAATTCGTTCGAAACAAACTTATTTAAATCATTAGTGGATGATGTCTTTGTACATGTCTATCGTTTACCTGAAAAATTCTTTGCGAATACTTTTACTGGCAGCATTGTTTCAAAAATCAATCGTGCGCGGCAAAAGATAGAAGTATTTGAAGATCAAATCCTCATGCGCATTTTTCCAACAGCGATTATTTTAATTGGCAGTATGTTGATTCTGACGCTGCAATTTCCCTTTTTGGCTTTATTGATGCTGTGCTATCTAGCCATTTTGGTGATAGTCAGCTCCTTTCTTGTCTTCAAAGTGTCAGGGCCTGCCCAAGGTTGTTATGCGGAAGCACAAGATCATTTTAGTGCCCATTTAGCGGATAGTATCAGTGGGATTGCGCCTACTAAGTCTTTTGCACAGGAAAAATATGAATTGTCGCGTTTTTTAAAAGTAACGAGTGATTTGCGCGTTAAAAATCTTCACGCCTATCATTTAGGTAACATAGCGGGTCTTATCCAGCGGATGCTGCTGGCAGGCATGTTAGCTATTTTAATGGGCGGCGGCACTTGGTATTTTTTCCATGGGAGGGCAACCGTGGAGAGCATGGCATATTTAGCGTTTGCTTATACCATTATGCAATCTTATATTCGTGATGTTGGAGAGAATATTAAAAATCTGCTCACCTCCTCTTATGACTTGCATGGTGTCATTACTCTTTTACACGAAGAACCTGAGGTTGACATTCATACAACGCTTCCTGAATTAACGATTCATCGTGGCGAAATTATTTTTGAGAATGTTGAATTTACTTATCCTGATAAAACCGTACCCATTTTCAACAATTTTTCAGTGACTATCCACGCAGGGGAACGTATTGCATTAGTAGGCCATTCTGGCGGCGGTAAAACCAGTTTTATTCGTTTATTACAATGTTTATACCCTATTCAAAAAGGACGTATTTTGATTGATGGCCAAGATATTATGCATTACTCACGTCATTCTTTACGACGCGCAATCGGCTTGGTACCGCAAGATCCTATCTTATTTCACCGAACGCTGCGTGAAAATATTGCCTATGCCAAACCTTCCGCAACTGATGCCGAAATTCATGCCGCTGCAAAAAAAGCGCATATTGAGGATTTTATTTCAAGTTTACCGCATCAATATGAAACATTAGTAGGAGAGCGAGGTATTAAACTCTCTGGCGGGGAGCGTCAACGTATTGCCATTGCGAGAGCCATATTAGCTGATCGTCCTATTCTTATTTTAGATGAAGCGACCAGCTCGCTTGATTCAGAAAGCGAACGTGCCATCCAAGATGCTCTACACACTTTAACGCATGGCCGGACTTCTATTATGATCGCGCATCGACTTTCAACTATCTTGGATGCTGATCGGATTTTAGTTTTTGATTCAGGTAAGATTCTCGAGGAAGGGTCTCATGAGCAATTAATTAAGCAAGAAAATGGTATCTATGCCAATTTGTTCAAATTACAGTCGGGTGGGTTTATTGCGGAGTGATCGGTCTTCCGATGTGTTTGGCTATTACGTTTTAATTCACGGTATATCGTCAAACGATGAACACCTAGAGTTTCAGCAATTTTATTTCTTGAGTAATCCCTTTTTAGCATCACGCGTAAGCATATTCGATCTTGTTCAGTTAATTGGTGATATTGTTTACCCATAATAAAAACTCAATTCTGTATTTATTTAAACAAATCTGCATGGGTTCTTGTTCGATATGACATTCTCTGCAATCGCCGTATTCGCCTTTTAATGGATGATCTACGTGCTTTCTTGCCAACGGTCTTTGGCTAATTAAATCGGAGATTATGTCATACAATTTCTGAATATCTTTTTTACGTTTTTTTAATAATTTTAAGTCTTTTTTAAAACTATTTTTATATCCTGGAATTAACATTAGTCTTCCAATTTTTTAATCAGATCATTAGCATCTTTGCATACAGTCACACCTTTTCCTTTTCTTGCTTCTTTAATTGCACGAGCTGTTTTTGCATTTGGAATTTTTAATTCTAAAGGCCATTCTTGCTCTCGCGCTATGCGACTGTATAACATCGTAATAGCTTGAGTGGGTGTGATGCCCAATTGGTTTAAAACGTTTTCTGCTACCACTTTTAACTTGGGTTCTACGCGGGCTCGGATAAATGCTGCTTTGGTCATAAAGATACCTCCTGAGTTAGATTGTATCCCATATGGGATACAAAATCAAGGTCATCAAACAGAATTACTTAAAATACCTGTTTGAGGAATCTCAAATTTTTCTGGTAAATCAAAGCAAGTCAAATTTAAATGACTTATATCGAGGGTTTTAGTATTTTCATATTTACTCACAGGCCCAGCTAACCTGCTAATGCTTGATCCAAATCGTGTTTTAAATCTTCCACCGCCTCAATCCCAACTGAAAGCCGTATGAAATTATTTTTAATTCCTAACATTTCTCGCTGCTTTTGCGGCAAACTAGCATGCGTCATGATAGCGGGATGTTCAATTAAACTTTCTACTCCCCCTAAACTTTCTGCTAATGCAAATATCTGACAACGTTCTAATACTCGAACTGTTTCTTGTAATCCCCCTTTCACTTCTAGCGCAATCATGCCCCCAAAATAGGACATCTGCGTTTTAGCTAAATCATATTGAGGATGACTGCTCAGTCCTGGATAAATAACCCGAGAAATGTGCGGATGTTTCTCCAACCATTTCGCCAATTCTAGAGCATTTTCACAATGTCGCTCCATACGCACCACCAGCGTTTTTAAACCGCGCATCGCGAGAAAACTATCAAAGGGTGAAGCAATCGCACCGACGGCATTTTGTAAAAAAGCAATTTGTTCTGCCAGATCTCGACGTTCACCCACGACCACAATCCCGCCGACAATGTCCGAATGACCATTCAGATATTTCGTAGCAGAATGAACGACAATATCAAAACCATATTCCAATGGACGTTGCAAAATAGGTGTCGCAAACGTGTTATCCACTACCGACATCAAACCATGCTTTTTCGCTATTTCAGCGACCCGTTGAAGATTGATTAACTTTAACATCGGATTGGTCGGCGTTTCTATCCAGATCAATTTTGTTTCAGGACGAATGGCTTTTTCAATATTCTCAGGATGTGTGCAATCGATAAAAGAAAAATGTAATCCTGCTGAACGTGAGCGGACTTTTTCAAATAGCCGATACGTGCCGCCATACACATCATCACAAACAATAACGTGATCACCGGGTTGTAATAATTCTAAGACGGTCGCCGTTGCTGCTAAACCAGAAGCAAACGCGTAGCCACTTGTTCCGGATTCTAAATCGGCAATACATTGCTCATAAGCAAAACGCGTTGGATTTTTAGTCCGTGAATATTCATAACCCTTATGCTTACCTGGACTTTTTTGCACATAAGTAGAAGTAGCATAAATGGGTGTCATAATAGCACCGGTACTCGGATCAGGTGCTTGTCCAGCGTGAATAGCGCGTGTTGCGAGAGCTTGTTTCTTTTTAAGCATGGATGAATCCTTGTTTTTGCATCCACTTATCATCAACAAATTTAGATAAATAATTGCGAATGCTGTCTGGTAAAAGTACTAAACATTTTTCGCCTTTTTTCAGGCGCTTTGCAACTTGTAATGCCGCCCATACGGCTGATCCCGATGAACCACCTACCAGCAAACCTTCTTCTCGAATCAAACGTCTAGCCATGAGAAAAGAATCTTTATCATTTACTTTGACATATTCATCGATCAAGCTGTTATCCAATACGTTTGGAAAGAAGTCATAACCAATACCTTCGACTAAATAAGGATAAATTTCCGTGCCGCCGCCTAGAATAGATCCATAAGGATCAACCCCTATAATTTTGATGTGGGGAATGGCTTCTTTTAATCGCTGCGCCACCCCGGTAATCGTGCCACCGGTTCCCACCCCCATTACCACCATTTTTAAATCTTTTCCCAGGTCCTCTAAAATTTCTTTAGCAGTATGGTCGTAATGGGCTTTGGGGTTATCGGGATTGGTATATTGATCAAGAATATGCGAATTAGGAATTTCTTGCTGCAATTTTTTAGCGAGTGAAATATGACTATCCGGATCATCCCATTTAGCAGCGGTCGGTGTGCGATAAATCTTGGCGCCCAATGCTTCTAAGACGACTTCTTTTTCATGACTCATTTTTTCAGGCATGGTGATAATTAAATGATAACCTTTCACTGCCGCCGCTAATGCAAAACCAATGCCCGTATTCCCGGAAGTGGCTTCGATTAACGTATCGCCAGGTTTGATGCGACCACTCTTTTCTGCTTCTTCAATCATGGTCACAGCGATTCTGTCTTTAACCGAGCCGCCGGGACTTAAGAATTCGCATTTACCATAAAGCTCACAGGGTAACTCCCCCCCAATCCGATGAAAGCGTACAATGGGGGTATTGCCGACGGCCTCAAGAATGTTATTCAGTAACATAGGATCTCCAGGTTGTTTATTCAGGCTTGACTACAACGAAATTTGCATCTGTAAATCGCGACACATGACAGGTATAGCTATCTGTATTAGGTGTCAAATCTCCCTCAATCGTAATATAGAGGGCTTCTCCCCTGATGATACGCCCTTGGGTTTCAAGATGACAAAAGTCATGGGTGACATAACTTTTATAAGTATTGTAGCGCGGCTGGTAAAGGCGGAAGGTGAGAGTGGAGGTTTGTATTAAATAATTTCGTCCGTATGTGAGCGCAAACCAAAAATCATCCCCTCGCGTGACATCAAATAGGTAAGGAATCGATTGATCACTATCGACATCCCGAATGATCAGCAACAAAGAAGGTTTACCTAAGAAAGAGCGAAAGCGGGTATAGATTTGGATGGTCTCGCCTAATCCATCCGGGCCTATCGGTTGGGCATAAGCAGAGGAAGCTGTGAGACACAGGAAAAGTAATAACCCATGATAGAGGAATTTTTTTAACATGACTTTTATTATCGTACGATATGCGGACTATCTCAACCTGGCTAACGAAAGCTGTTTTAAGTTAAGCAAGTAACAGTTTTCTGTACAAATATTAATTCATTTTCTGATGACGGGCTTTTCGTAATAAAAATAACCCTACGCATAAAAATAAGATAAACCATACCAGCGACCATTCCGCCATGTCTAACATTAAGAATTCCCAGCCTCGCTGAGAGCATTCTGCGCTGCCGGCGAAAATTTTTTGTATGACTTCATTTAAGGGCAATATTTGTAACATGTACTGCAGGCTGACGCCGCATTCACTACTATCGACTGGCGCAATATGCTGCAGCCAAACTTGGCGGCCGGCTAATACAATGCCTAATAGCGAGAGAGTGGTGGTTAAGAGGGGGAAGATGAAACGACCCAATGGCCGCCCGCCGAGGAAGATTCCCCCCAGACAAATGAGACCAATTGCAGCAAAGCATAAGCGTTGCAAGCTGCAGAGGGGACAAGGGACGAAGCCCCGAAAGAATTGTAAATATAAACTGATTAGCAGTAATACGCAGATAAGGGTCAAGGCTAAAAAGTAAGTTAATCGTGTGGACATACTTATTTTAAATGTTCCGCAAACCAATTTTGAAGGATCAATTGTGCAGCGACGCGATCGACTTGTCCATCTTGAAGTGCTTTGTAACCGCCTTGAGTGAATAATTGTTCGCGCGCATCTTTCGTTGTTAACCGCTCATCTTCTTCATAGACAGGAAGATGAAAACGTTCCCGTAAGGATTGAGCAAATTGACGCGCATCCTGGCTGATCGCTTGAGGTGTGCCATCCATATTGAGAGGAATGCCGACGACTAAGGCATCGGGTAACCACTTTTTAATCAATTTCGTGATGGCATCCCAATGGGGGATGCCGTCTTTGGCTTGGATGGTATCTAATGGGCGAGCGGTTTGGGTGATGGTTTGTCCGATCGCGACACCGATACGTTTCATCCCAAAATCAAAACCAATGAGAATTCGGGGGGTGAGCGTGGTCATGGTGTTAATTGTCCTATTAATGCACGTTAATGCGCGGATGCTTCATCCCAATTATCGCCTGCTCCGATGGAAACTTGCAGCGGTACCCGTAAGGAGACGACCTCACTCATGTGCTGTTGGATGCCTTTCATTATCCATTCGAGGTCTTTTTCTGCTGCTTCAAAGACTAATTCGTCATGGACTTGCATAATCATGTAGGCAGGCACATTTTCTTCCCGCAACCACCTATCGATACGGATCATGGCTAACTTAATAATGTCTGCCGCGCTGCCTTGTAGGGGTGCATTAATAGCAGTGCGTTCAGCTGCTTTTTGCCGTGGAATTTGGCTGGCGTTAATGTCGGGCAGATAAAGCCGACGGCCCCAGAGAGTTTCGACATAGCCTTTTTCTTTAGCATACCGCCGGGTGTTATCCATATAAGCTTTGACCCGGGGATAGCGCGCAAAATAGCGATCGATATAGTCTTGCGCCGCATGGCGATCAATACCCAGTTGTTTTGTTAAGCCAAAAGCAGACATGCCATAAATCAAGCCGAAATTAATGGCTTTTGCATCACGCCGCATTTCTTTGCTAACTTGATCAAGTGGCACACTCCATACCTCAGAGGCTGTGGCGGTATGAATATCGAGATTATTAGCAAATGCTTTTAATAAAGTCTCATCTTCCGAAATATGCGCCATCAAGCGAAGTTCGATTTGGGAATAATCTGCACTAATTAATTTAAAACCAGGGGGTGCTATGAAGGCTTGGCGAATACGCCTTCCTTCTGCCATCCGGATAGGAATATTTTGCAAATTCGGTTCAGAGGAAGACAAACGTCCCGTGGCGGTACCTGCTTGATTGTAGGAGGTGTGAACGCGTCCGGTTTTCGGATTAATTTGTTCGATTAATCGATGTGTATAAGTAGAAATTAATTTACTTAAGCTGCGATATTCAATGATGATGCGGGGGAGGGTAAATTCCAGTGCTAATTCTTGTAGGACGGCATCGGCTGTTGAAGCTTGACCTGTCGGGGTTTTTTGTAAAACAGGTAGTTTTAATTTTTGGAATAAAATTTCTTGTAATTGTTTTGGCGAATTAATATTAAAAGGTTGCCCAGCTAATTGATAAACTTCTTGTTCTAATTCCTGGGAACGTTTGAGTAGTTCCTGGCCGTGTTTAGTTAGTTTATCCGGATCGATTAATACACCATACTGTTCTATTGAGGCGAGTACCGAAATCAACGGCATTTCGATTTTTTCAAAAATATAATGTAATCCTGTTTCTGGTTGAATACGTGGCCATAAGACGTGATGTAAACGCAGCGTGACATCAGCATCTTCCGCAGCATATCGTCCGGCTTGTTCTACATCGACTTGATTGAAGGGAATTTGTTTACTGCCTTTTCCTGCGACTTCTTCGTAAGTAATCGTACGTAAACCAAGATATTTTAGTGCTAATGAATCCATATCATGCGTCGTACTGGTGCTATCTAATACATATGATTCCAACATGGTATCGAAAGCGATTCCTTGCAGATGAATATTTTCACTTGCCATCACTTCGATATCGTATTTGATATTCTGCCCTATTTTTTTTATGTGAGGATTTTCCAGCAAGGGTTTAATTTTAGCGAGCACGAGCGGTGGTGATAATTGTGTAGGTGCGCCTAAATAATCATGCGCAAAAGGAATATAAATGGCTTGTCCTGATTCGATAGCAAATGATACGCCAACTAATTTTGCGGATAAGGCATCAAGACTTGTTGTTTCTGTATCAAATGCAATTAACGGTGCTTGATTTAATTTCGTCAGCCATTCATTAAGTACGGTTTCATCCGTGACAATGGTGTAATTCGCATAACGATCTTCATGAATGATTTTCGATTCCTGTAATAACTCTGCCAGCCAACTTTTAAATTCTAATTCTTTATAAAATCGAATGAGAGTGTCTTTATCAGGGGAGGTTATTTTTAATTCTGAAAAAACACAGGGTAAAGCCACATCTAACTTAATGGTGACTAATGATTGTGTCAGTGGTAAATAGGATAAGCTAGCACGCAAATTTTCCCCAACTTTACCGCTAATCTCAGTCGCGTGCGTGATAATAGTTTCTAAGGAACCATATTGTTGTAGCCATTTTACTGCAGTTTTAGGCCCTACTTGCGGTACGCCGGGGATATTATCAGAGGTATCACCTATCAGTGTTAAATAATCAATAATACGTTCAGGTGGAACACCAAATTTTTCTTTCACTTTTTCTTTATCTAAGAGGGTATTCGTCATCGTATTGATTAATGTGACATGATCATTGACTAATTGGGCGAGATCTTTGTCTCCTGTTGAAATTAAAGTAGGGGCGCCAGCTTCATAAGCTTGTTTTGCTAACGTGCCGATCACATCATCGGCTTCTACGCCTTCAATCATCAAAATGGGAATGCCCATGGCGCGAATAATGTGATGAATAGGCTCGATTTGCTGCACCAATTCTTTCGGCATTTCCTGGCGGGTGGCTTTATATTCTGCATACATCTCATCGCGAAACGTTTTTCCTTTTGCATCGAATATCACTGCCATATGTTCCGGCTGATAATCAGCGATAAGCCGCTTTAACATATTGATCATGCCGTAGATGGCGCCGGTTGGAAAATTTTTGGAATTCATCAGGACTGGCAACGCATGAAAAGCGCGGTATAAATAAGAGGAGCCATCGACAAGAATCAGTGGTTTAGTGGAATCAGACATGGTATTTCCCAGGCAAAACCTCGTAAGGATAATATGAATTACAATGCGAGACAAGTTAACCGCGGTATGTTGATGACCCAGGAAGAAAAGTGGCTAAGGATTGACTGTCCCTCCCATCTGTATATTATTGAATGATAAACCTACAAGGAGGTACGTATGTTCATTAGGATCATTGCTGTCTTATTTGGTATCGCTTTTATCGGCGCTGGCATTGCTGGCTTTTTACCGCAGTTTACGGTTGACGGGCTCCTGTTAAATATCTTCGAAGTAGACAGCATGCATAATATTGTACATATTGTGAGCGGCGTTATCGCGATTATGGCTGCAACCAGTTTTAAATATGCCAAGTTATATTTCGAAATATTTGGTATCATCTACCTTTTTGTTGCCTTACTCGGCTTTTGGCGAAATGGGGATCTTTTTATGATGCATATGAACCTCGCTGATAACATCCTTCATGTCGTCATTGGTGTTATAGCTGTGTATTTAGGTTTTTCGGCAAAAAGCAGACCAGCCTACTAAATCTCTTATCTACGAGATTAACGCATACCTTGTTTTGTATGCCCGAATAGTGTACTTATTCAGGTCCACAAAAAAAGATAAATGGAGACTGACTCCAGTGAGTGTGTCACTTTGGGAAAAATGTTTGAATTCTTTAGAGAGCGAATTTCCCTCTCAACAGTTCAATACATGGATTCGACCGCTGCAGGCCGAACATACCGACGGTAAGTTGGTGTTGTTCGCGCCTAATCGGTTCGTATTAGATTGGATTGTTGAGCGATTTTTGACGCGAATCACTGAATTGGTAAAACAATTTAGCGAGAATCAGCCACCCGCTGTCTCTCTTGAAATTGGCAGTAAACGGAGTGACACGGAGACCTCCAGCGGTACCAGTAGCGGCATGGCAGTTTCTTCATTTAAATCAGCCGCAAAACCATCAGTAGCCAAAGCAGCTCCTGAGGTGGCTGCGACTTATCAAAGTAATCTGAATCCGAATTTCACTTTCGATAATTTCGTGGAAGGAAAATCTAACCAATTGGCTAAGGCTGCTTGCTTGCAGGTATCCGAGAATCCAGCAGGTGCCTATAATCCTCTCTTCCTTTATGGAGGGGTGGGTTTAGGTAAGACCCATTTGATGCATGCCATTGGTAATCAGATCATCCGTCACAATGCGCGTGCCAGAGTTCTTTATCTCCATTCTGAACGTTTTGTTGCTGACATGGTGAAAGCACTGCAAACCAATTCCATGAATGAATTTAAACGTTATTATCGCAATGTGGATGCCCTGCTAATTGATGATATCCAATTTTTTGCGGGTAAAGATCGTTCTCAGGAAGAATTTTTCCATACTTTTAATGCCTTATTAGAGAGCCAGCAACAAGTTATTTTGACTTGCGATCGGTATCCAAAAGAAATCAACGGTGTCGAAGAGCGGTTAAAATCACGTTTTGGCTGGGGTTTAACGGTGGCGGTTGAGCCACCCGAATTAGAAACCCGTGTGGCGATTTTGATGAGTAAAGCGGAACAATCCAAAATTGATTTGCCTTACGAAGTTGCTTTTTTTGTGGCCAAACGGATTCGCTCCAACGTCCGTGAATTAGAAGGGGCGCTTAAACGTATCATTGCCAATGCCCATTTTACGGGTAAAGCCATTACACTCGATTTCGTGAAAGAAGCATTGCGAGATCTGTTAGCACTGCAAGACAAATTAGTGACGGTTGAAAATATTCAACGCACCGTTGCAGAATATTACAAGATCAAAGTTGCTGATCTTTTATCTAAACGCCGCAATCGCTCTGTTGCGCGTCCGCGGCAAATTGCTATGGCACTTGCTAAAGAATTAACGAATCACAGCTTACCTGAAATTGGTGATGCCTTTGGCGGCCGAGATCACACGACGGTGTTACATGCTTGCCGTATGATTGCAGAATTACGCCAATCAGATGCTGATATTGAAGAAGATTATACGAACTTATTGCGAATATTGACGACATAGTGAGAGCAACCATGGATATTACTATTCAACGTGAAGCCTTATTAAAACCTCTTCAAGCTGTTAGCGGTGTGGTAGAAAAAAAGCAAACGTTGCCTGTGCTTTCCAATGTATTGTTAACGATTAAAGATAATCGTTTATTGCTAACAGGCACGGATTTAGAAATTGAGTTAGTGGGTTTCGTCAATTTAGAATCCCTGATAGCAGAAGGATCGACGACGGTATCTGCCAGAAAATTATTTGATATTTGCAGAACCTTGCCAGAAAATGTGGCTGTTCGTTTATCGATAGAAAAAAATTATCTTGTGGTACGGGCCGGAGAGAGTTGTTTCATGTTAAATACCTTACCGGCAGAAGAGTTTCCGAGTTTGGAAGATACCGCTTATTCTGTTCAATTTACGTTAAAGCAAAATTATCTCAAAAATCTACTCACTAAAACTTATTTTGCAATGGGCCAGCAAGATGTGCGTCATTATTTGAATGGTGCATTTTTGGATATCGGTCCCCATTCTATTAAATGCGTTGCTGCGGATGGTCATCGTTTAGCACTCTCCTCTATCCAAGATGAATCAATTGGCGATGTGCAAGCGCGCGTCATTTTACCGCGTAAAAGCGTGTTGGAATTAATTCGCTTATTAGGAAATGATCATGATCACGATGTGACCATTCATATTGGCGATAGTCGTTTTCGGGTGACCTCCCCCGATTATATTTTCACGTCGAAATTAATTAATGCGCAATATCCAGATTATAATCGACTGATTCCGAAAGGGACCACGGTTGCAATAGGTGAGAGGGAAGTGATTAAGCAAGCGTTGGTTCGCGCGTCTATTTTATCAAATGAAAAATTCCGGGGGGTTCGGTTTCAATTTGAGCCGAGTAAATTGCTGATTACGGCGAATAATTCGGATCAAGAACAAGCGGAAGAAGCGGTTTCGTTGGAATATGATGGTGGGAAGATGGAAATTGGTTTTAATGTGGCTTATTGGTTGGATGTGATGTCCACG
>Ga0070738_10003680_pt1 | contig 19615 bp, 15 predicted proteins | sample Coa_R2_2_FD_66446 | JGI IMG/M metagenome (GOLD analysis project Ga0070738, IMG submission 66446) | Surface soil microbial communities from Centralia Pennsylvania, which are recovering from an underground coalmine fire - Coalmine... | ecosystem: Environmental > Terrestrial > Soil > Unclassified ... | reverse complement strand
CCTTTCTATCTTGACCGCGCATTTCTTTCAACCACTGCTTGAGTTCCTCTTGTGCCTCTTGCGTCAACAGTGGTTTGTTGCCTTGAGGAAAGCCAATTACAGTTTCAAAGTTGTCCCAAATCAGCAAGCAGGGATTTGTTTGCAAGTATTGTAGTACCTCAGCACGTTGCTGAGCAAAGGGAAATTGGGAGAAACTATCTCCCATCAAGGTCCGACCAATTTGGTTGACTACATTGTTTAATGTGGCACCATGAGCAAAGGAGGTAAAGAAAATGCCCCCGGTACGCCCTTGGGTGTCCCACAGCCAACGAGCAAACCCCAAGGCTAACTCAGTTTTTCCTACACCGTTGGTGCCCTGGAGCAGTATAATCTGATTCTGGCGAAATGCCTTCTCCAGCCGCAGTATTTCGTAATCGCGGCCAACAAAGCCGTAGGTCCCAGCTTCTGAGATATTCATTGGGGTTTGAGGTACAGTTTTCTGTTGGGGCATTGCATCCTTAAATCCCCACATGATGTTTTCAAAGTTGGTGTTTTGCAACCGTTTTGGAAAGGGTGTATAACTTTCCTGCTGATACAGTACAGGCACTATCCAATCACAGAGGGGTAAACAACCTTTAGGACTGGGGCGATCGCGCTTGTTGAATATTTCTCGCCGTCCTCCTGCCATAGCGCTGGAGAGGCTGTCACCCAAAACTAGTTGCTTATACAGCCTTCCGATAAAGCGTTTGGCAGCTTCGGTATGGACCGAATAAGCCATTGCTATTACACTCTTTACCCCCAATGATATTAGCTGTGTTGCCACCAAAGAAAACGAGTCTTTTCCGATTTGTCCTAAGTGGCAAGTATTTAATATAAAAATTGGTACCCGATAACTGACAAGATTTTGAGCTATTTGAGCAGCAGTGACAAATTCTGGTGAACCATCCTCTTTTTCAAAAACTAGTATCCCTTGCCCTGGATTAGCTAGGGTGTGCTGTAAGGCTTGGCTATTAGAGTTAAAACAGTCATGTCCATCAAAATGAACGATATGATAAAAACCCTTATGGGTGTTGAGTTCCTGCTTGAACTGCTGAAAACTTGGCGGACGTAGCAGCTTGATGCTAACCTGGGGGCGGATAGTAACTAGTGCTTCTAGAAGCGGATGGGCAATGGTACGCAACGAAGCATTCCACTCTCCATGGGGGCGGGCAATTATCAGCAGAATATTTAAGCGGTCTTCAGGCATATCCCCCAGTTCCACCCAGACGGGTTGACTGCTGAGGCTACGAAACATCGTTGCAAGCAATGGAACTAAATAGCCATAATCAGGAGAGTATAATAATTCCCATGGCAGGTTAAGTATGGTGGGATCATCGGAGCTAATTGCTAGTTCACAGTGATCTAACCCCGTTCTGATGGCTCTCTGAAAAAAAATCCTCGCTTTTTCACTACTACGAAATACCAGATTGTATAAAGTCTCTCCCCATTCTTGAAACTTTTGCTCAATTTTCTTGGCTTTTTCCAATTTGAGTTCGTATGGGAAGCTGAGATAATCTTCTAGATACCAGCGTAAATCTTCCAATACCTTTTGAGTAAAAGGATGCTCAAATTTCACTGTATTAGCAAAACGAGGTGGGGATTGTCCGCGTTGCCAGGAAAGCTGTATTGTCTCACCTTGATGGGTAATCCGCAAGCAGTTTTTCATCATACCTGCTATGATAGAAATTGATTTTATGCGGTCAAATACTAACAGTTTAGCACCCTTAAACTCTTGTTTTTTCGTTGGCGCGATCGCGCAATAATCCGCGCTTATATTCCGTTCAGAAACTACGTCGCAAACGTGCGCCTAATTGTCTTTCCACGACTGCTGCTTAATCTTTTGCTAGTGCCATCCTATTCCCACAGCAAATTATTGCAAATTGCCACAAGTACTATCGCGATTGACTGGCAATAATTACCTGCTGCTCAGTAGGTGGAAGTGAATGGAGTTGGCAATGGGAAAAACCTGCATTGTTAAACATACGTTCGTATTCTGCAAAGGTATAAGCATCACCACTTGGTGTGGTCGCTAACATTGTCAAAGCGAAAGCAGCAACTGATGGTGGTGTAAGGCGGTCAGAGTTAGGAATGAATTCAAACACGATGGTTATGCCACCAACACTCAAGCTTCGATGAATTTTTCTTAAAAGCTGTTCACACGTCTCCATATCAAAGTGATGCAAGAAATTTGGCAGTAAAACTAAGTCATAACCACTACCGTAGTCTACGTCAAATGCACTGCCAGGAATTGTATAGTAGCGATCGCCAACACCTTGTGCCTGTGCATTCTCTTTAGCTACTTCTAAAACAGGTGCCCAATCTACCGCATAAATCTCAGCATTAGGGTTATGCAGAGCAAAAGCGATACCAAATAAACCGTGACTAGCAGAAATATCCAGCACTTTTATGCGCTCAGTTGAATCCCCATTTACCATTTGAGCGATTAATTGTGCTGGCATTGCCATCATCGGTGACATGGCTTTAGCAAATTTCACCCATACTGGATTTTCAGGCGATAGAGTTCCTTCGGAGGATACTACGGTTCCACCCTGGCGAACGGCGGCAGCAAGGTCATTGAACCCATTAGTTATTAAGGGAGACAATAAAAACTCAATTGCATCCCCCATGTAAGCTTTGCTATGTCGATCTAAGAACATGGCTGTATCAGGCGTGAGTCTGTAGCCTTGGGCTTCCTTAGCTAAAAAGCCAATGATAACTAAGTAATCGCATAAAATCCGCATTCCTCGCTCGGAGGTTTGGCATTTTTGTGCCAGTGATTGCACAGACTCAATTCCTTTATTAATGGTAGTGAAAATCTGAAGTTCAATTGCAGCTCTAATTGCCGCTGTACGTTGATAAGCGTTGACTGTATTTAAAAATAGTGCAGGTGATGGTGTTGAAGAGTGGTTGGACATAGGAAACCTTAATTATCAATTCCTGTAATCGCACATCATAATACTTTTTAAGCTTTCCATCTAACTTGCATATGTGTTAGCGTGCTACTCTTCAATAATATTCCCCTCCTCATCCCGCTTGATTGAAAAACCTGAAATCTATGTAGAGCAAGAGTTTAGAGATGAGCTTGACTAAATTTCACTTGTAGAGGGTATAGCATTACCATGCTCTTACCAACGTATTTATTATGATGATCGACGTGAAATGGTATCAGACTGCGAATTCAGAAGATTATTAAGAATATTTCAGGTCGTAAAAAAAATATTTATCTGCTAAATGTTAATGTCACAACACCAGTAACACTGGTGACCCCTTGAGTAGTAAGACATTGTTCAGGGGACAGGGTAGTATCAGTAATTGTCCGAATGGCCATGTCGCCAACAAACTCACCAGAGGTGACGGTTCCGACTGATGTTATGACAATTTCACCCTCGACATTGGCTGTCTCGCTCGTGACATAATGTACCGTGCTGGATTTACCATTATTAAAAATATATTTAATGTCAAAGATAGGGACTGTAAAATCCACGCAGGAAAAATCTCTTTGAATTGTAAGATTATATCCTGCTGAGTGGATTGTTGGATCACTTAAGGATAAACATGTAGTATGTGAGCCATCTACTTTGACAGTAGTTGATTGTGGCGTGTTCGTAATTCCTGGGGAATATGTAGCTGTTTCTCCTCCGACTGGGCAACTCAGATCAACAACATCAGCGTGAGCAGGCTTGCCACCCTTGCTAAAATCGATTGCAATGATTGCGGTTGCAATGGCACAGGCTATAGCTGATAAAGTGTGATTCAAAGAATATTTTGGCATTTTAAACGACGATAAAGGTCTATAAGCAGTTTTTTTAGAATGATTACTTATACCACCAGACTTTATGGTGAGTTTTTCTCAATAAAAAGTATCCTAAGTTAGTTGACAAGCGTCATAAATACAGTTTTTAAACATTAAATATGCTGTTGATAAAGTCATAAAAGGTGTTCCGCTAAGTATTTAAGCTTAGTAATAAAGCAATTAAGAGCGTTTTGGGTAGTGCTAACACCGATGTGAGTTCTGCACGTGAGCGAAATCACCAAAGCTTGAGCGTGTAAAGGGAGATCTAAAAAGCTTGAGCGTGTAAAGGGAGATCTAAATTGATACAAATAACAAATCAAAAAAAAGTTGTTTTATCAAACAACTTACCGTATTATAACAATCAATTAGGTACTTAAAACACGGTTAATAAAAAGATCGTAATCCCTCTGTAATTTTTTACATACATCTACCAAAGTAAGGAAAGTTTGTCGATGATACCTTCAGTGAAAAATAATTTTGCTAAGCGCTACCAACTTTCAGCATTAGCCTGTGCTATTGCGACTGCAACCATAGGTGTTGATTTCGTGGCAACTCAATCAATTGCTCAAGCCCAACTTGCCCCTGTGACTTGCCCAGTAGGCTCGGAGACAACTATCTACAATCCACCTCTGACAAACCAAGTACAAAATACCACTGCTACCATACAAGGTTCTGTGGGTGAATGCCTCAACGCTCAACCAATTCTCTCAGGAACTTATAACTTCTCGGTTACGGGTCCAACCTCGTGTAATAACATTGGAATTTTCCCCACGTATTCAATTACATACAATTGGAACACTGGGCAATCTAGCCAAGTGCAATACACCTTTACTTCTAGTAATCAGATTAATGGTCTGCTGATCCTAACCTCTAGCGGAACCGTCGTTAATGGTTTGTTTCAAGGTAGAACGGTACAGAGAACCATAACTCTTTTAGCAACGGATGTTGCAGCTTGCTCTACTCAGGGTCTGTTCAGCATTGCAGGTCCCCAGACACTAACTATTTTTCCGGTACTATGACTAAATGCGTTTTAAGGATTTCCAAAAAATAAAAGTACCAGCGTTTATGGTATTGGTTGAAATTAAAAACAAGGATTAATATTTGTGAGGGGTCTAACTCGTGATAAGTGAACTACTTGTGAAGAAATTGACCGTTCTTTTTCGAGGATTAGATGTCGATAAAAACGGAGTGGTAGAGCGAGACGATTTTGGTAAAATTGCTAGTAATCTTGCGCGGATACGTGGTTGGGAACCAGGTTCACCCGATTATGAAAATCTGCATAACCAGCTGCTCTTAATGTGGGATAAATACTGGATTTATGCCGATCTTAATCAAGACAACAAAGTTTCCTTAGATGAATTCGTTGAAAGTTACAGCAAGCAATACGCTGTAGATAAGGACTCTTCAGTATCAGCTTGGGAACAGCCGATGGCAACTTTGTTTGACGTAATAGATATTAATGGTGACGAGAAAATTGCTTTAGAGGAATACAAGCAATTGCTCACGGCATTTGGTTTTGATGCGAGTGGATATGAAGAAATTTTTCAACGACTCGATACCAATGGTGATGGTTATATTTCCAAACAAGAGTATTTACAGCTTATAAAAGAATTCTGTGGGGAGAACCCAGAGGCTATTGGGAACTTATTTTATGGTTATTACTGAAGCATCCGAACAAGCGTGGATATTCTTGAGCGATTTCACTGGATTTAGCTTTGCCTTGTTCGGGAGTAGGCAGGTTTTTATAGCTAAAACCATGAAAAAATAAAAAATGCTTCTCCTCTCGTTGGAACAAAGCTAATTGACATCTCAAAATTTGAATTTCTTACCACTAAATTAAAATTAATAGTTACCTTCAATACTCCATTGTAATTGCCGCCACCAGTGTTGATATTATTTTTCTCCATGGCCACAATTTCAAGCTCTGCATCAGGGTGATTCTCTGCCAATTGCTTAAAGGAGATAAGGAGATCGCAATCGCCCTTAGGTCAACACCAGAGTTATGGTATATATCAAGGGTATCAACAATTGGCTTGATAAAATCAGCAAAGTCTCCATTCGACTCAATTGTGCCATTTTCTGTTCCAGTACAATTCTTTTAAGAAAGAGCGCTTACTTTGGTCAACAAAAGGCGCTTTACCAAACTCTAGTGCTTATGGCTCTAAGGCATAGGACTAATCGAAATACCACCCCCTTGTTATAGGGGTGGCAAGTAATGAACTCTATACTTATTGATTCGACTTAAGTTATACGTTTGTGTTGATGTTTTGGATTTGTAGGTCATTTAGCTGAAAAGATGGGTTTAGATTGCAGCGAAAATATGAATGTTTAAGTACAACCACTTATCTAGAGATAATACTGAGGATGGTAAGCAGTTAAATATCCAACCCATCGGGCACAAGTGTTACTAAATCAGGCTTTTGAATTGACTTATCTTTACGGTTCAAGTACTTTAACTTGGTATCATCTAAGCCATAATCAGCCTTTAATTGAGCGTTGTAGTTTTCTATGTCACTAGCAAATTGTTGCAAAATCTCCTTGACTTTTCCAGGTCGAGAGCCTGTTAATTCTTGGAGCAAGGTTTGAGTAATTGCCCACTTATAAGCCAATTCTGTTGCTGCAGCATTGTGTATTTTTATTGCTTTAATAGCACGCCTAACAAGTTCTGTTGCTCTACCAGGATGAGTATTGTACTTTGAAGCTTCTTTAAGTTCCTCTGTAGGCACTATTGAGAGATCATCATTCTCTTGCGCTACTCGACCCATGACAGTTTTTGCATAGACTTTACAAGCTTGCTGTAAAAAGTCTGAGAGACTCATATGAGAATGAGCAAGAGCTGCGGTTACAGTTTTAGTTGTTTCGGGGTCGAGTTTTAGATCTTCCAGGGTTATCGTTTCAAGCGTGAGGGGTGCTTGTGTCGGTTGTTCTACTGGCTGTTCTATAGGCTGTTCTACTGTTGTTTTTATAGGTGGCTTAACTTGCTCTTGTACTTGCTCGTTGTTTGGAAGCTTGGGAAGACTTGTAAAGTATTTTGTACGTGCAATATCTCCGATAATATTCCAACGTTGTTTGTTAGTCGTGGCATACCACAAACTTAAATGCTCATAGCGGTCTCCACCTTCTACAGCCGTTTGACCAGCAGATGTGCGGTAGTAACCTTTAGGTTTTGCTTTGGTAGTGTCACGTGAAGGGAATGTAGCTTTTAAAGCGTCTCTAAACTCTTTACGTATTTTACGGAAGGAATTTTCGTTAGGAACTAATTTTTCTAGCTCTTGCCACGAATAAATGATGATCTCTCTGATAGTTTTTTCATTTTTAGCTAATTTAAGATCTTCAATTGCTTTGTTAATTATAACTTGGGTACGTTCAGGTATTGAAGGGTTTTTGGCAGTCTTGTTAGGCATAATCAAAGTGGTATTTCATTTGATGTCCCTATACTAGGCAGCTTGCTATATTATGTCAAGCGCTCTTGTATAGGGACTTTATTAGATTTTGGTAATTGTTCTAGGCTTAATGACATAGCGCTTATAACTGTTAATTGTGGTTTCATCTTGGTCCCCAAGTATGCGCTGAGCATAATCAACAAAGTCATATTTATCCACTGATGGATCATTCTCGACACAAGCTCGAAAGTATGCTGCACGAAACTTGTGATAAGTACGCTCATCGGGTGGAAAGATGTCCCAATCTTTAACATGTAGATTTAGCACTTTGGACCAGCGACGATTAACGCGCTCAGGATCTTCTGTGACTGGGAAGCGTTTACCTTTTTCATCCAGCCACTGCAAGGCATGACAAACTAATTCGGCTGGGAGTAGTGTGGGGATTCTAAAACCGTAATTACGTACTGCAAGTTTCTTATCAGCCACTTTTATTTTTCTGTCTTTACCCTTAAGATGTCCTTTAAAAATAACCTCATAGTCACCTACTTGCTCAAAACTTGCGGATAAATGAACTTCAGACATTCTTCTTCCAGTGCATAAAGCGATCGCACTGCTGACATCCATCCAGTTAGCATCCTCACCATTTTTAATTGCTCTTAGTACTGAATTGGAAAATCTCAGGGAATTGGTTAGGTCTATTTCAACGCGGTTCTCAACGGTACGCCGTTCTTCAACTTTCTCGCGATATTGAGTATTTTGCTCTATTTTGTACTGGCGAAATTGAAAACTTAGAGCGTTGCCAAAATGGGTGATTATTGTATTGACCGAGTGAAAGAGCTTTTCATCTTTCAGTTGTGTTTTGGTAGCCAGCTTGAGAGCTTTCTTAAGTTTTGTGATCTGAGCCAAGCAAGTCCCATAGGTTTTCTCGTGCTCTGGTTTGTCATCAGGGTAAGTCAGCTTTAAAAGTCTAGTTTCATAGACGGCTAATTGCTCCCATCCATCAAGATTCGCCACACCCTTTTTACGCTGATTGATCTTATAAGGTGCTAATGCTTCAAATTTGGGTAACAGGTATTGAACTCGCTCATCTACATAAGTATTGTGAAGTTCCTCAGTTTTTGATAACTGGCGACTCATCACCTAGTTCCTTATAAACAAAATTTTCTAAATTTATAGTAACTAAGGATTTATATGGTGTCAAGATAGCTCGTAAATATATAAAAAAGGTGCGTTCAATCTTTCTGCTTCTCTTTTCGATGACACTGTAGTGTATGGTAAAGGATTGGAACTGCTCATCGCGACAATAACATAGTTTATTTGTACTACTTTAACGACATCCCCTTTGTACTTTGAGTGCGATCGCCCCTTTAAAGAAGTGGTGAATTAACCCCTAGGGTAACAAGGGTAGGTGCCATTAGTAGTGTGGAGAGCCAAAGTCTTTCACCACAGCAATTAACAACACAACAAAATCTACTGGTGCCAAGATTGTAGCTATTAGCTAATGATTTGAGAACACCCCACCTAAACCTACGGCTATGGGTGGGGACTTGAGTATTCTCCCTAAAAGCTAAAGTCATTAGTCGGAGCAAATGAAAATATTACTTAAAAAGATAAGTGTTTTTTAGGTAAAAACTCTGTAGGAATTAACAAAATAAGCATCTATTTTAATTATTAATTCAGTCTGAAAATTTCCATGAATTGAAAATTAGATATTTAGGAGACGTTTAAAGTTAGTGTTAACTAATAAGAGGTTTTAAACCATGTTAGACGAAAATGGAAAGTCTAAGTTATTTTTGGAGTTATCTAACAAACAACAGCAATTTGTTATGGGTGGTGATTCTCCCTTTGTCATTATTTATGATTTAGGTGGAAATCCTGCTAACCCTGCTGCCAATCCTTCTACTGGCACTTCTGCAAATACTACTCCTGCAAATACTACTCCTGCAAATACTACTCCTGCAAATACCACTCCTGCAACTACCACACCATATTCTGCTGTTCCTACTCTTAATCTTCCTGCTATTCCTGGTCTTAGTTTTCCTACTATTCCTGCTCTTAGTCTTCCTGTTGTTCCTACCGTTTGACTTATTCAATAAATTTCATTGTTCTGTACCTAAAATTCTGATTTTCCTTCCTATTAGTTGGATGTTTAATTGATAAAAAATTAGCCTTTCACCAGCAGTGTTAATTGCTTAATAATTTGATGAAACTGAGTTGATCCACCCTCAACTCGAGCCAACATCGAGAATTTGGATTTTGGTATTAGTTGCTTTGATTCTTTTATCCTACCTATCTATAGGTAGGATATCAAGCAATTTCTAAATACCTAGAGAAAATAAACCTTTTGAACTTAGTACTACTAGTTGTCTTAAAAATGTGTCTAATTTAGGCACATTTTTAAGACTTAATTCGTCAAACACTCGGGAGAAAAAGCATACTCTCCCTTCAGCCATTGCACAACCTCGTTAGCATAGGGGCTGTCAAAAGCTTCATACTTTGTGATTAAATCTTGCTTAATATCTGTAGCAAGTTGATCAAGACCAATATCTTGGAATAGAGATACATCTTCGACTAAAGCATGAGCTAGTTCTTTAGGGCATAATTGCTCGACTGCTTCCAGGAAAGCATCTGAAGAAGAATAAAATTCCTGATGTTGATAACTCATCGTTAATGTCATCAGAGGAATTTGTGATAAATAAGCTTGGTTCATGGGATTAACAGCATGACCGGAGACCAAATTGGACATTTGATAAGGACGGTTCTCAAAAGCTCTTAAATGCAAATATAAGCTGATCTTCGCTCCATCATTTACTGGATAGTTATCCCAAATGAAAGGGAGACGACCAAGCCGTTCTCCTATGTCTTTTAAATGAGATTCTGGATAGGATTTTGAACAAACTTCAGTTCCAGTCCAAAAAATATCAATTTTAGGATCTAATTCCTTACCTAGGGTTTGTAAATAATTATCTGGCCTCTTCCCAAAGACTTTATCTAAAATTGGATCATCGGTATAATATGTAGGACACATAATAAATATCTTAGCGTTACTTAAATCTACGATTCTATGCACAATATCAACTTGAAGTTTTGAAATTTCAATACAATCTCCTCTCATATCATCGAATAAAACTGCCAATATATCTAAGTTGAGATCGTTAAAGTAACGAATTTTTTTGTCTAGATCTTGGACATCCTGATTGCCATAGTTTAGGTAAATCTCAAATGGGCTAAAGCCGATTCCCCATTTGAGTCCTTCTTGATGATAACTATCGCCAAGATGAATTAATTCTTGTAGTTCATCATTGGACCAATTTTGTCGCCAATCTCTACGTAAATTTTTATCTGCTTTGGGAGCATAAATATAAAAATCGTAGTCGATATTCTTGAGGAATTGCGCATAATTGCGGCGCATTTCCCAACTCCACGGTTTACCAAAAAAGCCTTCAATCACTCCCGGTTTCAATTTAGTCATTTCAAATCTAGATCGCCTGCACAATTATTATCGCTTCAAAACGGTATTGTTCCCTTGCCAACTTAAATAATTGTGCAACGCCTACAAATTGGATAGCGGTCATATAAGCTACACTGAACGATTTAACAACATTTTACATCAACGAGTTTCTCACTCAGTGCGTCAAGCATTAGCGTTGTCAAAATCGCTTGATAATTACATTGACGTGGTCTGATATTTGATTCATTATTATAACGCTAGTTTACACGCTCAAATCCTCATCATGTATCACTACCTGATACTCCTAAAGGCATTAGCACTCATTGCACTAGGAAGTATACCGTTTCCAAATAATCACACGATACCTCAGATACCCTCACCACGTAATGCCATAATATTTGTAGCAGATGGTTTGCGTCCTAGCTCTGTAAATGAAACTGACACACCAACACTTTATTATGTAGGTAAAATAGGGGTACGTTTTACCAATAGTCATTCCTTATTTCCTACTTTGACCACTGCCAATGGTTCTGCGATCGCTACAGGTCATTATTTAGGAGATACTGGTGACTTCAGTAACATTATTTATGCAGGTTTTCCTATCCCTAGTTCTGGCAATAGTGTCACTCCCTTTTTAGAAAATGATCCAAACTTAGCTGATATAGATGAGCATTACAACGGTAACTACCTGAATGAGGAAACTCTATTAGCTACTGCTAGGAAAGCTGGATACAGCACAGCAGCGGTTGGAAAACTTGGACCTACTCTCATTCAGGATGTCACCCAAGGAAATAGAATCTCTGGGACTGTCCCACCACCAACGACAATTGTCATTGATGATGCAACTGGCAACACTGGGGGGGTGCCACTGAACTTCGATATCTCTTCGGCATTAACTGATGTAGGATTACCTACTATTGCTCCCACTCGGGCAAATAATGTTCCATCAATTGACTCAGACCAATCAGGTAATAACGGTTTTTCAGGGACTAATACAACTCCAGGAACAAAAGCTGCTAACCTAACTCAACAACAGTATTTTGTTGATAGTCTCACAAAAGCAATTCTCCCTCTGTTTAAGAGTCGAGGTAAACCCTTTACCATCGTCTATTGGTCACGAGATCCTGATGGAACTCAGCATAACCAAGGGGACAGCCTTAACTCTCTCGTTCCAGGAATTAACGGTCCTACCTCTAAAGCAGCCATAAAAAATGCTGATAATAACCTTGCTCAGATATTAGCTGCTTTACATGACCTGGATCTCGATTCAACCACAGATATCTTTGTCACAGCAGATCACGGCTTTAGTACTATTAGTAAGGGTAGTAAAACTAGCTATGCTGCGACACTCTCCTATCCAGATGTCAATCCAGAATTTCTACCTGTTGGTTTTGTTGCTATTGACCTTGCTAAAAGTTTAGATTTACCACTCTATGACCCAGATCAGAAAAATCAATTAATCACTCCAGGTTCAGGCACAATACCCCATTCCCAGTTCGGTAACGGATTGATTGGCAATAATCCCAGCAATCCTAGGGTTATAGTTGCAGCTAACGGCGGGTCAGATTTGATTTATTTACCTGGTGATAGTGATAAAAAAATTCTGGCTCGACGTATCGTGGATTTGCTCTTGCAACAAGATTACGTCAGTGGTCTGTTTGTTGATGAATCTTTAGGATCTATTCCAGGAACACTCCCTCTAAACTTGATTAATTTACAGGGATCAGCTCTGACTCCAACTCCTGCGATCGCTGTTAATTTTCGTTCCTTCTCCACCGAATGTGATAATCCTCTTGCTTGTACTGTAGAAGTCGCCGACACTCCTCTTCAGCAGGGACAGGGGGTGCATGGTAGTTTTAATCGTGCTGATACCTTTAACTACATGGCAGCCATGGGTCCTGATTTTAAACAAAGGTATGTGGACAAGGCTCCAGTGAGTAATGCAGATGTTTCTGTAACCATCGCTGAAGTTCTTGGTCTCAATCCTCCAATTCCTAACAATAAAGGAACCTTAATTGGTCGTGTGATTAAGGAAGCTCTTGTAGGAGGACCAGACAAAGTTCGCTTCTTTACTAAGAGCATCACATCTAAACCAGCACATAACGGCTTGAGTACAATTCTTAAATATCAAGAATTAGATAAAACTCGCTACTTTGATGTAGCTGGTTTTCCTAATCGAAGTGTTGGTTTATAGGTAGATGTTAGCATCAGTTTAAATGAGGAGGTGAGCTACGCTCACCTCCTCATCTTCACCCAATTAGAAAAACTTCTTAGTGCTTTACTACCAGATGCTTTTAAGAAGGGTGTGGGGTGTAGAGTAGGGTGTTCATTTTCTTAACGAATTTCTTTTTACCCCTACACCCCACACCCTACCACCTACACCCATTTTTTCGGTAAGAAATTGAAAGATTTGTTACAGGCGGATTTTACTCACAATTAGCTAGGACTTCCACAGCTTTGGGAAACGAATTTATCAGAGGGTTTAATTCAGCAGATACTAACTTCTGTAAGCCCATAGTAAGGGAAGTGGATGGACTAAACTTTAGTAGCATTTTTGCTTTGGAAATATCTGCCTGTGAATTTTTGATGTCTCCTTCTCTGAGAGGTTTATATATTACTTTGCCATTCCACTGAGGAAAGAGTATTTGTAGATGATCAATCAGTTGAATTAGGGAAGTAGCTTGTCCACTAGCAATGTTACAGACTTCAAATTTACCTGGTTTTAGAGGTGCTTCCAAGGCTTGTTTGATACTTATTGCCACATCTGTAACAAAGATAAAATCACGAGTTTGACTACCATCACCGTAGATATTGATAGGTAAATTATCTAAAAATGATCTGACAAAACTATCAATAACTCCTGAACCACGAAAATTACTTCTGAGCTTTGGTCCATAGACATTAAATAACCTCAAAGCAATACAAGAATAGTTAAATTTTTGTGCAAACAATTGAGCATAGTTTTCACAGACTAATTTCTGTAACCCATAAGGAGATAGGGGTAATTTAAGCTGATCTTCAGAGATTGGCATATCCTGCTGATCTCCATATACTGCGGCAGAACTGGCAAAGACAAGTCTAGGAATTTCTAACTCTTTGCACAACTCAATCACTCTAAGCATACTAGAGCAATTGTTATCATTAACTTTCTGTGGTTCTTCCCATGATTGTCCCACAGAAGGAATTGCTGCTAGATGCACAATTGCATCAATTTTCTGACTAGAATTTTGGAAAAAATCATGAGGGCTACAAGTCACTATGTCTTGATGCAAGAATGTCAGGTATGGATTTTGAGGTAAATTACTAGTTCTACCTGTGAGCAAATTATCAACAACAATGACACGATACGCTTGTGATAATAAATAGTCTGTAACGTGTGAACCAATAAATCCTGCTCCACCGCTAACGATGATATTCATAATAGTTTTCCTGATTCGTAATTCTTAGTAATGATGAAATTCACTTAAGTTTGTTCGTTGATTGCAAATGGTATTGTCAAGAATTTTTATTTCTTTCAATAAGTATCATCAGCTGACCAATCATTACTCCAACGCCAGTCAATAGGGTCGTCTTCTGGTAGAAAGCGAATATCTGTTGATACTCGCATTAGATCATTAGAAGAATCCAAAGAAGCATGGACAATATAGGGACTGTGAACTACTAAATCTCCTGCCTGATAGTTATTCCACAACCAGCGCCGTCCCGTTTTTTCAGCTAGTAGCTTCAAATCGTGGGTTAAAGGTCGAGTATCCCAATGGCGATCGCTCCGTTGTCCAATTAACTGCCTGAGATGTTCTAAATTTTCTTGATGAGAATCTTCCAGATAAATGAGCCCGCCTGCATCTAGTGGACAGTCGCCAAGAGTAATCCAATAGCTGAGAAAAGGTCTTCCCTCACTTGCAATATAAATAGCATCTATATGAGCACGAGAAGCTGTTTTAGTATTTTTGATAAAGTGTCGTAAGGGCCTACGTTGCAATTGCTTGCTAGGTTTTCCTAGTAGTAATTTTGCTAATTCAAACAACTTTGGTTGAGTTACAAAATTATGAAATTCACCATCACGTACCATTTCATAAGCAGGATGAGAGCGAGTACCAAAACGAGGCAAATTTGGCGGAATATATCCTGAAAAAATTCCGTCTCTAGGAGTCGTGCCTGCTTTCAAAAGAAGCGTGTCAAATTTTTGAAAATACCTTTCACGAATGTCTAAAACATCTTCTCTATTCAAAAAGTTTTTGAGATAAAGATAATGATGATTTTGATAAAAATCAATTAATGCTGAGGGATGATTCAGTAAATGTGTACAATCCTTTAAAGGACAGAAATATTGTTCAGTAAATGGAATTGATAAACCATTGGAAGATAAAAAAATTTCACCCATAAGTTGTCTGAGTTATGAATTAAGAAGGATAAGGGAAGGGAGACAAGAGAGAGAATTTGTATCTAGATAAATAAATTCACGAGCTTTCTACCAGCTTGGGTGTAGAGTAAGGTGTTCATTTTCTTCAAGAATTTCTTTTTACCTCTACACGCCACACCCTATCACCTACACCCGTTTTCTCGGTAAGGCGTATTTAATTCTTTTTAAAGAGCGAATTAATAAACACCCTCGGTTGCTGTGTATTCCAGCGAATCTACATAGGAAGAGATGGCTGTTACTCCATCCCAAGGATACCAAGGATGAGGACCGACTCGAATAGCAGAATCTCGCTCTAAAAGGTTAGGTAGAAATAAATCCTCTAAAAGGGTAATCAATAGTACACGTCCTCTTTGCCCTCTTTCTACTTCGCAAGTCCAGTTATTGGGGTCAATAACACGGATAAATGCTAAAGGTGGAGGGAGGTAGTAGGATCTATCTGATAAGCCCTCCCAAGGTTCGGCTTGGAGTGCATGACCCATTAGGGTATTTCCGTAGGTGTCAAACCAATAAATGTCACCCAGATGATTTTCTCGAATGTAACGTGCTTCTTCAGCTGTGAGGCTAGTACCACCTGTACAGACAGCTTTAATACCGTACTCAGAAAGAGGCTTTTCCAATTTGGCGATTAAAGCCATCAGCAGCTTGGTGGTGGAAAATAGGAATGAGGCTTGCTGGGTTTCTAAGTGATCTATGGTTTGTATTAGCAAATGCTCAACATAAGGCTCTGTAGACTGACCTTGGCGCACTAAAGATTTTACCCAACGAGGATCAAAATCGATCGCATAAACTTGCCCACTCCAACGGTCCATCAAGCGATTGACGAAAGTAGTATAGACATGGGGTCCAGCTGGAGTCATAGCAATGGCATCACCATGATCTAGCCCATGGGCTGCTAACATAGTTTCATAAATGATCACGTTATACATTCCCGTCGTGATATCAAGAACACGGCAAGGTTTACCCGTTGAACCACCTGTCTCAAAAACTCGATGGGGTCTATTAGCAAAACCACGTGGTAGAAACTCTCTTGCAGGCAGCTTTTGCAAATCGGTTTTATCGAATAACCCAAATCGCTGTACATCCTCTAATGTGCGGATATCACGGATGGGGTCAAAATCTAAAGTTTGCTTTTTTCGTAACCAATAGGGTGAGCCAGTTTGCTCATCAAAGTGCCAGCGCATCATTTTTTGCAACCATTCTTCGGGTGATAGTTGCAAAATTGGCAGGCGATGCTGCATTTCAGCGTACATAGTTTGGGGATTTAATTTTTTGGTGGCAACAGTGCCGTTTCTACTCATGACAATATTCCTCTGTATTCAGAGTTAATTTTTACCCAATCGATAAGAAAATCGAGATTGTGAATTTAATTGATTAACAGCTGCTTGGTCAATATCACCGATCACTGCAAAGGGAAAATCAACTTCCACACCCAGTAGAGGATGGTTTTTGGTTTGTTCGAGATACACCAATGTAGGAACAGGAATAAAACGATCGCCAATCGGAACCAACCAGGGGCGTTGAGTTAGAACGCGATCGCCTTCACGCATCAACCCTTGGAGACGTTCTATCTGTCGTTCACAGACATCTACATCTGGACGCACAGCTAAAGGCCAGTTAGTCTCTATTTGTGGTTCTAGGGGTACTTGATCTAGTATAGAGGCGATGGTTTCTCCAAGTGCCAAAGCAGAATTTTCACAGAGGATAGTTCCTAAGCACAGACAAAACCGCCCTGCACCTACCAAAATCTTGGTTAGCAACTGTTCTATGATTTGATCCGAGACTTGCTCAACGATCGCAAATGCTCGCCCTGGCCCATGAACAGTGATATTCGATTGCCCAGCAAACAGACACTCTACATCATCTCCACCGTAAATGATGGACTGTTCCAGACGGGAAGCTACGGAGACTAGGGTAGAGTGGGTAGTGGGATAAAAGCTGAGAGACTTTGCACTCCAACCTACCTCTAACAAACAAGACAAAAAACGCAAAGCAGAAAACGGTTCTCGTTGACTGGGACGTATCCACAGATTCATCCCTGACAGCAACGGTTGAAAGCAAGCATCGAGACAAACAAAAGTATTGGCAGGTAAAGATACCAAACAAGTTCCCTGGTTTTCAGGAATATTTGCTAAAGATGCCAATTGACCAGTTAATTGCTCAGTTAAAATCTTATCCCATTGGCTCACTAAGCGATCAGGTAATCCCAGTGCTTGCCACAGTAGATGAGCAAAATCTTCTGGTTTTTGCTTACCTAAGCCTTCTACAAGCACATTACCATAATTAAACAAAGTTAAGGCCTTTTCTAGTAAGGCGGCTCGTTCCAACACTGTGCCAGATGCTATCTGCCCCAAAGATTTGGACTTTTTAGCATCATCTACCATCATTAAAGACGAGGCCAGATGCAGGCGGTAATTGGTGTAAGGTACGAGAACAGAATCCAGGGATTTATACCAGTTCCCCTGGCGCAAAATTTTGATTTCTTGAGTGGTGGTGATTAATGCTGAGGGAAAAGAGTTAGTAGTCTTCATGGACAAATCGATACCTTTAATGTTTGGAAAGGTGGTTTATCGACTGGTGTAACTTCCTTCTCAGCGTAGAGGAGGGGATTATGAGAAAGTTTTTCGATCGCTGTGGGCAATTCTGTTAAGGGATATACATGAGTCAGTAAAGGCTGAAGTTGGATGCGATTAGTATCAACTAGACGTTGCGCTATGTGCATACTTTCACGTCGTGCTTGATCGTTAGGTTCTGCGGAAGTGTGAATACGTAAACCTTTCTTTTCCCAAAGCACCAAGTCCACGACAACATGAGTATCTACATGATGACTGCCTAACAAAACCAATAAACCTTGCTGACGTAGGATTTGCGTGCAAGTGTTAACTACCAAAGGAGTGCCAACAGCATCGATCGCCACATCAAATTTACCTGACATCTCTGTCAATTGTTCTAACAGAGTGTCAGGAGTCACAACAATTGTCTGATCAGCTTGCAATTTTTTGGAAAACTGCAATCGCCAAGCATCCAAATCTACTACAGTGATTGATGCAGCACCCCGCAATCGCGCTACCTGCAATGCCATCAAGCCGACAGGCCCTTGACCCACAATCAGTACATTGTCTCCCAAACGCACACCCCGTGTAGCGTGAACAGCCAAGGGCAGAAGTTGTAAAATCGAACCCTGTTCAAACGGAATCGATTCTGGTAAACGTCCTAAACACACTTCCCGCGCCGAGGTGTAGTCAGCGAAACCAGTTTGTAGGGGTGAACGCAGAAAAACCCGGTCTCCCGGCTGGAATCGAGTCACTAGAGAACCGACTTCTTCGATAACTCCTGAAACTTCATGGCCAAACACTCCCTGAGAGCAATGGTCACGCAATCCCAGGTAATGATAATACACTAAATCACTTCTACCGCAGACGCTACAGGCTTTAACCTGGACTACGACAGTATCTTCCTTTGCCGTAGGCTTGGGTAGGTCTTCGTGATAAGTGAGTTGACGACGATCAACTAATTTGAATCCACGCATACTATGTCTATTTTGTGAATGATTGGAAATTAATTCATATTTTGCTCGTGGAGGTTAATCCAAGCGCTACCATTTCGGTTTGACTTCACCGCTGCTTCAATGATTAAATCCACTAATGCCGCTTCCTGAATAGAGCAACAAGGCAAATCTGCACAAAAAGCAGCGACAAGAGCCGCATGCGGATTGGCTGCTGGTGGTAAGTGTTTTTCCCAAGTTTCTTGTGCCCCAACAAAGCGCAGGTATCCAGTATCTAGAGGACTCCAGCGCAGCTGACCATATTCAAAATCAAACTGGATATAATCTTGGATTTGATTAGCTTGCCAACAGAAGTGACAGAATGCTGCTAAATTGTCAGGCCACAACAATTCCAATTTAGCTACTCGTTCACAACCTTCAGGAAAAGGCTCTAATAGAGAAGCTTTGAGCATTTGTGGTAGCCCAAAAAACCAGCATAATAAGTCAAGTCTGTGACTACCCACATCAGCAATCACACCAGCTCCAGCCACTGCTGGATCACAGCGCCACCTTTGAGGATCATCAACAGCAGGAGCAAATAAACTGTGCAACTCTACAGTTACTTTGTGCAGTTTTCCTAGAATACCATTTGCAAGCAAATTCTTGACATACTGCGCTGCTGGCATCCAACGACGGTAATAGGCAACTGCTGCCCTGATTTTGTTTTGGGTGGCAATTTGGACTAAATGCTCAGTAGGATGAACTAGAGGGCTGAGGGGTTTTTCGATAATGACCTGCAAATTTTGACTTAGAGCCATTTCCGTGATTGGTACATGGCTATACACTGGTGTAGCGACATAAATCGCATCCACATTCTGCATCAAGATTTTCAGGTCATCCGTAGCACGAGGAATCTGATATTTTTGGGCAAATTCTTGAGCTTTTACCAGCTGCCTTCCCCAGACTACATCCAGCCGATAGCCGTGGCCATTTAAGGCATCCACTAATCTTTTTCTGCTTAAATCTCCATATCCTGCTAATCCCCACCGAATTTGCTCACCGATCACCA
>Ga0070738_10003678_pt1 | contig 19619 bp, 16 predicted proteins | sample Coa_R2_2_FD_66446 | JGI IMG/M metagenome (GOLD analysis project Ga0070738, IMG submission 66446) | Surface soil microbial communities from Centralia Pennsylvania, which are recovering from an underground coalmine fire - Coalmine... | ecosystem: Environmental > Terrestrial > Soil > Unclassified ... | reverse complement strand
GACGCTGAAATCGCCGCCGCACGTCGTGACCGGCGCAAGCAAAAGCCCGGCCAATGATTCGGGTCGTTATCGACACCAACATTCTTGTCTCCGCGCTTCTCCAGCCGGAGAGCCTTCCGGCTGCCGTGCTGATGCTCGCTCTTTCCGGGGAAGTGCAGCTCTGCGTATCCGATGCCGTCTTTGCCGAATATGACGAAGTGATTCGCCGCCCACACTTGAAGCGAACGCCGGATGTTATCGAAGGCACGCTCCAGTCGATTCGAAAGCTGGGCCATTGGGTGAAGCCGGGCGTTAAGATCGAGGAGTGTTCCGACCCGGACGACAACGTGTTCCTTGAATGCGCCCAAGCTGGCGATGCGGATTATCTGGTCACCGGTAACAAGCGTCATTTTCCCGACCGATGGAAAAAGACCAAGGTGATTGGCGCCCGCGAATTGTTCGAGCTCCTCATGGAGCAAGAAAAGTAGGTTAGAAAGAGACACCATCCCCTAAGCTTTGCTTACGCACTTCGTGAATGGCGTTGCGGAGCCGTCTTTGCGTTCGCCCCCTTTCCCTCATATGAGGATAAGGGGTTCTTGCGGTCGCCCGGAGCGGTCAAGGGCGCGCGCATGCGCGTTCATCGGAGTCCCGCAGTTGCGGGACGAAGACCCTTGACGGCGAGGACGACTGCGTACGTTCGTCAGCGAGGGAAAGGGGAACTAGAGTTTCTGCTGTGTCAACCGGCATGCTCAGAAAGAAAACCGCTATCGAGGGACTTTAACTTCGACGCCGGGCAGATAGGTGTTAACTGGGTTGTCTTCGCCCTTGTAGTCCGTGCTTAACGCATGCTTCAGATGCTGGCGCAGCTCCTTCTTGGCGGATTCAACTGAATCCATCACCGTGTAGACATCTGTCATATCGATCTTAATCGTCCGCCCTTGTGATACGTCAAACGGAATTCGGTCGCCCTTGCGGATGATCTGCACGGTCGGCAGTTTGCACATGTGCCGGACACCCAACTCGTAAAAGGCATTCGGGTTGTTGAAGGACAAATCCGCAATGCAGATTCGGGACTTAGCTATATGTTCAAAAATCTGTTGTGTGATCAGGCCCGCGCGATCAATTTGATCAGCTCTTCTGGCAACGAGATTGAGTTCGGCCGCAACTGGCTCTATCACACTCTTTAAAATCATGTTTGCGTGCTTCCGCTCCGAACTGTCATCATCGCCGATTGGTGTGATAACAAAGCACATCTTGGTAAAATCGACTGCCGTCGCCCCGGCCTCAGGCACACCTGAGCTTGCCGCCTCAGCAGCGATAGATTCTAACCCTTGGACTGTTGTTGGCGGTGTCGGTACGCCCGTTGTGGACGGGTCTAACCGCACCATCATTGCACCATCACCCTCTTGCCGAAGAATCCCAGCGAAGATGCCATTTTCCCGCAACAAGGTTTTCGCTTCTTCTACGCGCTCCCTTGGGACACCATAACGAACCTCAAGGACATTGCCTAAATGTGCCTCGGCAGGGAACGGACTGCCGTTGTAATCTGTAAAAAACCGACTGAAGATGATTGGTGTGAGGACCGCTCGGACACCAGCCTCTTTGTCTTCATTCGGTCGTGTCGGCGCTAAAATTTTACGAGCCAGTTCAGAAAGCGAAAATCGATCTCCCTCTTTCTCGATGAGGTTGTAAGCCTGTGCAGACCACAAGTAATACTTGTTCATCTGGGCACCTGGCGCAATCTCCATTGCTTTTGCGATTTCATCCCAAGTGGATGGGCCTCCGGCCAGAACGTCACGGAGAGCTTTCGCAACACGAAGAGCCTGCTCCAGGCTTCTGCGTGGAAGTTGATCCGCGGAAACGACGACACGAGTGGAACCCTTACTCTTCTTGCCGCCTTTTGCCTTTGTGCGTTTCACGCCACGCTTCGCGGGCGTCTTTTGCCCATTGGCGTGCGCTTCGATTTCAGTGTTCTCTGCCATTGGATCTCCGAAGGTCGTTCATCTTAACGACGGCTTCGCTAAAAACAAGCAAATCTAGATTTGTTTCAACACCGGCACAAGGTAGAGAATAGCAGATGCAAGCATGCAGCTGCTGGCGACTGCTAACGGTTTTGCAACGGTGGTTTTGGGGAATCGGGGAAACTCAGGGGAACAAACGCACACGCAAGTGGTTGATGAGGGAAAACCGGGACACCTGAGGGAACCTTGTCAAGTGGCTTCAGGTTCTAGTTCTCGCAAGGGAGTGGAGGTTCAAGTCCTCTCATCCGCACCAAAGATTCTAAAATAGTTAGCAAAAATAGCCGCTCCCGAATCAAAGAAGTACTTCGACTCAGATTGGGGCAACGGCAGATCGCACGCAGTTGCTCGATTGGCCAGTCCACCGTTTTTGACTACCTAAAACGCGCCGAGGCTGCCGGTCTCCGATGGCCGCTGCCTGATGATTGGGATGATGAACGGCTCGAACGATCGCTGTTTGCCTATGGCGAGCACCAGCAAGGGTCGCCGTGACGCCCGCATCCGGATTTCGAATCGATCCACGAACAGTTGAAGCGGCATTCGAATCTAACCTTGGCGTTGCTTTGGGAAGAGTATCGCCAGGCGCAGCCAGACGGCTATGACTACTCGCGGGTTTGCGAGCTGTACCAGCGCTGGCGCCGCAAGCAGGAAGTGGTGTTTCGGCAGGAACACAAAGCCGGTGAGAAGTTGTTTGTCGATTGGACGGGCGATACATTCCGCTTCGCGATCCGCGTGGCGGACCCACGCAGCAGGCCCATTTATTCGCCGCGGTAATGGGAGCGAGTTCGTACACCTACGCTCAGGCCACGCCGGACGAGCAGTTGGCGGGTTGGATCGGCGCGCATGTGCGGGCTTTTGAGTTCTATCAAGGCACGCCCCAACTGGTGGTGCCTGATAACGCGCGGACGGGCGTCACCAAGGCATGCCGTTACGATCCGGACCTCAACCCCACCTACCGGGAGATGGCGATGTATTAGGGCATCGGCGTTGTGCCAGCGCGTCCTTACAAGCCACAAAGCCAAGGTCGAATCGGGCGTGCAGTTGGCTGAGCGCTGGATCATCGCCGCCCTCCGTCATCGGAAGTTTTTCTCCATCGGGGCAATGAACCAAACGATCCGTGAGCAGCGCGGCCGCATCAATCAGCGACCGTTTCGGAAGAGAGAAGGTTGACGAGCATCGCAGTTCGCCGGTTGGACAAGCCTGCGCTGAATCCGTTGCCGGGGCACGAGTGAATATCGATTACCACATCGCCTTCGACACGAACTATTTCAGCGTGCCGAAACGACCTAGTCCACGAGCTGGTGGAAGTCTCCGTCACACAACGGGACGTTTTCCGCAAGCAATGGGCATTGGTCGATGAAAGCCACGACCGGCTACACGGACACGGGCTATTCCATGTTTCAGGCTCCACATATCTGGATCGCAACCGGCCAGCTTGGCGCCGCGTGTAAAATCCAGAAAACGACTGGTCCGGAAGCTCCTTTAAATTTCACTCCCATCGCTTCGAACTCAATCGAACCGTTTGCAATTTTGAGCAGAGACACGATGCAGAACGCAGTGACTGCCGACACGGGCGTTCCCGCCACCGCCGCATAGCGGTTTTCAATGCTCTTCGTGAGCCAGTTGACCGGCTCTGGGGGCAGTAATGGTTTGATAACCCAAGAAGGCGAAGAAAAAGAACAGCGCGCTCGGCCGATTCGAATCAAGAACGCGTAAGACCATCGCCTGGTTTCAACCCTTCAATCGAGAAGAACTTCCGATTGCGTTGGAAATCATTCCGGGATCGGGCTGAAACTGTTCGGCTTCATCCCGGAATCGCCCTCACCTTGCCCTGGAGTCCGCCATCTTCGAGTTACGGTAAAAGCCAGTTAGTGCGGCAGCGGACGAGGTGTAGCGTCGGCGTCTGTTAGTCCCATCGCCCACTTGATCGCCTCGATCCACATGGTTTGCATCTTCGGATCGTCCCAGGATTCCTCGGTATGGCCGAAGGTTGAATAGAAGACTCTTCCTTTGCCGTAGTTTCGCGCCCAGGCGACTGCGAAATCTCCATCCGTGCGATGCACCCGCGGATTCTTCAGATCGAGTTTCGACGCATCCAGCCGCGCCAGCACGCGCACTCGATCGCGCGAGAAGTTCTTCACCTGGTAAATCTCGTCGCGAGCAATGAACATTTTCGGAAACGCTTTCATTGCCGGGAACGCAGGATCCTCGACGATCACCGGAGCGTCGAAGATGGTCCAGGGATGGTCATCGAAATATCCGCCGATCATTTCGCCGTACTCGCGCCACGTGTAGAAGCCGGTGATCGCGGTGTGGATTCCCACAAATCCCTTGCCATCGTCGTGGATGAATGAGAGCATGTCGGCTTTTTGCTGATCCGATAATTCCAGCTCGCCGATGCCGTAGAACGCGATTGCATCGAAGTCGTTCAGTGTTTTGTAGTTGATGGCGCGCTGATCCGCATCGGGCACGGCGACGTTCTCCGCGAATTGAATCGGATGCTTGGTGATGAGCTGAATATCCGTACGGATGTAGGTATCGAACAACCCGTTCTGACGCCCCAGATACTCGAGGGTGGCAAGCGCATGGGAGACGGCGTCGTGCTGGTAGATTTTCCGATGCACGTCCCCGATTGCCAGCAGGCGCTTCTTCTTCGGCTGAGGACTGACGGCCGCCGTGAATGCAAAAAGAACCGCGAGAATGCTCTTCATGTTACGGCAAGGCGAAAGCGATGATCGAGTCCGCGCTCGACCGGTCGTTCAGAAATCCACCGCCCGTCGCTGTGACTACGACATATTGTTTTCCGTTCTTGCCGATATACGTGATCGGCGCTGTATGAGCCCCAGCGTCGATCCTGGTGACCCACAGCTCCTTGCCTGTTTTCGAATCGAAAGCACGGAAGCGGCTGTCATCCGTCGCCCCGATGAAAACGAGCCCTCCAGCGGTGGCAACCGATCCGCCAATGTTTGGACGCCCGGTCCTTTGTTTGTCTTCGGGCAACTCGTCTGTGATTCCAAGGATCGACTCCCACGCGATCTCGCCAGTGTTCACATTGATGGCAAAAATGCGCCCCCAGGGCGGCTGATTGCAGGGCCATTGCTTTTCGGGTTCCCAGAATCGATTCGTGCCAGAGTATCCCGCGCGCGAGTAAGATCCATCTTTGTTTTGGATCATCTGATTCAGGCTTCCGAAATCCTGGGTATTCACGAAGAGATATCCAAGCTTTGGATCGAAGGACGGCGGATTCCAGTTTCCTCCGCCGATCGAGCTGGGGAAAATGACGCTCGGCCTGGTCGAGTAGTGGGTAAATGGACCGCCGGCGTGAAGTCCTCCTTCTTTGTCAAACAGCTCCTCACAGAATTTCTGATGTTCAGGAGTGAGCTTCGCGAGATCGTCGCGCTTGAAACTGTTTCGGGCAAGCGGGGGCGGCTTCAATGGGAAGGGCTGAGTGGGCCACGCTTCGTCCCCAGGCAGCGCATCGTCGGTAGGGACGGGGCGCTCTTCCACTCCGAAAATGGGTTTTCCTGTCTCGCGATTCAGGATGAAAAGGAAGCCCATTTTTGAAAGCTCGGCGACGGCGGGTATTTTTTTGCCTTTTTGCACGACGTCGAATAACACCGGAGGAGAGGCGAGATCATAATCCCAGGTGTCATGATGTACGGCCTGGAAATACCACTTCATTTTTCCGGTGAGCGCGTCAGCCGCGACCAGAGTGGTGCTGTATAGATTCTTGCCCTTGCGATCGCCGCCCCAATAATCAGAGGTAGGCTCCCCGTACGGCATGTAAACGATGCCGCGCTGCGTATCGACGGTCATCATGCCCCACACATTGGTTCCGGATCGTTTGGCCGCGCTGCTGCCGTCCCATGTCTCGCTGCCCGGCTCGCCAGGCAAGGGCGTCGCGCGAAAACGCCAGACCCGCTTGCCGGTGTGGATGTCCCAGGCCTGCGTGTCGCCCGATGCGCCGAGGCTCGGAAATTCCTGGACATGAGCCCCCGTGATGACGAGGTTTTTATAAATGACGGGCGGCGAAGAGAGACCGAAGGCGGCGTTCGGGAATCCGTTCATCATATCCGCCTTCATATCGACGGCGCCTTCGTTCCCGAATCCGGGAACGAGTTTGCCGGTTTTCGCGTTGACGGCGATCAAGCGGCCGTCTTCGGTTCCGAAGAAAAGTTCCGGCGGCGAAAGCTTGTCGCCCGCCCAGTATTCGAGGCCGCGAGTCGCGGGCGGGCCACCGCTGATCGTGGTCGACCAAATCTCTTTGCCGGTATCAGGTTCCAGCGCGACCACGCGGTTGTACGCCGTGACCAGATACATCACGCCATCGACGACGAGCGGCGTCACCTCCCACGATCGTCCGGCTCCCCCGCGTCCACGTCCTCGTCCACGGCCGGCTGGAGCCTGCGTGTCCGCGTCGGCGGGCTTCATGTGATATGTCCAGGCGCGCGTGAGTTTGTCGACATTCTGCGGCGTGATCTGCGCTGCCGGAGAGTATCGCTGCCCGCCAGGATCATGGCCGTAGGTGGGCCAATCCGTCTGCGCCAGCGCAATCGTGGCTGCCGCAAGGAAGAGACGAAGAATCAAACCAGGTCCTTTCTTTTGCCGTCCTGGCGATCTTAGCGCCCTTTGCGGCATGCTAAAAACGCCAAGACGCAAAGGTCTCAAAGTTAGAACGAAAACTTCAAAGCCAGTTGCATGATACGCGGGTCACCTGCCTGCGATCCAGAACCGTTTATATCACTCGTAATCTGCCCGAAAGTCCCAGAACTCAAAGTAGTGCTCGGAGCGGCCGGATTCAGGCGATTCGGAACGTTGAACACTTCCCACCGGAACTGAAGATCCCGTGCCTCGCGAATGCGGAAATTTCGCGATAGACCCATATCGACCTGCACCATCCCGGGGTTCAGAATGTTTAGCGGCCGCAGATTACCGAGAATGCCGGGGCCAAGCCCGGTCGTCGTGAACGAGTTGCGATTCAAATATTGAATGCTGAAGGTCTGACTTCCGGGCGACATCACCGTGTAAGGATCGGCGAGAATCTGATTCGGACGCTGTCCGCCGACGCCGCTTAGAGCATTGTCCGTGCCGGTGGTGACAGTCGTGAAGTTCCCCGACTGATAACGGACGATTGCAGACAGTTGCCATCCTCCCGCGATCCAATCCGTCAGTTTGTTGCTGAACTTCGGGGAAACCGCCACCATGGAGATGTTCAACAGACGGCGACGGTCCGAGCTACAGTTGGCGTGATCGAAACTCCGGTTATTCGGATTCACATAAGTTGGACCCGTAATCTCTGTAGTCTCGGGATCGCTGATGCAATGCGACCACGTGAAGTTCGCGAGTGCGCTGATATTGTTGCTGAGCCGTCGCTGCGCCACTAAAAGAAGCCCGTTGTAGCTCGCGTTGCCTCCGTCGTCGACCTGGCCGATCGTCGAGTAGAACTGTCCCTGAGCGGGATTCTGCAGATAAAGCAAGCGATGTTGATTCTCGGAAGCGAGCGTCGCACCTGCAACCGGAAGCGCGGGATCGGTCTCGGTCCCGGTCCATAGGTGCGTCGTCTTGTTTCCGAAGTAGCTTGCGGAGAGCAGCAGATTGGCGCCGACCTGTCGTTGAACACTAAAATTCCATTGCTGAACGTAAGGCGGATTTGCGTGCACGGGCATGTTAACATAGACGCCCGCGCCCGGAAAGAAACTGCCGCCCGGGAACGGATTGCCGCCGGGATAGGTGGCCCATGGATTTGCGAAATTCGTACTCGGCAGGCTGACCTGCGCTCCCCACGGCGGATTGTTCGCGAACCGGGTATAGAAGAAAAGCTGCGGCGTATCGTAGAACATGCCATACGAAGCGCGAATCGTCATCTTGCCGTCGCCCATTGGATCCCAAACGAGCCCAAGCCGCGGCGCGAACTGTGCTTTCTTGGCAAAAACGTTTGACTGGCCGGGATAGCCAGGATCGCCTGGGAAGCTCAGCCCCGCGGGTGCATTCTTGTAAGTCTGGCTAATCAAGCCTGCATCGAAGGCGGACTTTTCGAAGTGCTCGACGTATCCGTTGACATTGTGCTCCGGAAGAAATGGCTCCCACCGCAGACCATAGTTCAGCGTCAGGCGGCGGGTCATTTTCCAGGAATCCTGCGCGTAAAGACCGACAAAGTTCGCCCGGTCGTTATCGTATACCGGATTGCCTTGAACGAATCCGCCGCTTACGATTCCGAGCAGGAAATCGGTCATGGCGAGGCCCGTCACCTGTCCGTTGAACGTGAACTGCCCGTTTGTGGGGCGATTGTTCAGCGTATTCATCCGGGCGTGAATGTAGTTCACACCAAAGGCGATCTGATGCGAACCGCGGATGAGATCGATGTCTTCCGCTCCCTGATACGCGGTCGAATTGAAGTAGCCCGGATTCGTCGCACCGCCGCCGAGCGAGAATCCGCTGGTCCCGGAGCCTACGCTGATGCCCATGAATCCCGGAAGCGAGCTAAACATGTTCACGCCGAGATCGGTGGGCGAAAAATAGTCCGGTACGACGCGAAGCGCTCGAGTCCGATTCACGGTGATGTGCGTCGCCGCGATCGTGTTTGGCGTAAACGCGTAATTGTCGCCAATCACAACCGATTGCGTCTGATCGGCTACTCCGGTCTTGTTCGCAGTGAGAACATTTGACGGATCATACGTCACCGGGTTGTTGTAGTTTGCGATGAAATACCTTCCGAACAGTTGATTCTTCGGACTCCATGTATAGTCGATCCGGCCAAGTACCTGATGTTCGCGATTGTCGCTGACGATCCCGTATTGAACCTTGCCGCATGGATCCGTCGAGATGGGGAGGTGCTTGACGAAATTCAGCGCGGGAGTGCTGAATTGTTTCGGGTCGATCATGTTGCCCACGAACGGGGCATTGAGCGTGACCTGCTTGCCCTGACAGGCTGGGGATGCAAGCGCGGTGAAATCTCCATTCAACATTGCCTGAGTGACTACCGAGTTCACGGTGGTAGGGGGATCGGAACGAACTACAGTCCCCTGGTAGCCGGCAAAAAAGAAGAGCTTGTCTTTGCGGATCGGTCCGCCGATGGTGCCGCCGAACTGGTTTCGCTTGAGGCTGTCGCGCGAACTTGCAAAGAAATCGCGAGCATTGAAGACCGAGTTTCGGAAAAACTCGAATACATTGCCATGGACCTGATTCGTTCCGTTTTTCGTGACGACATTAACCGCCGCTGCCGCGTGTTGGCCGTAGCGAGCCGGAACAGCGCTCGTCTCGACTTTAAACTCCTGGAGCGCATCCGGAAATGGGAAGGGCAGATTCAGGTTATTGAACGGATCATTATTCGATGCGCCGTCCATGACGAAGCTCACGGCATTCGGCAGACCGCCACCGACGGAAATTGTTGTTGTCGGGAAATTCTTATTCGTATTGAGATCGCCCGCCGGGGCCGTAGTCGCACCGCCGGAAAGATAGATCAGGTCCGTTGCCTGGCGGCCATTCAGCGGAAGATCGACGACGCGCTGCTGATCGATAACCTGGCCGACGCCGTTTTGATGCGTCTCCACCATGCTGGCGCCCGCCTCGACCACCACCTGCTCGCTTACGGAGCCGACCTTCAGAGTCACGTTGATTACAGGATTGGTGTCAACCTGTAAAACGATTCCGGATTGGATGGAAGAGCTGAAGCCCTCCTTGGTCACTTGCAGCCGGTATGGACCTACCGGGAGATTGGGCAAAATGTAGTTGCCGTCGGCGCCCGTTATGGTGGTTCGGGTCATCGCCGTCGCCGTTTGGGTCACCGTGACTGTGGCGCCAGGAACCACCAGACCGCTGCTGTCCTGAACGACGCCCGAAATCTGCGAACTCGATACGGCCTGCGCGCTCGCTCCAACGCACAGACAGAAACCCAGCAAAGTTGTCTTCAGAATGGTGCTCACTTGGACCCCCTAGTCACCCCGAAACGCTCTGATGACGTAGTTTTACCGGCCAATCCTAACATCAGGTCCCGATTGCGCCAATGACTTAACGGTGCCGCTACGGTAACTCAGGCTCCGCGTTCGAGCCGTTCTCCAGCAAAAAAGGGAGGTGTTCGAAGTAGCGCTCCAGGTAAGGAACGATCAGTTCGCGACCGTGACTTCGATCGCTGCCTCGTAATCCCGATAACCGCCTTCACGGATAGCCTGATCGAGCAGGCGTTTTATCTCCGGCGAGCAGCGGAAGAAGTGACCACGTCTGAAAACCTCGATCTCACGATATTGCCGGGGAGATCAAGCGTCAATGGCGTAACGGTAGTAGCACCGTAACGCACCCCGTCAAAGCGTCCCCAAATAGCAGACCTGCATCATAATGAGCAATAACATGGACGCTTGGCGAACCTCGATAGCGAACTCGGACGACACGGGCATCTGGGTGCGTGGTTACGACATCCCGTCATTGATGACGCAGAAGTCGTTCGCCGACATGGTTTTCTTGCTGCATCAGGGCCGTTTGCCGGCGGACGCGGAACGTCGCCTGATCGATGCGATTCTCGTGGCCGTTGCCGATCACGGCGCGGGGGCTCCCTCCTGCGCGGCAACGAGATTGGTTGCATCGGGTAATCGCCAGTCATTGTCGGCCGCTGTCGCGGCGGGAATCCTTGCGATCGGCGACGAGCACGGCGGCGCCGGTTCGGCCTGCATCGAGATGATCTCGGCAGGCCTGGCCCTTGCAAAACGCGAATCACTGTCGATCGCGGAGGCGGCATGCCGCACGGTCGAAGACGCCAAGGCAAACCGAAAACGGCTCGCGGGCCTGGGGCACCGCGTTCACAGCAAGGATCCGCGAACCGATGTCCTGTTCGAAATGGCCGAATCCGGAGGCGTCGCCGGGGACGGAATTGCGTTCATGCGCGCCGTTGAGTCCGAAGCGAAGGAGAGAATCAAGCCTCTGCCCATCAACATCGATGGGGCGCTGGCCGCAGTGCTGCACGATCTGGGGTTTCCTCCTCCATTCGGAAAACTCATCTTCATCATCGGCCGAGTCGCGGGGTTGACGGCTGAAGCGGCCGAAGAGTATCAACGGGAGAAGGCGATGCGGATCCGCATCCCAGTACAGTACGACGGCGAACCACCGCGGCGAGTCGAATAAAGAAAGTGGAATAAAAATGGGAAGAGAAATCAACGCACAGGAACAGGCGCTCGCCCAGGATTTGCTTCAAAGGGCGCGGATGGCGATGTGCGCTATCGCCGATTACGATCAGGACCGAGTGGATCGTTTATGCCGCGCGATCGCATGGGCCACCGGAAACGAGGTCGCGGCCACCCGTCTGGCGAAGATGAGCGTGGAAGAAAGCGGAATGGGTAGTCCGGAGCCGGGACGCCGCTTCAAAATTCTAGGCGTACTGCGCGATGCCCTTCGTCAGAAAAGCATGGGCATCATCGAGGAAATTCCTGAAAAAGGAATCGTGAAGTACGCCAAGCCGGCCGGCGTTATCGCTTCGCTCATCCCTGTTACCAATCCCTACGTTACGCCCGCTGGCATCGCGATCTATGCGATCAAGTGCAAAGACGCGGTGATCTTTTCCCCGCATCCTGCGAGCAAGAAGACAACAAACGAGGCGATCCGCATCATGCGCGCGGCTTTGAAGAAACAGGGTTGTCCAGAAGACGTGCTTCAGTGCGTCGAAAAGCCGAGCATCCCGCTTGCCCAGGAATTGATGTCCATTTGCGACCTGACGATCGCCACCGGCGGCCAGCAGATGGTCCGGGCCGCGTATGGCTCCGGCAAGCCAGCCTACGGCGTCGGCGCCGGAAACGCGACGATGGTGATCGACGACTCGGTTGACGTAAAGGATGCGGCCCGCACGGTCCGGATCAGCAAGACGAACGACAATGGCTCCGGCTGCTCCGCCGACGGAAATGCCGTGGTTGACGAATCGATTTATGACGAGTTCGTTCAGGAACTGCAAAACGAAGGCGGATACCTCCTCAACCCGGAAGAAAAAGAAAAGCTGCGAGCCGTGTATTGGGACGCAGACGGCCACCGCACTCCCGAGACGATTGCCCGGCCAGCGGCTCGCGTCGCCGAGCTTGCCAAATTCAGTATTCCTCCGGATAAAACCTTTCTGATCGTCCGCGAAGACAAGATCGGCAAACAGCACCTGTTCTCGACTGAAAAACTCGGACCCGTTCTCGCGGTGTTCAAGTATAGCGGAGGATTCGATGGAGCTTTGGAAATGGTCCGTCGGATCTACGAAGTAGGCGGGCGCGGCCATAGTTGCGGGATCTATTCGTTCAATGACGAAAACATCCATCGGCTCGCGTTGCTTGCGCCTGTCAGCCGGATGATGGTCCGGCAGCCGCAATCGAAATCGAACGCGGGAGCGTTCACGAACGGGATGCCGATGACCTCCAGCATGGGATGCGGCATTTGGGGCGGCAACATAACAAACGAGAACATATCGCTCAAGCACTACATGAACGTAACCTGGGTGAGCCGCCCGATTCCGGAGGACCGTCCGCCGGAGGAGGAATTGTACGGAGAGTTCTACAACAGCGAGATCTTTTAGACTCCGAGCTGATTCGCGAGCGTTGAAAACCTCGGGTCTCGATTCAATGAATCGAACCGCGGATCCACCTTCAGCGAAATGAGCTCAAAGCACCGATCCTGAAACGACTTTTCGAGCCATTTGAATCCTTCATCGCTATCCTCCAGCGCGAAATGCACCGATGCCAGCTCGAATGGCGATACGTATCGCTTTTCGGCCAAAGCGTGTAGCTCGTCCAGGATTTTCCGAGCCTCCCGCTTCTTGCCCGCCGTAGCCAGACCACGCGCGAGCCCCGCCTGCATGCGAGGGCTATTCGGGGTCAACTGAATCGCACGCTGGAACGCTGCAATCGACTCGTCGAGGTCGTCCATCTGCAACTGAACCATGCCGAGGATCCAATAAGCTGCCGCGAAATGCGGGTGCTGTTCGATCGTGTGGTCTGCCTGTTCAAGTGCCAGCTCAAATTCGCGCTTGTAGTAAAAGATCACGGCGGTGTCACGCGCGATGATCGACGATACCGGGTCGAGAGCGCTCGAGATACGCATCTGATCCAATGCTTCATCGAGCCGGCCTAGCGGCGCAAGGCACGACATCCCGTACCAGTGGTGCGTTGTCGCGTATCCAGGACTCAAGCTAAGTGCACGTTGAAACTCGCGTTCCGCGCCGGCCCAATCCCAATCCTGGGTCGATTTCACGTGCGCGAGCGACGTGTGCGCCTCGACGGAATTCTCGTCCAGCAGCACGGCCCAAGCCGCATTTGACGCGGCCTTGGTCCAAACCTCGGCTGGCGAAAGTACTCCGTAATGCGCCAGGAGGCCAAAAGCATCGGCGAGCCCAGAATACGCATTCGCGTATTGCGGGTCCTCCGCGATCGCTTTCTCGAACATGCCGACGGCACGCCGCATCCCTTCTTCCGTTCGCTGGTCCAGAAGGTGCCTGCCCTGTAGGTAGAAGTTATAAGCCGCGCTGTTCTCGGTCGGCCGCTGCGAACGGACGCGGTGGCCGCCATCCACGAGCCCGGCCTGAATACGTTCCCTTATCGATTGCGCGATCTTTTCCTGGTCCGCGAAGCTGTCCACCGCACTGCATTCGAACGACTCCGACCAGAGAAAGCACCCCGATGCCGCATCGATCAGGTGCGCATTGATCCGGCGAGTATCTCCAATTTTGCGCACGCTCCCGCCGATCACGGTCGCCGCATTCAGCCTCTCGGCCGCTTCACGCGCGTCTTGTTCGTAATCGAGCAGCGAAGTATGGTCCGGCGCCACGACCCTAATCGCTTGTACGTTCGCCAATGAATGCGCAATCTCGTGACTCAGGCCGCGGCAGAAGTATCCCTGATCGCCGGCTGCGCTGTTGTCGGAGAAAGGCAAAACGAGAATTGTGTTCTTGCTGATCAGCGCCGTCTGGACCGAGCGCTTCTGCGTGACTCCGTGAACATGTTTGAACGTCGGCGCGTAGCCGCCCTTGGGCAGATCTATGACAAGATCGTCGGCCTGCCCTTCTTCGCGGTAATAGCGCGCCAGCCGGGCACGCAAGCGGCGGGCCTGCACCCGGACAATCGGATCGTTACGGGGGTCGAAGGAGGTTTCCTTGCCAAAAACTTCCACGCCCACCAGAAATTCTTTAAGCTGCTCGCCACGGCCGGCCAGGGTTTCCTGAACCACAAAGTCTAAAAACCGTCGCAGGCGTTCCACGGGTTGAAACGATTTGCTGGCAAGGATTCGCTTAAGTTGTTGTTGGACCTTATCCCCGGACTCTTTAACCACGAGCGGCGTGGCCCTTGTCATATTCATGATCTTACTGCGCCATGACCTTGCTGCGGGCGCAACTTTACGGTATCGGCACCGTTAACCCCTTGCCGGGCGAGTGTGTAACCGCGTAGTATCGCGGGGTAGGCCGGATTGCGTTCGGTCGAACCAAGTGGAGGTTGCATGTTGACGGATGCGGTTGTCCCGATTCGGGAACGCGGCTCGGCTTCGGGAACAAGAATCGCTTCTTACCTGCTGGTCGAGTACCTGGAGCGGCTCGGAGTCGAAGTAGTTTTCGGTCTTTGCGGACACACCGTTATCGCGCTCCTGGACGCTTTGGGTAAGAGCCACATCCGCTTCGTTTCCACTCGGCACGAACAAGTCGCCGCACATGCGGCCGACGGGTATGCACGAGCCTCCGGCAAACCTGGGGTGCTGTTAACGCATCTCGGACCTGGCCTCACCAACGCGACTACGGGAGTCGCCAACGCCGCGCTCGACTCGATCCCGATGGTGGTCATCGCTGGTGATATTCCGTCGCACTATTGCGGCAAGCATCCGCATCAAGAAGTAAATCTCCACATGGATGCGGATCAGTTCGAAATTTATCGGCCGTTTTGCAAACGGATTTATCGCGTGGATCGCGTGGATGATCTGCCGCGCATCGTTGAGCGCGCATTTCATCTGTGTCAATCCGGGCGGCCGGGACCTGTGCTGGTCGATGTGCCAATGGACATCTTCTCGGCCGATCTGGCCGTCGACGCATTTCAGGCAACACCGGCGCCGATCGCGCGACCAGCGATTAGCGGAGAAACCGCGTCGACGATCGTTCGCGCGTTGGCCGCGGCAAAAAACCCTGTGCTCTATGCGGGAGGCGGAGTGCTCGCCGCGCGGGCGAGCTCGGAACTCGCCGCTCTTGCCGAGCTGTTGGAAGTCCCCGTCGCACATACGCTGATGGGGACGGGATCCCTGCGCTCCGACCATCCTCTGCTCCTTGGGATGACCGGTTTCTGGGGAACGCCGATCGCCAATGAAAAATGCCGCACGGCCGACCTCATCGTCGCCATCGGCACACGCCTTGCCGAAGCGAATTCCAGTTCCTGGTATCCGGACGTGACGTTCTCGATTCCACCGACGCGGCTGATTCATATCGATATTGACGAAGCCGAAATTGGCCGGAACTATCCAACTGACCTCGGCGTGATCGCTGATGCGAAACTTGCACTCGCGGCCCTTGTTGAAGCCGCGCGATCGCTGCCACGACGTCACGAGGGCGATCTGCGAAAGCAAATCGCGCGCGGACGCGAGGCCTTTTCCTCGAACTGGGCCGCTCAGTGGACTTCAGACCAGTTCCCGATGCGGCCCGAACGGATTCTGAGCGAGTTGAAGAAAGCCGTTCCCGAGGACACGTTCATCGTCACGGATGTGGGCTGGAATAAGAACGGTGTGGGCCAACAGTATCCATTCACGATTCCAGGAACGTTCATCACGCCGAGCGGACTCGCCACGATGGGGTTTGGCGCGGCGGCGGTGCTTGGCGTAAAGATGTCTCAGCCGGATCGAGCCGCGGTCGCACTCATCGGCGATGGAGGGTTTGGCGCGAGCAACCCGCTCGTGGTCGCCACGGCAATGGAAGCGGGCCTTCCGGTGATCTGGGTGGTCATGGACAACGCGGGGTTCGGAACCATCGCCGGATTGACCAAGCAACACTATGACTGGGATTTCGGCTGTATGTTCGAGCGTAACGGCGAGCCGTACCGTATCGACTACGCCGCGATGGCGCGCGCTTGCGGCGCCAACGGCGTGATGATCCAGTCAGCGTCGGAACTCGGCCCGGCGCTTCAGCAGGCTCTCAGCTCAAAGCTCCCGACCGTTATTCAAGTGCCAATGGAAAACGCGCCGACGCCGACCCCGGGCTGCTGGAACATCAATGACATTTATCGAAAGGGCGAATAGGGATGCGGTTCGCTGTTGGGCTGATTCTCTCGATTGCGTTAGTCGCGCAGCCTCCGCAGGGCAACCGGCGTCCACCCTCGGGACGGAAGCAGGTCCTCATTTGGGCCGATATGCAGGGCGGCGGAGCGTATCACGAATCCGTTTCGCACGCGATGGCCGTGATCGAAAGGCTTGGCCGCGAAACCAAGTTGTTCGACGCCTATATCCGCACCGACTCCCAATTCATCACAAAACAAAACCTCACCGTTAAAGCCGATGGCCGTGACTGGCGAGTCGGAAAAAATCTCAATTCTTTCGACGCGATCTTTTTTTACGGTATGCGCGAGATCCCGTTAAGCGACCAGCAAAAAACGGATCTTCTCAGCTTTGTGAAAGAAGACGGCAAGGGATTCGTCGCGGCGCACACGGCCGACACGGCCTTCATGGAATGGCCCGAGTTCGGCGAGATGCTCGGCGCGCGCTTTGACGGACATCCGTGGGGGATCATCGAGGCTCCCATTATCGTGGAAGATCCGAATTTTCCGGCCGTCAAGCATTTCGCAACCGTCTTTCCGATGAAGGACGAGATCTACCAGGCCAAGGATTTTTCGCGCGAGAAGATTCGTGTACTGATGCGGCTCGACACCAGCAAAGTCGATATGAAGCACCAGGGAGTAAATCGCAAGGACGCCGATTTCCCGCAAGCGTGGGCGAAGATGTATGGCAAAGGACGTGTTTTCTTCTGCGCGTTCGGCCATGAAACTGATCTGTGGGATCAGCCTGCCATCCAGACCATGTGGCTGGAAGCGCTGAAGTGGTCGCTTGGACTAACCGATGCGGATGTGACGCCGCGCCCCCTGCCTTCAGGTGCGAGGTGAGCACGACTTCTCCCGGCATCGAAGCTAAGAATCCCCCCGCTCTGCTCGCATGGTCCGTTTGGGGCATTGCAGCAATTTTCTATCTGACCGTTTTCTATCAGCGTGTGTCGCCGGCCGTGATGACCGGGGAACTGATGCGCGATTTTTCGATAAGCGCTAATGAACTGGGCACGCTGTCCGCTTTCTATTTCTATTTCTACGTTGCAATGCAGATCCCCACGGGAGTGTTGGTCGATTCCTGGGGCGCGCGGCGATTGCTTATTGCGGGTTCGGTTTCTGCCGCGATCGGCACATTCATTTTCGGCACCACGCATGGTTTCGCGATTGCATGCGGCGGCCGCGCCCTGGTCGGCGCGTCAACAGCGGTCGGCTGGTTAGTGGTGCTGAAACTGGCGACACACTGGTTTCCCTCCGAACGGTTCGCGATGTTGACCGGACTCGGTCTGTTCTTTGGCAACGTGGGCGCACTCGCCGCTCAGGTGCCGCTGCGTGTTGCCATCGAACACTTCGGCTGGCGGGGAGTCGTCCTTGGGTCGGCCGCAGCGATTTTGCTTGTAGGAATTCTCGCCTGGGCAGTCGTAAAAGACGATCCTTCGGGCACGGGAATGCGAAGTTTCGCGCCTGTATCGATCCACGAGCATCGGCGCTCCTCTACGCTCGATCTGTTGAAGGGATTCAAGAAGGTCTTCGCCTATCGCAACACGTGGCTCATCGTTTTTGCGCAAGGCGGAATCGTCGGACCAATCCTTTCGTTCACCGGACTTTGGGGCACGCCATACTTGAAAGCTCGATTCGCCGTTCCGGCGACTACGGCTGCCGCGGTCTGTTCGGTCATGATCGTATGCTGGGCTGTTTCGAGCCCCATCTGCGGTCATCTCTCTGACCGAATCGGTAAACGCAAGCCGATCTATCTTGCAGGATGCATCGTCGCTTCGGTCGGCTGGATGACGATGTTCTATATCACCAGCCTTCCTTTGTCGTTGTTTACGGCGACCGCCGCAGTGACCAGTTTTGCGTGTGGACCGGTGGTATTGGGATTCGCGGCAGGCAAAGAATCCGTTCCGCCGCATTTTCTTGGAACACTGACAGGCGCGGTCAATATTGGGAATATGTCGGGTCCTGCGATTCTTCAACCAGCAATTGGATGGGTACTTGACCGGCAGTGGTCGGGACAAATGGCGAACGGGTTCCGTGTGTACGACTCAGCAGCTTTCGAGAAGGGATTCGCGCTGCTGGTAGCCTGGTCTGTTTTGGCTTGCGTTCTCATCGCCTCGATACGTGAGACAAATTGTAAGCAGGCCGTGTTATGACGATCACCATCTTCCTTGTTGCCTCCCTCGCCCAGGATCTGCCGCCCGGACCTGGAAAAGCGGTTACCGAAAAGCTCTGCTCCGACTGCCACGGCGTGGGCACGATCGTGGGTTTGCGCCGAACCAAGAGCGCATGGGAACACACCGTCGACGAAATGGCAGCGCGCGGAGCGAAGGGCACGGATGAAGAATTCGATCAGGTCGTAGCGTACCTGGCGCGATATCTCGGGAAGGTAAACGTCAACCAGGCTCCGGCGAAGGAAATCGAAGAAGTGGGCGGCTTTTCGGCAGCCGAAGCCGAGGCGATCGTGAAATACCGCACTCAAAACGGCGACTTTAAAGATCTAAACGATATGCGTAAAGTGGCTGATCTCGACCCGAAAAGATTGGATGAGCGGAAAGACCGAATCGCCTTCCGTTAGATGAAGCGTTCGGGCTTCAACGCTGTCTCTGAATCGGAATAGCCAAACTTGGTGAGTATCTCTGCGGCGTGCTCTCGCGGATGTTTACACGATCTTTTCCATCGGATCAAACGGCGTGGTGACCTGACCGGGCTTTTTTGTACCAGTCGAAACGAGAGACTTGAGTACAAGAAAGGAGTCCGGGAAATGCCGAAGAAAACGTTCACGCCGGAGCAGATCGTCGCCAAGCTGCGGCAGATCGAAGTGCTGGTAAGCCAGGGCAAGACCGTGCCGCTGGCCTGCAAAGAGATCGGGATCACCGATCAAACCTTCTACCGGTGGAGGAAGGAGTACGGTGGCCTGCAGATAGAACAAGCCAAGAAGCTGAAGGATCTGCAGAAGGAAAACGCGCAGCTCAAACGCGCGCTGGCGACGCTCACTCTGGAAAAGCAAGTCCTGAAGGACATCGCTGAGGGAAACTTCTAAGTCCCGGGCGGCGACGCACCGCCGTTCAACACGCACGGGACAAAGGCATGAGTGAACGGCACGCCCGCCGCCTGGTGGGGCAATGGCGAACCACGCAGCGCTACCAACCGACGCAGTTGGCGGACGAGGATCGGCTGACGCAGTCGATCCTCGCGCTCGCCAGCAAGTATGGGCGTTTCGGATACTGGCGGATCACGGCGCTGCTCAAACTGGCCGGATGGCGAGTGGGCAAGGATCGTGTGCAGCGCATCTGGCGGCGCGAAACATCGCCCACGTGTGGAGCTACGATTTCGTGGACGCGGTGACGCACGATGGACGAAGCCTGCGGCTGCTGGTGATGATCGACGAGTT
>Ga0070738_10003677_pt1 | contig 19620 bp, 17 predicted proteins | sample Coa_R2_2_FD_66446 | JGI IMG/M metagenome (GOLD analysis project Ga0070738, IMG submission 66446) | Surface soil microbial communities from Centralia Pennsylvania, which are recovering from an underground coalmine fire - Coalmine... | ecosystem: Environmental > Terrestrial > Soil > Unclassified ... | reverse complement strand
TGCTGTGCCATAGTGTTTGCGCTAACTATGATCAGCAGCACGATCGCTACAATAACCCCAACAAGCGCACGCAAACGCTGCATAAGTTTCTCTCTAAAATAACAGGCTTGTTCTCTATAACAGGCTTGGAATGTGGTGGTTCTAATGCGAAGCAGCAGAGACGAATCAGGCACGATCAGAAACCTTACAGCATCAGACGCTGCCATTTGATTGAGTTTCCTCTAGCCTTCCCTGAATCGCACAACTTGTGGAATGCGAACGTTGGTGGCAGCGTCTTAATTGAACCCAATGTATGCCAAAACGCGGCGATTAACTCGCGATTATGGGTGACAAGCCGCGGAATTTTGGAGCCAGCCTTGTAGTCACTCTCGAATCATTTGCAGCCATCGTGCTGACCAGTCTGTAACGTCCGCGAACACCACGCCAAACCCATGCAAGGAGTCGGATTGAGAACGCGAGATCCCTTCGTGTCGCCGTTCCTGGAGCGGCGAGTGGCAGGCCGTGTGTGTCTGGGGTAAGCTAAGCCTACACCGCAAGCTACCTGTGGCTGAGTGCGCTGCCCTGATCGTCTCACTGATCGTCCAAACGCTGGCGTATGATGGATGCCAGAATTGGGTGCCAGAATAGCGGTTTCTATATGACTCTCACCTGGCCCGGTATGGTGGTAAAGTGCCCACGCCGTTGTTGCAGTCCCATCAACCTCAGGAATGTAGCCGTTAATCCACGCCGATCCGATCCTCAATTTGATGGTGGAACCAGCCAATGCCCAGCATCCAATCGATGTGTTCCATCTGTTCGCTGTCTGACCACTGCGATTGGATTACCATTCCTGACCCAATTTTTCGTCTATCTTTACCTTCAATGAGCAAACGTGCAGAACCCGCGCTGATCCTGGCCTTTCTCATTACAGCAACGCTGAGTGTCGGTGGGCTGTGGCTGCTCAATAAAGTATCACCCGGACTGGTGCCGGGACTTACTGGGCAGATGACCCCGCGTTCTGGCTCAAATTCGGCTGATGCCGATAGTCTCTCGATCTTAGGTGACACTTTCAGTGGCTATAGCACCTTTCGTAACGAAGCATTTCAGAACGCGTTGAAAGAGACTGGCATTCGCCTGCATTACGAGGATGAGTTTGACCAGGCCAAGCGGGCAGAGCGCATGAATCAGGGCCAAACTGATTTGCTGGTCACCACGCTGGATCAATTTCTCAAACAAAAACCTCAGGGCAAGATCGTGGCGCTCATCGATCGTACGGTCGGTGCTGACGCGGTTGTTCTTAACACCAGGCAGTATCCCAATCTCAAGTCTCTGCTCGATCTCCGACAACTGGTAGCGCAACGCAAAGCCCAGGGGCAGACGCTGGGGATCACTTATGCGGGCGATACCCCCAGTGAGTACCTGGCGCTGGTCTTAGACACCAAGTTTGAGGCGTTTAACCTCCAGGATTTTCAGAGTAACCCGGTTGCGGATGCCTCTGAAGCCTGGAAACTATTGCAAGACCCCAGCAAAAATATGGCGATCGCCATCATTTGGGAACCCTTTGTCACTCAGGCACGCCAACAGGGATACACGGTGGTGTTGTCCAGCAAAGACGCACCTGAGGCGATCGTCGATGTGCTGGTTGCCTCTGATCGACTGCTGCAATCCCATCCCGAAAAAATCTCAGACCTGCTGGAAGCTTACTACCGCCGTATTGATGCCAATGTGCGCGATGCCTCTCAGCTTCAGACCCAAATTGCTACCGATGGTAAACTGTCGTCTACCGAAGCGGCGGCTGTCCTGCAAGGGATTGAGTTTTTTACGGCTGCCGAAGCCAGTGATTGGCTGACCAAAGGCAATTTGACCAAACGCATCAACGCGACCGCCGCGGTACTCACTCTAACTGGACGCCTGAAAGCGGTGCCCGCCCAACCGGATCGCCTCTTCACGGGCCAATTTTTGACGAAGGCCGCCAACAATACCCAAACGCTGATTGAGCTAGTGCGAGCCGACAATCCGGCCCTTGCCGATCGCCTTTCTGGTAAAGGCAAAGCGATCGCCCCGTCCCAGACACTCAGTTCCAGTCAAGTCAAGGCAGCGCCGGATATTGGCAATTTAGAAGTGCGTGGTGAAGTCAGCTTTGATGTTGGCTCTGCCGACCTGACGGCGCAGGGAATGCAGACCCTGAATCAGCTAGCCCAAGAAATTGCTGAATTTAATACCCAGACCGTTGCGATTCGGGTGATTGGGCACACCTCGCGCACGGGAGCCGCCAGTCTCAACCAGACATTGAGCCAACAGCGCGCCCAGGTAGTCGTAGACTATCTGCGTGGCCGTGGCCTGCGCCATACGATTGTGGCTGAGGGTAAAGGCTTCAGCCAACCCTTGCCTGACATATCGCCGACTAGCTCCCGCAATCAGCGCACGGAAATTCGTCTGGTTCGGGTTAACTAGTGGTCAGCAATGGCGATCGTACTGCAACAGGCGTACGGTCGTGGTTTAGTAGCGAATGCCCCGCTTGTGTAAGGACGCCAGGAGTTGTGGTCGAACCTGCTTCACCCACTGGTCAAAGTTAAATTCCGTTGGATTGCCGCCAACTGAAGCTGCCGAATTGTTTTGTTCGTTCTCCATCTTACGTTTCATACACTTCCCTTCATCAATGCCATAAGTACTTTGAAGCAAAACCGGGGGCGATGCCTATCCCCCCGGACAGAATCTCAAGGAAATTATGCAGTTAAAGCAATATATCCATGCGATTTGAGCATAGTCGGTCAGATGAGCCGCTAAACCCTGTGTTCAGCAGACACCTGATGGTCGTGTCTCCTGCCACCACGACGATCCCAAGCGGAAACTCTGTGTTTTTGCACACAGAATGATCTTAAAGGCTCAGACCGTAGCGATGGTTAAGCTTGGATAAACGTTCCATAAATTTAGAATGCCCATGAACAGGCGGCGCTGCTCAAGCTGAGGCCGTTTGCAGTACATTTAGTACCCAGACAATAAGCGATGCTGGCTAAGGCTGCGGTTTGAGCACCTGCTGAATTTGAGCGAACGTCTGGGCCGCAACCTGCTCTGGCGTTTCGTTGCCCTTGGGAATGACGTGGACATCGGCCTGTGCATACAGTGCCCGTCGCTGCGCGAGTAGTGTCCGAAGTTTGGTCGCCAGATCGGTGTCTTGCAGCAGTGGGCGTGTTGTGTCGGCTTCCAGGCGCGTCTGGAGTTGCTCCACCGGAACGTCAAGCCAGACAATTATGCCGTGACGCAGATAGCTCCAGTTCTCGCGCTTCAGCACAATGCCGCCACCCGTGGCGATCGTCATCCGTGTATAAGCCGATAGCTCGGCTAAGACCTGGCTTTCCAACTGGCGAAATTCAGGTTCCCCGGACTCTGCAAAAATCTCGCTAATGGACTGTCCTGCGAGTTGCTCAATCACAACATCCGTGTCGAAAAAGCGGTAGCCTAACTCTGCCGCCAGCAGCCTCCCTACGGTCGTTTTGCCAGCCCCCATCATGCCGATCAGGTAAAGGTTTACCCCTTTTAAAATGTCAGTCACATGCCAATCTCAATCCGTCATCTTTGACAGAATACCGCGAACGGCGATCGCTATGATGCCTGCGCTTCATTGCCTTAACTGCTATCCAGAAACATCCAATCGGCACAGGCGCGGCATTGAGAAAGTAGTGTTTGTAAGCATTCCAGGGATGTTCGCTGCAAGGCTGTGCCCGACGAAAGCCTGAATTTATTGACTCCCTACTCTTTAACGCAGGGTTATTGTGGATTTTGCTACAAGCTATTGCTACAGGTGCTTTATTCTGACCTTAGTTAAGTAGTTCAATGAAATGTCCAAACAGCCAGTGATTGTTGACTATCGACAGGTTCAGGCTTCAGCCAAGGTTGTGCCGAAAACAAGCCGCTTGTCGAGTCAGGCGGCTGGCTGGCAAACCGTTCAACTTGAGCATCATGTTCAACCAGCATTTGAAATGCCGGAGTATCGATCGGCGCAGCATTTGATCGTGCTGACGCATTACCCACAGCCTGGAATTGTGGAACGCCGCTTTGAAGGCACCTTTCGTGAAGAGACAACTCAGAATGGCAGTGTGGCGATCGTGCCAGCCGAGACCGTGCATCAGGTACGCTGGAATCGCAATGTTGAGTTTACGGTAATCGCGCTTGAACCCGGTTGGGTAGCTCGAATTGCCCATGAATCGATTGATCCCGATCGCGTTGAGATTACACCGCATTTCTTTCAGCCCGATCCATTGATTCATCAAATTGGTGTGGCGCTCAAGCAGGTATTGGAAACCGATGGCCACAACAGTGGTTTTTATGCTGAATCGGCGGCATCCCTGCTGGCGGCTCATCTTCTACGCCACTATTCAAGTCGGCCAATCCAGTCCACGTCTAGTTGTGATGGCCTGTCGCTAAAACAACTTCAACAGGTTCTGGACTATATCCATAGCCATTTTGAGCAGAATTTGAGGCTAACGGATTTAGCCGGTTTCGTTGGCATCAGTTGTCATCATTTTGCCAGACGCTTTAAGCAATCAATGGGGGTCACGCCGTATCAATACATCCTGCAATGTCGGGTGGAACGCGCCAAAGAGCTGTTACTACGAAGTCACTTGACAGTCGCCCAGATTGCTTATTGTGTTGGCTTTGCCAATCAAAGCCACCTGACGCATCACTTCAAGCGGCGCTATCAACTGACGCCAAAGAAGATGCGAGAGCAGTAGCAAGAATCTGATATAGAAAGCGAAAACCTGTTAGACAGCACTGAGGGCGATCGCTACACTGGGCACCAGTAGTCAGTGAGGCGGTGATGAAAGCGATTCGTGTCCATGAATTTGGTGGTCCGGAAGTCCTGCGGCTAGAAGCGGTTAGCGATTTAGTTCCAGAAGACTCAAAGCAGGTTGTTGTAAGGGTGCGGGCGATCGGGGTTAATCCCTTTCACCGTCTGCTATGTGCTGGATTGGTGGTACGCCCACCCCTACCGTTTATTCCGGGTGATGACGCGGCGGGGGTGGTTGAGGCTGTTGGGACAGCGGTGACAGCGGTTAAGGTGGGCGATCGCGTCTATGGCGGCCAACCCTTAACCGGAACCTATGCTGAGCAGGTGCTCTACACCGAGTCGGAGGTCTATCCCTTACCGGACAATATCTCGTTTTCTCAGGGAGCCAGCCTGCGGGGGCCTTACTTCACGGCCCACTATGCGCTCTTTGGCAAAGGGCGTGGCGTGGCTGGAGAAACGGTTTTTGTCCATGGTGCCAGCGGTGGAGTCGGCATTGCGGCGGTTCAACTGGCGCGATCGGCGGGATTGCGCGTGATTGGCACGGCCAGTTCCGATCGTGGGCGGGAATTGGTCAAACAGCAAGGCGCTCACCATGTTTTTGATCATTCTGCCCCTGGTTATATCGAGCAGATTCTGGAACTGACTGGCGGACGTGGGGTTGAGCTGATTCTGGAAATGAAAGCAGATGTCAATCTTCCCAAAGCCACGCAGCTTGTGGCACCCAGCGGGCGCATTGTGATGATCGGTGGCAAGGACATTGGCGCAGGCGCGAGTGGTAGCGTTGAGTTTAACCCGTTCAGCACCTTGTTCAAAAATGCGGACATTTTGGGGCTGTACATTGGTGCCGCGACTCCAGCCGAAGTTGCTGTGATGAAGGCGGCCATCTTTGCGGGGTTAGAAAACGGCACGCTCTATCCAATTATTGGACAGGAAATGCCGCTCACAGACGCTGCTCAGGCATTGGAAGCGATTGGTCAAGCGGGGGCATTCGGCAAGATTATTTTGATTCCTTAAGTGAGGCGACGATGTTGTTTTTAGTCATTGCGCGTGTGGTTGAAGGAACACCTCTGGAGCAAATTGTGCCATTAGTAAAGCCAGAGTCCGCAAAAATTTGGGAGTATTACGCTGCCGATCGCGTGCGGTCGGTCTATTACTTCGCTGATATGGGCGGTGCCGTGTTGCTGTATGAAGCGGCGAGTCTGGAAGAAACCCAGGCCGCCATCGATCAACTGCCGATGGGGCAGGCAGGAGTCCTGACATTTGAGATCATTCCACTCAAGCCCTACTCTGGATTTGAGCAGTTGTTTGCCAAAGAAAGCAGCGGCTGAAATGAACAGCACCCTTGATGGTTACTGGCGAGACCGATCGCGGTCACGATTATCTTCAAATTCATCGCTGTCGTCCTCAAACCAGTCATCGGCGCTTTCTTCAGATGCAGCAGGTGATGGCGGCGTGGGTTCGTCGTCCAGCGATCGATAGGGCGGCACAATGACTCGATATTCTGCATCAACAACCGGTTTATCGACGACTGGTTCGGTTTTACCAACGCCGGAACCCTTTGGATCGCGGTAGCTGTAGGAGTAAACGGAGCCGGAACGAGAGGCGGTCTTTGGCTCTTGTTTGGCTTCGTAGTCCGTCCGAACTCTGGATGCAGACGCGCGGGAATCGACGGGTGTATCCTTCGGTGTCTCGTCCCAATCGTCATCCGGATCAGTCTCCCAATCGTCGATCGGGTCTTCGTTGGTCGCGGTTCGCGTTCCGCTAGAGGAACGACTGCCCGGTTGCTCATAGCCCTCCCAGTTGTTCCAGTCTGCGTCCTCATCAGCGGCTTTGGCAGATGATGTCCGGGTGTAGGAGGGGGTAGGTTCTGGGGCGGACGATCGGCCTGCAAAACCCGCTCGACGGGATGCCTGTCGCCACTGCGATCGCGCGGCCCGTACGGCAAAGTAATTTGACAGCCCGAACAGACCTGTGATGAACAAGTTGGTGACCATACCAGCCGCGATCGCGCCCAAGATCCACAGCGCCAATGGTAAGGCAGGCAGTTGAATACCCAAAAACGTCAGCGGCAAGGGTGTCCAGTTGAACTGCACCAGGAGAAATAGTCCTCCAGCCAGTCCCAGCAGCAGAACCAGGCGGATAATGGGCATGAGCAGAATTCGCGGATAGTGAATTAGTAGTGATTTCAGGGCAAACGAGCAGGCCGTTGCTACATTTACGCTAACAGATTATCCTGATAGGCCCACCAGAGTCATGAGTTGCATCATTGCTTAACGCCTTCACGAGGACTCATTCCCGCTGGTAAACCCCTGTTAATGCCCCTGCCAGCGATTGATGGGTACACAGTCAATATCGAGCTGGTCGAGGGCACGCGCAATGACAAAATCCACCAGATCGTCGATCGTCTGAGGGTTGTGGTACCAGGCCGGAATGGCGGGTACGATACGGGCTCCGGCTTCCGCGAGGGTCGTCAGGTTGCGGAGATGGATCAGGCTAAACGGGGTTTCGCGGGGCACCAGGACAAGCTTCCGGCCTTCTTTGAGCTGCACATCCGCAGCCCGTTCGAGCAAATCGGAACTCAGTCCGGCAGCCAGTTTGGCAACCGTACTCATGCTGCACGGAATCACCAGCATTCCCAGCGTGCGAAAGGAACCGCTTGCGATCGAGGCTCCCACGTCACTCCAGGAATGGCAGGTCAGTTTGCCATGCTGATCGTCGATTTCGGCCTGCTGACGCCAAAATTGCTCCTGCTGGAGCGGTTCTGCTGGCATCCGGATCGCCTGTTCCGATTGCCAGACCATGTAGACGGCTTTGGACGCGACCAGCTCGATCGCGTAATTGGCCTGGAGGAGAAACTTCAGTGCACGAACAGCGTAGATTAGCCCGGAGGCCCCGGTAATACCGAGAATCAGGGGTCGATCAATCATCCTCAAACTCTGGCTCTGACTCGCCCCGTGTCTGGGTGTTTTCAGGCTCGATATCGTCATCAACCGCCTCACTACCGCCACCGACGGCAATCAGGTCGATTTGCTGACGGTAGTAGTCCACGCTCTTGACCTGGACTTCGATGCGATCGCCCAGTCGATACTGCTTGCGGTTTTTGCGTCCGACGAGGGTTTGCTGGCGCGATCGGTACTCATACCAGTCATCTTTAAGCGAGCTGACGTGGACTAAGCCCTCAACGAGCAGTTCTTCAATTTCGACAAACAGCCCATAGGACTGGACACCGGTGATCAGCCCGTGGAAGATTTCGCCCGTGCGCTCGCGCATCAGTTCGGCTTTTTTCAGTCCTTCCAGGTCCTGCTCGGCTTCCTGGGCTACCTTTTCCCGTTCGCTGAGATGCACGACCAGCGCAGCGAAGTCGGTTTCTAGCTCCTGGTGAATTTCGGGCGGCAGCACGTTCCAGCTAATATTACCGTGGGCGGAGCTATGGTTCAGGTTGACGGTTTCTTTGGAGCGTGTGGACTTGCGATCGCGCCCTTCCTCAAAAACGGCGTGGAGTGCCCGCTGGACGAGAAGATCGGGGTAACGCCGCACCGGCGAGGTAAAGTGCGTATACCCATGTTCCAGCGCCAGACCAAAGTGCGATCGTGGGGTTGTGCTGTAAAACGCAGGTTTCAGCGTTTCTAACAGCAGATAGGTCATCACTCGCTCGGCGTCTGATGCCGCAAACTTTTGCGTAAACTGCTGATAATCTTCTGGACGAACGATATCATCCTGCGCCAGCTGTAGTTCAATGCCCATGTTGGTCGATAGCTTGATCAACTCCTGCACATCATCCGGGTCAGGCGTTGGATGCACTCGATAAATGCTGGGAATTCCCAGTGCCTGCAGGTGCTCCGCCACAAGCTGGTTTGCCAGCAGCATCAGTTCGGCAATCATGGCGTAGGTAGGCACCGATGGCGAAACCACGATCGCTCCCAGTACTCCCTCATCGTCATAGTGAAACTTTGGATTGAACAGGAGCTTGCTGGCGTCCTGCGACTCGTTCTCGTTGGCAAAGCTGGCGCTGGGCTTTTCCGGTAGATTGAGTTCAAACGCCCCCCGTTGATGCCGCTGTTCTTTGAGTGCATGGCTCAGCGTCGATAGCTGGTGCACCAGATCGAAAATTGGCGACAACTCCTGAATGTCAGCGCTGGGGCTTCCACCAGCTTCAGAGTGCTCTAAAATTGCCTGCGCCTGTTGATAGGTAAGCTGGTAATCCACTTTGATGACGGTTGGTTGAATTTCATATTCCACGACCCGTCCCTCCGGATCAAGCGTCACCAGCACGGACACGGCCAATCGATCGTGATTGACCTGAAAAGCGCATAATGAATGCGCGATCGGGTCGGGCAACATTGGAATTACCAGATCGCCAAGGTACACGGATGTCCCTCGTTTCCGCGCCTCGCGATCGATCGGTGAATCGGCCTCCACATAGTGCGCGACATCCGCAATGTGAATGCCCAAGCGCCAATGTCCGCTCTTGGTTCGCTCTAGAGTAATTGCGTCATCCAGACTGTCTGTATTGACCTGAGAGCTGTCAGCCTTAATGGTCAACGTGGTGAGCTTGCGCAGATCAACCCGTGCTTTGAGATCGGTTTTGTTCAGCTTGGTGGGCAATGCCTTTGCCGCCGCCAGCACTTCGCTGGTAAACTCGCGCGACAGGTAATGCTTGCAGCAGACAATATCGATGTCCGCCGCGTCCGTATCACTCCCGAGAATTTGCGCGACCTTGCCAAGCGGTGGATTTTGCCCCAGCGGATAGCGCAGCAGTTTTACGTGGGCCAACTGGTCGATCGCGTCGCTCAGATTTTCCCCATTCTGCTGCAGGTGCACTTCAAACAGCAGTCGATCGTCGAGTGGTATGGCCCGGAAGCCATCTTCGGCCTGCTTAACCCGCGCCAGCACCGATGGGTTGGCCCGATCCAAAATTAAGCGCACTTCACCTTCGGGACTGCGGCGGCGACTACCTTCCTTCGTGACCCGCACCAAAACGCGATCGCCGTTCCACGCGTTGCTTAGTTGGCTCTCACGAATGTAAATATCTTCTGCACCTTCCACATCTTGAATAGCAAAGCAGAAGCCTTTACTTGAACAGCGCAATTTTCCTTCTACCACGCCCTCTTCCGGCACGCGTTTGTAACGCCCCCGGTCTTTCGTCAGGATGCCAATTTTCTCCAGCGCATCCAGTGCGATCTGAAGCTTGCGTAGGTCGTCGTCGTCCTTACAGTCCAGCTTTTTTTCTAAAACTTTGGGAGCAACAAGCTTGTCATCCGTAAAGTTTGACAGCAGGGCAGCGATCGAGAATTCCATGAAGCGATAGATCCTTGTGTACGTAATCTGTATCGGTGTAGCGACCAAACCTTACATTGGTGACTCTCTGACGAATGCTGTAAGCCCGGTAGTCCTTGGGTGACAGCCATTCAGCCGCAAGAATCAGAAACAGCGTCGAATATCAGCCAATGCAGAGGTCAGAAATGTCGCTGAGCGCTAATATCCGATACTGTTTGCATTCAACTGGCTCGGCATTCAACTGACTGGGTTCACAGCTCTAGACATTTAGAGAGGCTGCGAACCGGCAGGGAACAGACCATCGCTTGACGATTTTGCATTATCAATCCCGCAGGCGCTGCATCATCAGCATTCACGAGGAACAATTGATCAGCGATTAACAGATAGCAGAACACCGTACTCCGTTAGTGAGCAGCCATGCCGGAAGCCCAATTCTGTTCACTGTCGATCGCCAATGATTCAATGCCTACAGGTCAATGCTCAAATCTTAGCGACTTCCTTACTCTATTAAAACTCGATTTCACACTTTCGAAGCATCGATCAATATTTCAATCGTTTACATCAACAAAAGGACATCGCCAATTGCTGACGCCGCGCTGCTCCCACCGGGTTCGTATGCCGTTCCTCCATCGCTGACAAGAAAATGGCTCCTAAGCTTGGAAAAACGATCGAGCGGCTTTAAACACCATAATGTCTCCTTATTCTCTTTGAGTTACAGGCGAGAGGTAAGGACGCTCTTTCTCCGGTCGTGCCGCTGTCGTCAGCGCCTTGGGACAATCCTTAGCCCGTCCTGGCAAGGTTTCGCTTGAGTTTCATCGTGGTAGTTATGCGTTCAATCTACAGCTACCGAAAAGTTGTGGTTCACGGCTACACCTGATCGGGGTCAATGCCGATCGCGCGCAGTCGTGCCGCTAACCGTTCTGCCGTTGTCGCTCTTGCTCGGTTCGCTGCCGTTCTTGCTGTCGCTCTGTGTATTCGCGTTCGGTTGGGGTGAGTAGCCAGTCGTTTGTGTCGTACCAGCATAACCACAGTCGATCGATCCCTTGATATGTGCCTTGCCACAAACCTAATCCGATTGCCAAGCTCGGCATCCAAAGTTTGTTTTGCTCCAGAGTCACAGTGCTGTAGCGATCGGCTTGCAGTACAAACGCCTGTAAGGTATCCGTATAGCGGTCAAAAACCACGTAGTAAGGCACCCGCAAAATCTGCTCGTATACCTGCCATTTTGTGGGTAGTTGCTCAAATGGGCGAAGCGTTTGCCCCAAGTCCTCCTTCTCCGAGCCTGGGGAGAGGCGTTCTACCACGACAAACGGTGTCACCCCTTCTTGCCAGATCACGTAGCTGAGACGCAGATCACGCTCTTCATACAGCCTTGATGTCCTAACGACAGCAAACCAGTCCGGGCGCTTATACCAAGGTGGATGACGCACATCGTAATAGAGGTTTAAATCACTGGCGACAAACACTTCATCAACTGGATAGTGGGGTGGCGCAAACGTTTCTTGCAGCAGTTGTGCTTGAAAGGTGTGAAACTCGTCGGGCAATCCAGGTTCCTCATGATCTTCGCCAGGAAGGTCATACATGGTCGGAAGAAATTCTTTGGCAGGGCGAGGAGGGTCTGTCTGGTACATAGCGCGATCGTTTGACCAACTAGCCTTTTTGACCAACTAGCCTTATAGCATTTTGCCTTCTGGAGCGAGCGTGTCATGATGGAGAGAGACGGGAATGCTATGTCAATAAATATCTGGGGCATCTGATATGAGACAGTGGGCAATCAGCGTTGGGATTAATCACTATCAGTCTTTTCAGTCGCTTAATTATGCTCAGCATGATGCCCAGGCCGTGCGGGATTTTCTGGTTCAAGCGGGCGGCATCGCGGTTGAACAGTGTTTATTACTAACTGATACCTCCCCACAACATTGGGGGAAATCAACCTATCCCAATCGTGAAAACATTCAGGGCTGGCTTGATGTATTGCTGCAGCAATATCTGGAGCCAGGTGATTGGCTATGGTTCTTCTTCAGCGGTTACGGCATTTGTCAACAAGGGCGAGATTATTTAATCCCCATTGAGGGCAGTCCCACAGCTATTTCAACCACAGGGATTCCATTAGATGCGATCTTTCAGCGCTTGCAGCAGGCGGCAATCAAACCCCTGGTGCTGTTAGACATCAATCGGAATGAGGGCGTCCTTTCCTACGAAACCGTGGGTACGCAAACGGCACAGTTGGCTAACCAAACTGGCACTCCGACGCTGCTCTCTTGTGAACCAGCGCAATTTTCACGTGAAACCGCCGCCTTGGGGCATGGGTTGTTTACAGCGGCGTTGCTGGAAGGGCTGCAAAATCAGCATCTGACGTTGAGAACGCTGGCTCAGTATCTCCGCGATCGCGTCCCCGCCCTCAGTGAACAGTACTGGCGTCCCGTGCAGCAGCCTGTCACGATTAGTCCCATTGCCGCACTCGACCAACCCATTCTTCCCTTGCGTGCGTTGGCAACTGCTACTCAGAACGGCGATCGCGGTGCCGCTACTGCCGCAGGTAACGGAACACAGTTCGTGCTGCCAATAGACACTGGCCGTATTCCAGGCGCTACAGCCGTTATGCCGCTATCGGGTGCCAGCCAACACGACACCGCCGATAGTGACCAGAACGGCAGCCATACCAGGCAATGGGCGGGTACAGTGGCAGCGACAGCATCACCGCCGGTATCCTCATCCAGCAGCCGCACAGTAAACGGTCAAAGCCCCATTACCAACGGCAATGGCAGTGCGATCGGTGCTCCCGTCGGCCCAGTCACCAATGTTCACAATTCGCTCAGCGGCTCCAATGTCAGCGCTCAAAATGGCTCTGCCAACGGCGCTAACGGATCATCAGCACAAGCAGGCGCACAGGCGGATGGGTTGAATCGTCGTCAACCTATCGACAGTTCTACCCAGAATCACGAAAATGGAGTTGCCCATTTCGCTGCATCCACTGCTGTGACCCCACCGCATTCTGACCCGGCTGAAGATCCCAACGAGATTCCCGACGCGTTGTTCTGGCGGCCAATCTTGCTGTGGGGAGGGCTGATCGTTACAGCACTGATCCTGGGCGTACTGTTGCGTAATTGTGCTTCGTTTACGCCCAAACCACGTACAGCGGGCCAACCTGCTGTGCCGACGGCTAACCGTTCCACAGCGTCCGGCGCTGGGTCGCCTGGTGCAGGGTCATCCACAGGCACCGCTGGTTCTACGACGCCTGCCGCGATCGCGCCCTCCCTCCCATCCCAGTCGCTTGCCACCAATCAGCATTTTGGCGCGGTGGGGACAAATCAGCTTACCACCACGACTCCGGGAAGTACGGCAGCCGCGACAAAGTCAGTAGCGGTACCCCAAACCCAGACCGTACGCTCTGGAACCACAAATCAGGCTGCGGCACCCAACGACACGACTGGCGTGAGCCAGCCGACATCAGCGCTGGCGGCAGCACGTGCACGCATCGCCCTTAACAGCGACCAGGCATCCCCTTATTCAGATGCCATTCAAGAGGCAAAGAAGATTGCGCTTGGGCAGCCAGATTATGCCCAGGCACAGCAAGACATTGACCAGTGGAGCCATCGCATCATGGCGATCGCCCGACAGCGTGGCAGGCAGGGGAGTTTTGACGCCGCGATTATGGCTGCGAGGCTCGTACCGTCCGATCAGCCGACCTACACAGACGCCAAGAGCAGGCTCCAAAGCTGGTGTCTCCGGCTGAGTCGTCAGCGGAGCGGGAATCCTGTACAGCGGCAACAGGCAAAGGAAACCTGTCAGGCTCGGCTTGGCTGATCGTGGCTGGTTGAGGATGGATAGTCCACAGTAGCACTCGACACCGCCCAATTCAGTTCTAGCAGCGCGATGATTAGGGGTGCGAGCGTGCCTGCGAATTGGCAGGGCCGATGCCAGGCGTGTAGTTGGGCAACACCAGAGAGCCGCCCCACAGCAGAATGACGCCAATGAGAATACCCGTCAGCCAGCGAACCTGATACCGCAACTGTTGAATCTGGCGATCGCGCTCTAATGCCAGTCGGCGCTCATTTTCTAGCGCCAGTTCACGATCGGCCAGTTCACGATCGGCCAGTTCACGATCGGCCAGTTCACGATCGGCCAATGAGCGATCGGCTTCCAGGGCTTGCTGTTGTTTACGTTCGAGTTCGGGTACGGTGCTGGACTGCGCTTCAATCACTTGCGCAACCGTTACCGCTGGCTGCGTGGCTGGCGTCTTAAACCGTACCTTCGTCTGTAGCCAATTGCTGATCAGACGGGGGCTATTTTTCTTAAACCAGCGCAGCGCAAAAATTTTGAATGCAGGCTTGGACATCACCGCGATCGCTTTCATAAGTCGGTTCAACGGTGCCGACCGAAAGCGCTGATTGATTAAGTTGACCGAACCCACGTCATACAAGCAGTCGAGAATGAACTTGATGGTGACTTCTTCGCGGCTGAACAAGTGGTTCAGTAGAAGCCGGATATCCTGCATTCGCTCCGCTTCAATTTGAGCCTCTGCCATCATTCGTCTTGACTTTACCATCTCTCCCGATCGCCCCAGATTAGCCATCCTTTATGTATTGAACCTTGAGTGTATTCAACTATCCTATGAAGGTTATTCCAGCTTGCCAATTCCTGTGCCTGTTTTTCGTCTGTCTCAAGGCTGTGATTGGTTTTGACTGGTAAAGCCTGCAACGGTCGGGCCAGTCACCAACTCAACGGTTGCTCCAGTCTCAGGATACAATCAACGGCGGTTCCGAATAGCGATGCTGCCTCCATGCCCCTTTCCCGGTATGCTGGATTCCCACCCAGTCCATCCCAGTTTAGAATACTCAAGTCCACTTAATGTTTATGGGGCTACCAATGGCAGAACAGCTTCCCATCCCGGTCTTAGTCAATGGTGCAACGGGCAAAATGGGGCGCGAGGTGGTCAAAGCGATCGCCCAGGCCAATGACATGACCCTGCTTGGCGCGGTTGACCGTAACCCGGCGCATCAGGGGCAGGATATTGGTGAACTGGCTGGCTGTGGTGCACTGGAGATTCCCGTCACCAGCGAGTTTGAACCAATGTTGGCCATGCTCTCTCAGGAAAAGCAGTTGGGGGTCATGGTGGACTTTACGCACCCCGACTCGGTCTACAACAACATTCGCTCGGCGATCGCCTACGGGATTCGCCCTGTCGTTGGGACAACTGGCCTGAGTCCAGAACAAATACAGGACTTAGCAGAATTCGCCGACAAAGCCAGCACTGGCTGTTTAATTATTCCCAACTTTTCCATCGGGATGGTGCTGTTGCAGCAGGCGGCAATTCAGGCATCACAGCACTTTGACCATGTTGAAATCATTGAGCTTCACCACAATCAAAAAGCCGATGCTCCCAGCGGTACGGCTCTGCAGACAGCCCAAATGCTGGCAGAGTTTGGCAAATCTTTTAATCCACCGACCGTTCATGAAACGGAGAAGCTTCCTGGCGCACGGGGCAGCCTTGCCGATGCGGATATTCGCATTCACAGCGTGCGGTTGCCTGGGCTAATTGCCCACCAGGAAGTGATTTTTGGTGCACCCGGTCAGGTGTATACCCTGCGGCATGACACGAGCGATCGCGCCTGCTACATGCCGGGAGTGCTGCTCGCTATCCGCAAAGTGATTCAACTTAAGACGCTGGTCTACGGGTTGGAGAAGCTGCTGTAGATCATCTGTGCCGTGTCTGCTGTTACCCGTACCGCAACTGTGGACGCCCATAGAGGTAACGGCTTGATGAGAGGTAACGGCTTGATCCCTTAACCCCGGTAGTCCTCGTCCTGTTCATCTTGTTCGGCTTCGGTTTCACTGATGCCTTCTTTGAACCCGCGCAGCGTTTTACCGAGAGTGCTGCCCAGTTCAGGAATCTTTTTGGGCCCAAAAATCAACACGGCAGCGATGAGAATAATAACCACTTCGGGCCATCCTAAACCAAACATATCTGTCTCCTATTGATTGGACTCCTGGTCGCAGGACTGAGGACAATATAGACACTCAACATTGGTCTAACGTCCAAAGTCGAACTTTGGGGTCTTTTCATCACTATAGACGGGTAACGAACCCTTCGACTGAATTGACGCGTCAGGCTTATCGCTTTCCGTTTTTCCATCCCCACGCTGGGCTGATATGGTCATGGAAAACTTGATCCAGTCTCTTTGGGTGCAATGGCAGCGATCGCTGGCGGCAGTGGCAGCAGTCGCACTGTCTCCGGATGTGGTTGCTGGGACGTTTGCACGCCTCGTAGACGCGTACGCCAGTCCGGGACGCTATTACCATACGCTAGAGCACATTCATCAGGTGCTGGCGATCGTACAGAGATTTCAGGACAGCGCGACGGCTCCCGACTTAATCAAATTGGCCGTCTGGTTCCACGATGTTGTTTATGACGCCACAGCGAAGGACAACGAACAGCGGAGTGTGGACTGTGCTCGCGATTGGCTTCAGGCGCTGCACGTACCAACCCGCGATCTCGATACGATCAGCCGTCTCATCTTCAGTACCCAGCGCCACGAACCCGTGATCGACACGATCGATAATCAGATTTTCCTCGATGCGGATTTGGCGATCTTGAGCGCTGAGACGCCCCACTACTGGCAGTATGCGATCGCGATTCGCCAGGAATATGCGTGGATGACAGAGGCGCAGTACCGATTGGGCCGCAGGGACGTTTTAGAGCAGTTTTTACAGCGAGAGTTCATATACTTTACGGCTCCCATGCGGACGACTGCAGAAACCACCGCACGGGCCAACCTGACGGCTGAAATTGCCCGATTGAGCAATGCTGACGGAGCATTCAGTCCACCCTGGCCGAATGCTGATTGCTGTGGTTTTTGATTCTGTGGTTTTAATTATTGTGGTTCTTTGCGGTCGTCTCAACGTCCGGCGATAGGGTGCTGATGCCACGCACAAAAATTTCTACACAGGTGGCGATGTAGTGATCGCGATCGTAGCTCAGAGACAAAAACGGCATTGTCCGGCGCAACATCCCTGCCAGCAGCATCCCTGTAAAGGTATCAACGGCCAGGATCGGATCCAGATCAGAGCGAACCACCCCCTGCATCTGGTTATTCTTGAGATGCGCAATCAGTTTTTCTTTCAGCGGTTGAGTCGCGCCCTGGATGACACCCTGCGCTACTTCGGGACGACGTTTTGCTTCACCAATCAGCGTCCGAATTAGATCCTGGTGCGCTTCCAGGGCTGAATCGTAAAGCTCAGCATACCGCTTCAAATCGAGCTGCAAATTCTGTGTCCACCCACCCAGATGGGAGATGGCCTCTGTCTGAACCGCCAACACTTGAGCAATGACGGCACTGAGCAGTTGCTCCTTGCTGGCAAAATGGCGAAAGAGCGTCACTTCATTCACCCCTGCGACGCGGGCAATTTCGCGCGTGGTCGCACCCTGTACTCCCGCCTCAGCAAATACCTGAGTGGCAGCATCGATCAATCGATTACGAGTAGATGCAGAGGATTTCATCACTGGCTACGAGCACATGCAAGTATGTACTTACATGCTAATACGCTGAGGCTCAATGCGGCAATTGATCCCTGGCTCAGGCAGTTGTTCGGTTCAGGCGATTATACTGCGTCTGCTGGCCCAGTCCCTAATGCAGTCTCCGCAACCGCAATAAGCGAATCTGCCGTGTGCCACCGGTTAAATCGGCAAGGCTTCATCACAGCTTCATACAATAGTAAATTTGGTCGGGCGGTTGGAGTTGCTCAAAGTACTGCCAAGCCTGCTTTTCAGTCGATTTGGTCGCCTAGGTTACAGTTAATGTCAGCGAAGAAAGAGCTAGAATCAGCACAGAAACTAGTCGCAATTGCATAACGAGAATGACTAGCACGCTTCAATCTTCCTACACGAGCCAACAAGTTTCCGTCTGGCTGCGTGGACTGCTTACGATTGCTTGGGCAGATGGACGTTTCGATTCAGAGGAGCAAAATCTGATTACATCTCTAACCCATCAGGAACTAACCGCATCCCACACCTCAGCGCTGTTAGAACCTGTCTCCCCCGCCGAGCTTGCTGACGCACTTGGGCAAGACCCGGCGGTAGCTGAAAACTTTCTCAGAATGGCGGTAATGGTCGCGATCGCAGACGGTGTTTATTCTTTCTGCGAGGACGAAATACTCTTTCGCTACTGCCAGTCACTTGGACTCAAAACAGAGGTTCTCGACGTTCTGCGGACAACACTCAGTGACTCTGCCACTGATCCCAAGCTCGCGCCAGCGCTGCTAGTGTCTGGTGGAGAGCGTCCGATGCCGTCTTATATTGGTCTACAGCCCCAGCCTGACGTCCTTCAGCCAGTCCGCGATTGGCTGGACAAGATGGAAGTGCATGACTCTAAAGTGGCCCGTTTCCTTTGCAAGTTGATCCCATCTCAGTGTCCGTTTGAACGCGATATTAACCTCTTTGGTCGTAAGATCGCCCACATTCCGCCACTCTGCAAGCTCAATCCGCTTTACGACCAACTCGTTGGTTTGCGGTTCCGGGCGCTATCTTACCTGGCCGATGATTGCGGCGAAGACGTTTCGCCTTATTGCTAATAGCGGTTGCTCAGGATTGCAAATTGATCAAGGTGCTATCTCCGGCGTCGGGAGATGGCGTCTACAGGTCATTGAACTTGCGATCCCAAACAACGGAAACTGGCTTAGGAACGAGAACAAAATAAAACAGGTCATGCTGTAGGGGCTTATCATGCGGGCAAAAATCGCTGCCATTACCGGAGATACCCGCCGCATGCTAGGCCCTTACGATTGGATTTGCCGATGTTATCTAATTCACGATCCTTACAAACCTGACCCCTTGCAGTAGGGCGCAGGCGTTGCCATGAGTGCCTGGTGTTCTAGCCCAAAACCCAAACAATACCGCCCGTCACCAGCAGTAAGAGCAACCCCATGACTCCCGCCAGCGGTTGCTTCTTCAGTCCCGTCATCCATTCAGGATTGGCCTCACGGTATTGAATGGCCTGAGCGGCATCCAGGCTGGCCATGCCCCATATCCAGCCTGCGTGCAGCCCCCAGGCCAAGCCAATGCTGCCGCCATCTGCCCAGCGCGCCACAACCAGCACGATCCCCATCAACCATAGACCGGGTAGTTGGGGTGCAATTGTGGTGCCTTCCCAGACGAGGTGCAGTAAAGCAAAAATCAGGCTAGAGCCAGCGGCCGCCAACCAAACCGAGTAATCCTGCTGCAAATGATTGAGCAGGAAACCACGAAAGACCAGCTCCTCGATGAGGCTAATCAACACCCCAAGAATGAACGTTGGCAGCAGCACAGATCCCAGTTGAGCGGGACGGGTTTGCCAGTCAATCCAGCCCAGCCAACGTTCCAGCCCAAACAGGATGCCAACGCCGACGATCCCCAAACTCAGGCCAGCCCCGAGTGACACCAAAACGTTGGCGTCCCAGCTCAGCCCGTAGACGGTAAACGATCGCCCTTCCACGGTCGCAAAGCCCCACAAAAGCAGCGGTGCGAGAGCGTATAGGGATAACACTAAAGGGATTTTTTGAGCGATCGCGAGAGGTTGGGGGGGACGCCACTGGAGCAC
>Ga0070738_10003676_pt1 | contig 19622 bp, 20 predicted proteins | sample Coa_R2_2_FD_66446 | JGI IMG/M metagenome (GOLD analysis project Ga0070738, IMG submission 66446) | Surface soil microbial communities from Centralia Pennsylvania, which are recovering from an underground coalmine fire - Coalmine... | ecosystem: Environmental > Terrestrial > Soil > Unclassified ... | reverse complement strand
GGCGCTCTGGCCGCGACCGTCTTGCTTGACCGTTTCGACTGCCGCGGGATCCTTTTCTCCGGGGTCGCCGGTGGGCTTGACCCGGCGCTCTCGGTCGGCGACCTGGTCGTGGCGACCCGTGTCATCCAGCATGATTACGGCGCCCTGATGAAGGGCGAGATGGAGGTCTATCGCGCGGGCGCGCTGCCTTTTCCCGAATATCGCGGCGAGGCGGCGATCGCAGCCGACGAGATGCTCATCGCGCGGGCGCGAGCGGCGCTTGGCGACGGCGTCCGGTTCGGCACCGTCCTCACCGGCGACATCTATCTCGGCTGCACGGATACGCGCGAGCGGCTGTTCAGGAGTTTCGGCGGCGTGGCGGTCGACATGGAGAGCGGTGCGGTTGCCCAGGTTGCGGAGGCCTTCGGGCGGCCCTGGCTCGTCATTCGCGCGCTTTCCGATCTGGCCGGTGAGGACAGCCACCTCGACTTCCGCGCCTTCGTGCGTGACGCTGCCCGCAACGCCGCGGCCGCCGTTCTCAAGCTGTTGCCGCTGTTCGACTGACGAGGAAGCTGCCCATGACGCTTGATGATCTGCTCGCCGAGCGCGAGATCCAGCATGTTCTGTTTCGCTACGCCCGAGCTTGCGACGGTCGGGACTGGGCGGGCTACGACTTCGTGTTCGCGGACCATGCGGAGGCCGACTACAACGGTCTGATCCAGCTTCAGGGACGCGCCAACATCGTGGCGTCGATCCGCTCGATGCTGGGCGGCTGCGGGCCGTCGCTGCATCTGATGGGCAATCCGGAGATCGGCATCGACGGAGAGGGAGCATTGGCCCGGGTCTATATCCGCGCTTTCCACCGCGGCGCGGGCGACAAGGCGCATCTGACCTATGAATGCTTCGGCGAATACCAGGCAAGCTTGCGTAAGCTGCCGGAAGGCTGGCGCGTCACGCATTGGCGAATGCGTGTCGATGCCGAGACAGGGACCCAGGAGGTCCTGGGGCCGGGGTAGAACTTTACGGCTTCATTCCGGAAGCGTAGGCGAGGACCGGAAAAGCTTGCTTTTCCGGTATTTGCGCGCCTTGCTATCCAGAATCTATTCGCCGCGGGCGCGGACGAATGAATGGCTTCCGGCCTAAAAAGGGACGAGGGACGGCACGATGTCGAATGGGAGCGGTTGGGATCTGGAGACCGATGTGGTCGTGGTCGGCTCGGGCGCCGGCGGAATGACCGCGGCGATCACCGCCGCCAAGCACGGGGCGGAGGTCCTGGTCGTCGAGAAGGGGAAGCTCTATGGCGGCACGTCCGCGACCTCGGGCGGCGTCGTCTGGATTCCGGCCACGCATCTGGCGCTCAAGGAAGGCAGCCAGGATTCCGCCGAGGAGGGGTTTCAGTATATCCGGGCGCTGACCGCGCCCGATGTGCCCGATGCCAATATCTGGGCCTTCGTGCGACGCGGGCCCGAGATGATGAAATGGGTCGAGGAGAACACCGACGTCCATTTCAAGGCGACCCACTACGTCGACTACCATCCGAACCTGCCTGGCGGCAAAACCTCCTGGCGCTCGCACGACCCGCTGCCGATCAACGCCAAGGTGCTGGGCAAGGATTTCGAATTTCAACAGGTGCAGCATCCCGCGGCATCCTTCTTCGGCCGGATCAACTGGACGGTCGAGGAGACCGGGCCGCTGCTCTTTCGCCTGCCCGGCTGGCGGCGGATCGTGATCCGCTTGCTGCTTCGCTATTTCCTCGACGTGCCGCAGCGGCTGCGTTCGAAACGCGACCGCTTTCTGACGCTGGGCAGTTCGCTTATGGCGCGCCTGAAGCTCACCCTCGACAAGACCGGCGCCAAGCTCTGGCGCGAGACTCCGCTCAAGGAGCTGGTGATGGAGAACGGGCGGGTCGCTGGCGTCATCGTCGAGCATGAAGGTCGGATGATGCGCATCCGCGCGCGCCGAGGCGTGGTGCTCGCGGCCGGCGGTTTCGAGCGCAATCCCGAGATGCGCAAGCAATATCTGCCGGTGGCGACCGACTATTCCGGCTCGCAGGCCTACAACACCGGCGACGCGATCCGCGCGGCGATGGCGGTCGGGGCTCAAACGGCGCGGATGAATTCCGCCTGGTGGGGCGTGTCGGTGGTCGTGCCGGGCGAGGAAAAGACGCGGCTCATGACCTATGAGCGCGCGCTGCCCGGCTGCATCATGGTGAACCAGGCCGGCAAGCGATATTTCAACGAAGCCGCCTCCTATCACATCGCGGGCCACGCCGTGATCGCGAACGATAAGCCGGGGGCGGGGACTGTGCCGTCCTGGATTCTGTTCGACACCAATTACCGCAAGAGCTATCCGATGGGCCCGATCCTGCCCGACTTTCCGGACTGGACGCTGCCCGCTGCGCTCAAGCAGATTCTCGTCAAGGGAAATACGTGGGAGGAGGTCGCCAAGAAGGCCGGCTTGCCGCCTGAGAACGTCAAGGCGACGATTGAGCGCTTCAACCGGGATGCGCGCGTCGGCAAGGACACGGAGTTCGGCCGCGGCGATGATCCCTATGATCGCTACTACGGCGACCCCAAGGTCCAGCCCAACCCTACCCTGCGCGCGCTCGACCGGCCGCCTTTCTATGCCTTCCCGGTCTATCCCGGCGACATCGGCACCAATGGCGGTCTCGTGATCAACGAGAATGCCGAAGTCCTGGACACATCCGGCAGGCCGATCCCGGGCCTCTTCGCGTGCGGCAACACGACGGCCTCGGTCATGGGCTATTCCTACCCCGCGGCCGGCGCCACCCTGGGTCCCGCCATGACCTTCGGCTATGTCGCGGGTCGGCGGATCATGGGCGGGAACGAATAGGGCAGAGCTAACTCAGATCTGGACGGCGCGTGTGCCAGTCGGTCGCTTGTTGAAAGGCATGGCCGGCACGGCAGAGGAGCGCCTCGGACAGATGCGGTCCGACGAGCTGCATGCCGAGAGGCAAGCCACCCTTGGAAAAACCACAGGGCAAAGAAATCGTCGGACTGCCGGTGAGATCGAAGGGCACGGTGAAGCGCACCAGCCGAGCCATCACCGCTGGATCCATGTTGAACGCTTCCATTTCTTCGGCCAACGGCACGCCGGTTACCAACGCCGGGACGAGAAGCAGGTCTATATCCCTCCAAAGATGGCTCACCATTCCGCAGAAATGCCGTCGCTCACGCTGAGCTTGAGCGAGATCCAGCGCGGATACTTTGAGTCCAGACTCGATGAGCGCGGCCAATTTGGGCCCATATTCCGCGGAGCGGGACGGATAGCTGGCCCTGTGGGCGTCCGCCACTTCGACACCGAGTGTGGCCATGCTGGCGCCGACGGCAGGCTCGAGTGACGGAAAACGAACGTCTCGGATCTTGGCTCCGAGCGAGACCAGGACGTGTTCGGCTTCGGCGAGCGATCGGACGATTTCCTCGTCGACACCATCCCCGGAATAGGTTCGGTCGATACCAATCCGCAGGCCGCGAATGCCGCCGCCGAGCGCGGCAAGATAATCGGGCACCGGCATGTCGAGCGAGGTCGGATCGGCGGGATCCTCGCCGGCGATCACGCCGAGAATGGTCGCGGCGTCCGCGGTGCTCCGCGCCATCGGTCCGACGTGATCGAGCGATTCCGCGAGCGGGAAGATGCCGTGGCGGCTGACGCGGCCCCAAGTCGGCTTGATACCCGTGATGCCGCAGCAAGCGGATGGAAATCGGATCGATCCGCCGGTGTCGGATCCCAGCGAGCCGTAGCACAGGCCAGCCGAGGTCGCGACGCCCGAACCGCTCGACGAGGCGCCGGGCCAGTAGGCGCTGTTCCATGGATTGCGCGGCGCCGGCATCGAGGGGTGGTGTGCGCCGCCGGCGCCTTCCGTCATGTGGAGCTTGCCCAAAATGATCGCGCCGGCCGCCTTCAGCCGCGCGACGACGGTTGCGTCGTAATCGGGAATCCAGTCGCGATGAATCGCCATGCCGGCCGAGGTCGGCGCATCGCGCGTGAAGCAGAGATCCTTAACGGCTAGTGGCACGCCGTGCAGCGGCCCGCGCGAAAAGCCTCGCGCCATTTCTTCGTCCGCGCGTTCGGCCTGCGCGAGCGCCTGGTCGGCCATCACCGTCATGTAGCTGCGGCACGAGCCGTCGAGCTTTGCGATGCGGTCCAGCAGCGCCCCGGTCACTTCGACCGATGAGATTTCGCGCCGCGCAAGCGCGGCGGAGAGCCGGAGCAGGGACCAATATTCGAGCGGTTGATCTTTCATCGCCGACTCACGCCGCCTTGCGCGCGGCGCCTTCTTCCAATCGTCGAATCGCCTCGTCCGCGGTGCACACATCCGCGAACATCAGCATATTGGCGAGCGTCGCATTGTGCGAGGCATCATCCCATGTGGCGTTGCCGTCCTGAATGAAGAGCACCTTGTAGCCCATCTGCATCGCGTCCCGGGCGGTTGATTCGCAGCAGGCATTGGTGACTGTTCCGGTGATGATGAGCGTGTCGATGCCGCGCGCCTTGAGGCGGTCATGCAGGTCGCAAGTGCCGGGGATGAAGGCGGACAGTCGAGTCTTGTCGACGACCGCATCCTCCGGCCGAACGTCGAGCGCGGGCCACAGCTGAAATGCCTCGGCGCCAGGCTTGAACGCCGCCACCATGCCGGCGAGCGCTTCTTCGGACATCCGTTCGTAGAATGGAGCCCAGTAATTGGACTCGCCGGGATCAACCGCGAAACGGATGAAGTAATTCTGCCCGCCGGTTCGCCGGACGGCTTCGGCGATCCGATTGACGTTTGGCACGATCGCGCGAGCGACCGGAACTTCCATGATCGCGCCAGGCGCGAGAAATCCGATCTGAAGGTCGATGACCAGATGCGCGGTCTTGGCCGGATCGACCGCGAAGCGTTTCACCCCGCCCCTTCGGGCGCTCGTCGCATCCAGGGCAGCCGGTGGGATTTCGGACGCGTGCATCGGGAGTTCCTTCTCCGGTGGGCATCCGCAACTCTAGGTGAGAGGAGGCCGGGTCGTGAAGGCCCTTTGAGACCCGCCAAGCACCGCAGCACCTGTAATATAGTTTAGCCGAGGCTTCGGCCGCTCTACGATCGAGATGCGCCGTTCAATCGGGGCGCTTTCTTCTTAAGCGGTCGCAGGGGGCCGGGCAGGGCCGCCTCCGCCTTTTGCTCCAAGACCGCTTCATGCCGTCGAACCAATATCAGCGCCGTGGTGATGACGATCGCCGCTACCGCCCCTAGTGCGATCGCGACCGGCTCGGCCAAACGATGGATCTCCTTCCCGAGATAGTAGCCGCCGAGACCATAGATCGCAGCCCACATAACCCCGCCGGCGATGTTGAAGACCAGAAAGCGCCGCCATCGCATGCAGTTGGCGCCCGCCAGGAAGGCGGCGAATGTGCGGAGCAGCACGACGAAGCGGCCGAAGAATACCACCTCCGCTCCGTAACGAAGAAACAGGTACTGCCCAAGCTTGATCCGACGTTCACTCAAACGGACGTAGCGCCCGAATCTGAGCACGAGGCGGTAACCGAATTCGCGGCCGATCCAGAATCCGACATTGTCGCCGAGGATCGCTCCCGCCGCGGTAGCGGCGATGACTAGCCGTATGTCGAGACGGTGGGTCGTGCCGGCCACGATGGCCGCGGCGATGACCGTGGATTCGCCCGGAAGGGGGATCCCGATGCTCTCGAAGGCGACAATTCCCGCCACGGCTCCATAGCCATAGGCGGAGATAAGATGCGGCAGCGCGCCTTGCGAAAGAAACGACACCGAGATGGCCTCGAGCTGTTGCCGGCAACATCGGTCTGACTTCTGACCGAGCAGCGTCGAATCTGCTTTGAGACAGTATCAGCCAAACCAGTTCGCGATAATGGAGGCCATGCTAAACGGCGTCGATCACCTTCTTCAGCTTGGCCCGAACCTGCTCGGCTTAGACGTCATGGCAGGCGTCGAACTGTCGGGCGTAGATATGGACGATGTAGTCCTCGTAGACCGGGACGAAGTCGGCGCGTTCTTTCTCCGTCGCTGCCTTCCGTCGTCGCCTCTTTGACTTGCGTCAACCAATCGGCCTCGGTGAAGCGCAGTCGTTCGGTGCCGAGAGGCTGACCATGATTGGCTTGTGATCGGAACCGGCGGCCACCAACGCCTCGGAATGATCGCAACGCAGGCCGCGGATGAAGCAGCGGTCGAGGCGCAACCCGATCATGTTGACCATGGCGTGCGTGGACTGGCGGGGCCCGACATCGTGGAACCCTGGAAGCAGGGGTGGACCGACAAGATTGCAATCGCCGAGCACGGCCGCGCGCTCGGGCAGAATTTCCGCGATCCGCCGGAGCTGTCGTCGGTTCAGGACCTGGCCGTGAGAGAGGTGGACATTCGCGACTGCGAAGTCCCGCAACCGGATGATTTGGCAAATGCGCTTTACGACGACGCCCGGCTGCAGAGTGAGTCGAGACGGCGCCTCCTCAAAGGCCGTAGGGCTCCAGGCGGCGAGGCCGTGGGTGCGGCCAGGCAGCGGATCCCTCGAATAATGTCCCCCAATGCGTGTCGGCAGATCGTCGACCCGATCAGTCGTCTCCTGCATCAGCAGCAGATCTGGCTCGTGATGAACGATCAGCCGCTCAATGTCGTCGAGCGTGGCACCGGAGCGATGGTAGAGATTCCAGCTGACGATCTTCATGGCTCGTCCGACCGCCGCAGCCGCCAGGCGCGCGCGAGGAGCGTGGCTCCGACCCAAATCGCCATCGCCGCCGCCGGATAGGCGATCAAATCGGGCATCAACAGAGCCGCTGCCGCGAACGCCATTGCGATGGCGCCGGCTACGGCCAGGACCCGGCTCTCGGAAGAATCGAGATGCCGGTGCCGCGCGATCGCAGCGTTCGCGGAACTTCCGATGCCGACCGCGCCGGCGACGAGCCGGCTGGCCTGCGCCTTGCGTGTACCCCGCGCGGGACGTTCGCCTTCCGGGCTCGAAGGTGTGACACGACGCGACCGGAGCATGATCTCCGTCGCGTTGCCCAGATCGTTCTCGAACATGGCGGCCATTTCAGCTGCGAGGCGCGGATCCGTGGTCGTCACGTCGAGTTCGCGATTGGCGATCCAGCTCGCGAGATTCGAGTTGCTGGAGCCTATGCGCGCCAATCGACCATCCGCGACCGCGGTCTTCGCGTGCAGCATCGGGCCGTTCCATTCGAAGATGCGCACGCCGGCTTCCAACAGTGCGCGATATCCCGCGCGCGACAGCTCCTGGATTACAGGAATGTCGCTCGATCCCGGCACCAGCAAACGGACGTCGACCCCGTTTCGCGCCGCGCCAGTCAAGGCTCTGACATAGCCGGTCGAGGCGACGAAATACGCGTCCGTCAGCCAAAGAGATTCTTCGACGATCTCGGCAAGGAGCTGTTGTAGACGGTATAAGCCCATGCTCTCGGGCTTCCCGGCGATGACCAGCACGTCGTGCTCACCTGCGTGCTCGTCCGAATCGGGACGCGGAGCGTCATCATTCGGAATGGGAGGTCCCGTCGAAGCCCAGCTATCGGCGAACGCCATATCGAGATCGCGAACCGCCGGTCCCCTAATCTCAACTGCCGTATCTCGCCACGGAGCAATACCGTGCTCGGGATCGCCCTTCCACTCATGGCCGATGCAGAGGCCGCCGGTAAAGCCGACCGTTCCGTCGACACAGAGGATTTTGCGATGGTCGCGGCTGAGCCAGCCCAAGGGCTTCGCCGGCCGCGCCGGGTTATAGGAGCGAACGTCCACGCCGTTCCGGCGAAGTCGACTCCAAAAGCGTGCCGGAGCTCGGCCGCGGCAGCCCAGCCAGTCGTACAGCACCAGACAGCGGACTCCCCGACCTGTGGCGTCGATTAGAGCGTCGGCGAAAGATCGACCGACGGCATCATCCTCGATGATGTAGTTCTCGAGATGCACGTTGCGCTCGGCCGCCGCGATGGCGCCGAGCCAGGCTGGATAGTTTTCCGGACCATCCCGCAGAAGCCGCACCGCATTGCCCGACGAGAATTGCGCCGAGGCCACGCGCGCGAACGCGTGGCCGGCGAGCGCGTCCAACAGGGCACTCTTCGAATTCTCCGAAATTGGACACACCTCAAGCGTTTTCGTCAGACATCCGACGATCTACGAATAGAGCGCGTCAGGAACGTTTACGATCCTTGATTCGGTGCAAAGCTTTCAAGTCAAGCCGGGTGCAAAAACTTGATTTACTGTAACACGGTGAAACGCGGGAATCATGCTTAGCCGAATGGGCGCCTGGCGAATCCCACGGCTCTCCGTGAGCCACACGATCAGCTGCAACTCCGCAGACCAAGGCCGCTTCAGGGTGACCAAGGCCCGGGCGACGAATTCGTGGAAGAGCTTACAGGCGAGGCGCCGAAGGCCACCTTCCGATCCGGCGGGGCAGGAGCCACGGCGGCCGCCTGAGGCCAAGCTCGGCTACATGCCGAGCAGCCGCATGAAGCTCAGATTGTAGGACGGGCCGATCCATCCCGGCATCGGCTTCGCCGTCACCGGACGGTCGTGCGCGTGAACGTCGCGGCCGGCCGCCGTCTGCAGGATCTCCATGGCGAGTTTTTCCTGCACGTCGGAATAGACCGAGACCCAAAGCACGATGCCGCCATGCTCGAGTTGTTCGCGGATCCGCTGTGTGTACGCACCATCCAGACGGCGTGCGAACATGAAGCCCAACAGCCCGCCGACCGCCGCAACGATCAGCACGCCTATGATGAGGGTGATGTCGGTCGCGCCGCGCGCGGCCAGTATCGCCGCAGCGATGCAGGTCGGCACATAGATGGCAATCCCGATCAGCACGCCTTCCGCGTTGCCGAGCGAGCGCTTCGACACATAGATCGCCCGCGGGACATCGCCGTCATCCTCGATGTCGCGAACGTCGATGTAGCCGTGCCCCGTCTGGCGCTGCATCGTCCGGGAATCCGCGGCCGTGGTCAGATTGGCCCGATTGAAGCCGTGCGCCTGGAGATCGTCGACCGCCAGCTGCATGTGCTCCTGGTCGTTGAAAACGCCGACCACCTCGCGGATCGTGCCGACGCGCTCGACGGGCCGCGCCTGTTCCCCGATATCCGGCATGGAACCTCTCCCTGATCGCTCCCGAGCGATGCGTCAGAACAACGCACCTCTACTTCAGGTGGGACGCCTCGGCGGGGTTGTCAATTCCATCCGCCGTTTGCCGCGATGGTCCGGCTCCTCCATATTTCTCAGATGCTTGATATAACGCCCAAACCCGCAAGCTGGGTCCGGGTCAGGCCCGAGGGGCTTTATGTGGAGCCGGGCGGCTTCTTTATCGACCCGGTGCGCAAGGTGGAACGGGCAGTCGTGACCCATGGTCATGCCGACCACGCTCGACCGGGCAACGCCCATGTGTTGGCGACGCCGGAAACCTTGGCGATCATGCGGCTGCGCTACGGTGACGAAGCGGGCTCGTTGCAGGCCCTGGAATATGGCCGGGCGATCGAGATCGACGGCGTGCGCCTGACCCTGGTGCCGGCCGGCCATGTGCTCGGCAGCGCCCAGGCGGTTCTGGAGTGGCGGGGTTGCCGGGTCGTGGTCTCGGGTGATTACAAGCGCCGCCCCGATCCGACCTGCCAGCCCTTCGAGATCGTACCTTGCGATCTCTTCATCACCGAGGCGACCTTCGCATTACCGGTGTTCCGCCACCCGCCGGATTCTGAGGAAATCGCCAAGATTCTGCGGATGCAGGCGCTATTTCCGGAACGATGCGTTCTGATCGGCATCTATGCTCTCGGCAAATGCCAGCGCGTGATCAAGCTTTTGCGCCGCGCCGGGCATATCGGCCCGATCTACATCCATGGCGCGTTGGCGGCGCTTTGCGAATTATACGAGCGGCTGGGTGTAGAACTCGGCGATTTGCGTCCGGTCACCTCGGCGACGCGAGAGGAGCTCAAGGGGCAGATCGTGCTTTCACCTCCGGCGGCCAACGCCGACCGCTGGTCCCGCCGGCTACCGGACCCCATTACTGCGGTCGCGTCGGGCTGGATGCGGGTACGGCAGAGAGCTCGCCAGCGCGGAGTCGAGCTGCCGCTCGTCATCTCCGATCACGCCGATTGGGACGAGCTGCTGCAGACCCTTCGCGAGGTGGAGGCGCCAGAGATCTGGGTGACTCATGGCCGGGAAGAGGCCCTGATGCACGCTGCAATGCAAATGGGCCGCAAGGCCTGCGCGCTCGCGCTCGTCGGCTATGAGGAAGACGAGGCGGAGGCGTGATTCTCTTCTCGCGCCTGCTTGATGCGCTGGTCTACATGCCCTCGCGCAACGGCAAGATCCGGCTGCTGGTCGATTATTTCCGAACTGCTCCCGACCCCGACCGCGGCTGGGCGCTGGCGGCGCTGACCGAATCGCTCGACATCGCGTCCGCCAAGCCGGCGTTGCTGCGCGACCTGGTGGCAAGCCGGGTCGATCCCGAGCTGCTCCGCTGGTCCTATGATTATGTCGGCGATTTCGCCGAAACTGCCGCGCTGATCTGGCCCGGGCGGCCCACGGAGGAGGCGCCGCCCACGGTCGGACAGATCGTCGCCGAGCTCGGCGCCGTCACCAAAGCCGAGGCGCCGGCCTTGATCGAATCCTGGCTCGATGCCTGCACCGCCGACCAGCGCTACGCGCTCATCAAGCTCATCACCGGCGGCATGCGCGTCGGCGTGTCGGCCAGGCTTGCCAAGACCGCGCTCGCCGAATGGGGCGGCCGCGAGGCGGACGAGATCGAGGAAGTCTGGCACGGTCTGGAGCCGCCCTACGCCTTCCTCTTCGACTGGCTGGAGGGCAGGGGGCCAAGGCCCGATTCCGAGCACCGCGCGGCCTTCCGACCGCTGATGCTGGCCAATCCGCTCGAAGTCGAGGATCTGAACGGGCTCGATCCGACCGCGTACCGCGCTGAGTGGAAATGGGATGGCATCCGTGTCCAGCTCGTCGGCAAGCGCCGCGGAATCGGCGATTTCGAGCGGCGGATCTTCTCACGCTCGGGCGACGAGGTGACCCGCGTCTTTCCGGATATCTGCGAAGCGATGAATTTCGACGCCGTGCTCGACGGCGAAATGCTGGTGCTGCGCGATGGCGATGTGATGCCCTTCAACGACCTGCAGCAGCGGCTCAATCGCAAGATCGTGACCCGTAAGATGCTGGAACGTTATCCGGCTCATGTGCGCCTCTACGATATCTTGTTCGAGGAGGGGGAGGATCTGCGCGGCCTCGGCTTCGAGGCGCGCCGCGCGCGGCTAGAAGCCTGGTACGCGCGCGTGAGGCCTGAGCGCATGGATTTGTCGCCCATGGTGCCGTTCGTCGGCTGGACCGATCTTGCCGCCTTGCGCGATGGAGCGCGGGCAAACGGCATCGAAGGGCTGATGCTGAAGCGTGCCGACAGCACCTACGTGCCGGGGCGTCCAAAGGGCCCGTGGTTCAAATGGAAGCGCGGCGCGCTCACGCTCGATTGCGTGATGATGTACGCCCAGCGGGGGCATGGGAAACGATCGAGCTTCTATTCCGACTACACTTTTGGCTGCTGGCGCTCCACGCCGGAGGGCGGGCAGGAACTCGTGCCGGTCGGCAAGGCTTATTCCGGTTTCACCGATGAGGAGCTTGGGCGGCTGGATCGCTGGGTTCGCGCCCATACGGTCAACCGCTTCGGTCCTGTGCGCGAGGTCGAACCGGCGCTCGTGTTGGAGGTCGCCTTCGACAGCGTGCATCGATCGACGCGGCATAAATCGGGAGTCGCCATGCGCTTTCCGCGCATTCATCGAATCCGTTGGGACAAGCCGCCCGATGAGGCCGATCGGCTGGAGACGCTCGAGAGGCTCATCGTCGGCGGCCCCGCGATCGAAGCCGATCTTGGCGACGTCCGCGTCGAGGCGTGAAGCGCGTGAAAGCGCAGGTGGTGGCGGCGCTCCATGCATTTCTGGCTGAGACAGGCGATCAGCCTGCGGTTCCTTTCCAACCGAGGAGAACTTGATGCCCAATATCTGCACGCACATGGACCAAATCCACGATGTCACGCCCAGCGCGCTCGGCTGCGAGGAATGCCTCAAGTTGGGCTCGGTCTGGGTGCATCTCAGGCTCTGCCGTACCTGCGGCCATGTCGGCTGCTGCGACGACTCCCCGAACCGCCACGCGACCAAGCATTTCCAGGCGACCCGTCACCCCATCATCGAGGGCTATGACCCGCCGGAGGGCTGGGGCTGGTGCTATGTCGACGAGGCCATCCTCGATCTCAGCGATCGGATGACCCCGCACAACGGTCCCATCCCGCGCTATTACTGAGCGGGGTGGGCCGCGCTTCAAGCGCGCTTCAGGATCCGGAGCCCGAACAGCAGGATCACGGCGCCAACCACGGCGACGATGATCGAGCTTACGAATCCACCGGCGATCTGGATGCCGAGCTGCCCTGCCAGCCAACCCCCGATCACCGCGCCCACGATGCCGACGATGATATCGACGATGAGCCCATATCCGCCGCCCTTGACGATCAGCCCCGCGAGCCAACCCGCAAGAGCGCCGATGATGAGCCAGGCGATAATTCCGTGAGACATGCCGTTTCCTCCGGTCCGCTGGTTTTAGGCGCTCGAGAGGCGCCGACCGGATCATGCGCTATTTTGCGGCGCTCGTATCGAGTCTCTTTTTCTGAATTCCCTATTTCGGCTGAGCCAGGAACTGTAGATCGGCGCAGCCGCCGTCGGCGAGCTCGAAATCGCCCTTCATGTAAGAGAGGGAGTAGGGGACGATCTCCCATTTGTCGGAAACGCCCGTGACGGTGTAATGCCCCGCTGGCACGTGGATGTGGAAGCGTCCGGTATCGTCGGTGTCGGCGGTCTCGTCACGGCCGACATAGGAATGGGCGGTCAGCGGGACGCCGGGCATGCCCGAATCAGACATGGCCTGGCTGCCGGCGACCGGCAGGTTGACGCGCCCCCAAATATCCCCGCCGGCGGCCGACTTGTCGCCCTTCTGGATCGTCTGGATCGCTTTCAGCACGGAATCCGCCTTGCTGAGCTCCACCGAATTCCCGCAAGCGTCGGGCGCGATCCGGCCCTGCTGATTGCGGTTCACGAACAGGAGATAGGAGTGGCCGACTTCCAGCGGGAAGTGCGTCTCGTCATTGCCGGTATAGATCTCGATCGTGCCCTTGGCGTCACCCCGGTAGGTCTTGTCGATGGCGAATTTATAAAACCACCCCTCGATATTGTTGGGATCGGGCGTGTCGGGGAATTTACGCTGGGAGAGGACCTTGCCCTGGACGACGTCGTCGCTGCGGAAGTACTCCGTGCAGACATGAACGGGGCTGGGTTCCAGACAGATCGCCGCGGCAGGCCCGCTCGCGGACAAGGCGATCAGAATCGTCCAGACGGCCTCACGACGCATGTTTTCCGCCTCCCGGCTTACACACTGATTTAGTCTCGAACGCTTCTTCTATCGTCATTCCGGCGAAAGCGGGAAATCCATGGTGACGCAGCTGCAATGGATGAATGGATTCCCGCTTTCGCCGGAATGACGATAGAAGTTGCGGGCTAACGCGGAGGCACAAAGAATGATTCTTGAAGTCGCGCAGATCACGATCAAGCCCGGCATGGAATCCGAGTTCGAGGCAGGCGTGCAAGGTGCCGCGCCTCTCTTCAAGGCCGCCAAAGGCTGCAAGGCGATGGAGCTCAGGCGCTCGATCGAGAGCCCAGCCCGTTATCTGCTGTTCGTGACCTGGGAGACTCTCGAGAATCATACGGTCGACTTCCGCGGCTCGGCGAACTTCACCGAATGGCGCAATCTCGTGTCGCATTGCTTCGACGGCCCGCCGCACGTGGAGCACGTGCAATCTACTCTGACAGGCTTTTGAGGCGATACTCCCGATTGAGGGATTTCGCCATATGGTTGATTGAATTTGTCATTCCATCCGGGTGGGCAGCGCATGCCGTTGGTCGAAATCTGGCCGCGGCTCGTCGAAGAGCAGTCAGTAGAATCAGCCTCTTACGGTAAGGAGAGCGACCTTCCGATCCGAATGTCCTGCAACTGGCACGCGCTGTGCTTAAGGTGTGGTGTCATCACTTCGGATGGCGCGGGTCGTCCACTGACGAGGCCGGACGCCCGCTCAACCTTCAAAGGGGAGCATTTCATGAGTCAGTTGAAAACCGTCGTCGCGCTGTGTCTGTCCGCCGCCGCCTTCGCCACCATGGCGATCGCCGCGCCGTCAACGCCGGTGGTCTCGGCCGCGGAGAACAGCGCTCAGCCACTGACATTGACCGGCGCCAAGCACATCGTCGCCGATCAGCTGGCTGAAATGGGCCAGGCCGGTCTTCGTCCCGGCCATGCCGAATTCGACAAGGACGGCAACGTCTCGGTCGATATCGTCGATATCTCCGGCTTGACGGTCCGCCATGTGCTGGTCGACGCCAAATCGGGCCAAGTGACCGACGCACGCACCCGCGCTCCTCTATCGGCGCACGGGTGAGATTACGATCGAAATGGTGCAGCTGGAGCGGACGCTGAGCTCCGGCCGCACCGCGATCGTGATCGGAGCATCGTCGGGAATCGGTGAAGCTCTGGCGCGTCGTCTATCCGCCGATGGCTGGCGATTGGGCCTTCTCGCGCGAAGGCTCGACCGGCTGCAGGCTGTTGCCGCAGAGCTGCCGGGCGAAGCTGTCGCCCGAAGGATCGATGTCGCGAAGCCGGAAGACGCCGTGTCGGTGCTGGAGGGAATGCTCGCCGAGTTCGGTGGCGCGAATCTGGTGATCGTCAACGCCGGCACCGGCCATCTCAACCCGGCTCTTGCATGGTCATCCGATAAAGAGACCTATGACGTCAACGTGCTGGGTTTCGCGGCCTTGAGCCAGCTCGCGATGCGTCATTTCCTGGCGCGCGGTTCCGGTCATCTCGTCGGCGTAACCTCGATGGCGGCCCTAAGAGGCATCGCCGATGGGGCGGCCTATGCCGCATCGAAGGCCTACCAGTCGACCTATCTCGACGGCCTTCGCGCGCTGGCGAAGCGAAGCGGGCTCCCGATCACCGTGACCGAAGTTCAGCCAGGCTTCGTCGACACCGCGATGATGAAGGTCGACCCGCCGCTGCCGTGGATTCTGAGAAAGCTGCTCGTCGCTTCGCCCGATCGCGCCGCCCGGCAGATCCTGGTGGCGATTGCCAAGCGCAAGAAGCACGCCTACATCACTCGCCGCTATGGCCCGCTCGCCTTCCTGATGAAGCGATTGCCGCGGCCCGGTTGAAAAAGGTCAGTTCGTCGTCAGGCCCGCATTCTCCGCCGCCACGCGGCCGAGGGCGGCTTGGTCGAGACGGCTCCAGCCGCGCGAGAGCGATCCGATTTCCATGCCGATCTCCTAAAGCCTGTCTCTCAGCCGGTACCAGGCGGTGCCGAGCAGCAGCGCCGGCAGCCGGAAGAAGCGGCCGCCGGGGAAGGGGCGCTGCGGCAGCCTTCCGAACAATTCCAAACGCTCGGGCCGCCCCATGATCGCTTCGGCGATCAGCACGCCCGCGAGGTTGGAGAGCGCGACGCCGTGGCCCGAATAACCTTGAGCGAAATAGATTTGCTCCGAAAGCCGGCCGATCTCGGGCAGGCGCGTCATGGTCAGAGCGATGTGACCGCCCCAGCAATAGTCGATCTTGAGGTCGGCAAGCTGCGGCAGATAGTTAAGCATCGTGGCGCGGAGCGCGCGCCTGAGGTCGGGGCGGTCGAAGCCGGAATAGGAGAGTCCTCCTCCGAACAGCAGCCGATGATCCGCGGAAAGCCGATAGTAGCTCAGCACGAAATTGACATCCGCCACGGCGATATCGCCGGGCAGCAATGCTCTCGCGCGACCTTCGCCCATGGGGCTGGTCGCAAGCATGTATGTGCCGACAGGCATGATGCGACCGCGCAGAGCGGGCATGAGATCGCCGACATAGGCGTTGGTTGCGATGACGATGCGGTCGGCCTCGATGCGGCCGTGCTCGGTGACGACCGTCGGACGAGGCCCGTCGATCAGGCGCGTGGCGCGCGAATGCTCGCAGATCCGCGCGCCGGCCTGCTCAGCGGCCCGGGCGAGGCCGAGCGCATAGTTCAGCGGATGGAGATGGCCGCCACCGGCATCATAAAGCGCGCCGGCATAGGCGTCGCTTTGCACATAGCCGTGCATCTCCGCCTTGGCGACGAGTTTGGCCTTGCCATAGCCCAGCGCCTGCATCGAAGCCAATTCCGCGGCGAGTACGCGGAGCTGCCGCTGCTTCGTGGCGGGCATCAGATAGCCCCATTTGAGGTCGCAAGCGATCCGATGCTTTTCGACGCGCTCGGCAACGAGTGCTTTCGCTTCTTCGGCGAGCGTCCACAAGCCGCGGGTGGTTTCTTCGCCCAACGCCGCCTTCAACTCGGCGATGGCGGGGTTGTAGCCGCTGGCGATATGGCCGCCATTGCGGCCCGACGCGCCCCAGCCAATGCGCTCGGCTTCGACAAGGACGACGCTGCGCCCGGCTTCCGCCAGGGCGAGGGCGGTCGACAGCCCCGTATAGCCGGCGCCGATGATCGCGATCTCCGCCCGGATCCCATCTTCGAGCCGAGGTCTGGCCGGCCCCTGCGCGGCGCTCGCTGCGTACCATGATCTGGCATGCAGCGAAGGAGCGTCTGCGATCGGCCCTGCGCCCAGGTCGGTCATCGCGTGCGTCCTTTGGTCGAGGCGGCTTTGGAAGTTTAGAGATCCGACGCGGATTTCTGAAGAAAACAAAACGGGCGGCCCGGCCAGGCCGCCCGTTTCTCCGCCGCAGAAGACGGGATCTAAACTTTGCGCCTGCTCGCAACGCCGAGAGCCGCGAGACCAACCCGAGAAGCGCAAGTGAGGCAGGTTCAGGAAGCGGCGGCGCACGTCAGGGTGAGATCAACTGCGTTCCATTCACGCAAAATTTGTGCCAATGGCGAAATTCCGCCATTTAATCGTGGAGCGATCATTAAAGTGTAAGAAATTTCGACAGTTGAGCGCCGTGTGAAAGTGAGGCTCGAAGCCGGCGCTCGGGCTGGCGCGGGAACCGTCGCAACCCCATTATATGTTTAGCCGGAGGCGCCGCCTCCGGGCTTTCCAACGCCCGCGCGCCCATGGACCAGCTCGAAGATTTCATCCGCGCCCATCGGATCACCGAGGTCGAATGCCTGGTGCCGGACATGTCCGGCATCGCTCGAGGCAAGATCGTGCCCGCCGACAAGCTGCTCAGAATTCTGCGCGAGCGCGGCCTGCGCATCCCGGAGGCTGTCTTCATTCAGACCGTGACCGGGGAGTATCCGAACGATGAGGACGTGACAGACGCCGCGAATGGCGATGTCTATCTGTCGCCGGACATGGACACGATCCGTATCGTGCCCTGGTACACGGACTCGACCGCGCAAGTGATTTGCGACGCGACCTACCGGGATGGACGGCCGGTCGATTTCTCTACGCGGCACGTGCTGCGGCGCGTGGTGAAGCTCTATGAGGAGAAGGGCTGGAAGCCGATCATCGCGCCGGAGCTCGAATTCTTCCTGGTCGAGATCAACAAGGATCCGGACTATCCGCTGGTCCCGCCGGTCGGCCGCTCAGGGCGGCAGGAAAGCGGACGCCAGGCCTTCGGCATCGATGCGGTTAACGAGTTCGATCCGATCTTCGAGCAGGTCTACGATTTCTGCGAGGCGCAGGAGATCGATGTCGACACGCTGACCCATGAGGTCGGCGCGGCGCAGATCGAAATCAATTTTAATCATGGCGACCCGCTCTCGCTGGCCGACCAGACCTTCATGTTCAAGCGGACGGTCCGCGAGGCGGCGCTGAAGCACGGGGTTTATGCGACCTTCATGGCCAAACCGATGAAGGGCGAACCCGGCAGCGCCATGCACATCCATCAGAGCCTGACCGAGATCGAGGCCGGCCGAAACCTTTTCGCGGACGAGAACGGCAACGACACGCAGCTCCTTCTGCAATATATCGCGGGACTTCAGAAATACATTCCGGCGGCGATGCCGCTGATGGCGCCCAACGTCAATTCCTATCGCAGGCTGATCCAGGGCGAGGATGCCCCGATCAACGTGCATTGGGGGCAGGACAACCGCACCGCGGGTCTCCGCGTGCCGGTCTCGACGCCTCAGAGCCGTCGGGTCGAAAACCGGGTGGCGGGGGCGGATGCCAATCCCTATCTGGCGATCGCCGCCTCGCTCGCCTGTGGCTATCTGGGCATCGAGCAGGAGCTCGAGCCGACCGACCCGGTGAAGGGCAGCGCGCACCGCCTGGCCTTCACCCTTCCGCGCCATCAGTTTGACGCGCTGAACAAGCTCAACGCATCAAGACCATTGCGCGAAATCCTGGGGGAGCGTTTCATCGAGGCACTGACGGCGGTCAAAGAGGCCGAATATGAAGCCTATCAGCGTGTCATAAGCTCCTGGGAACGCGAGAATTTGCTGCTGAACGTATGAGCCCCACCGACGCCGCCGGTGCAGCCGGAGCCGGATGGACCTTCCCGGCCGAGTGGGCGCCCCATGGGCGCACCTGGATGGCCTGGCCTTGCCGGCCGGCGACTTGGCATGGCGGCATTGAGGCGGCCCGCTCCGTCCATGTCGAGGTGGCCAAGGCGATCGCCCAGTTCGAGCCGGTGACCATGGTTTGCAACCCCATGGACGTCGCCGAGGTCTCGCTGATGTGCGGGCAGGGGATCGAGATCGTGCCCATGCCCCTTTCGGACGGCTGGATGCGCGACATCGGACCGACCTTCGTCGTCGGATCCGACCGGACGATCGCGGGGATCGACTGGATCTTCAATGGCTGGGGCGGACTTCACAATGATTTCGCCGCCGACGCGGAGGTGGCGCGGGCCGTGCTCGAGCTGCGCCGCTATCGGCGGATCGCGTCACCTATCGTGCTTGAAGGCGGCGCGATCAATAGCGACGGGGAAGGTACCCTCCTCGTCACCGAGGAATGCCTGCTCGACCCGCGGCGCAACCCGGGCCTCGGCAAGGAGGAGATCGAGCAGATTCTGAGATCGACGCTCGGCGTAGAAGCCGTAATCTGGCTGGGCAAAGGCTATGATGGCGACGAGACCCGGGGCCATGTCGACGAGATCGCCTGCTTCGTCGAGCCGGGAATCATCATGCTTCAGCTGCCGCGTGACACGTCAGATCCCAATTACCTGATTCAACAGGATAATCTGGCCCGCCTCAAGGTCGCCCGCGACGCGAAGGGGCGGAAAATCGACTTTGTGCTGATCCCGCAGCCCGCGTATCGCGAGCACGATGGGAGGCGGCTCACCCTCTCCTATGTCAATTTCGCGCTCGCCAATGGCGGGGTGATCATCCCGTCCTTCGGGGATTCCGCCGACGAGCCCGCCCGACGTGCCTTCGCTTCGCTCTATCCCGACCGGAAGATCATCCAGATCCTTGCCGACGACCTCGTCATCGGCGGCGGCGGCATCCACTGCATCACCCAGCAGGAGCCGATGCTGCCAAGCCTGGGCGAAAGGCTGAAGGACGATACCGCGTAAGGGTGGCTTGCCCTTTTTATACCAGGAGCCTTATCCATTGACTCTCTGGGCGGTTTGGCTGGTGCCTGCGGCCTCGGTCCGCGCCCGCGCCCTCACAGAAGCCTGCCGATTTCCCCTCGCGACGATGATGTGATTC
>Ga0070738_10003674_pt1 | contig 19627 bp, 19 predicted proteins | sample Coa_R2_2_FD_66446 | JGI IMG/M metagenome (GOLD analysis project Ga0070738, IMG submission 66446) | Surface soil microbial communities from Centralia Pennsylvania, which are recovering from an underground coalmine fire - Coalmine... | ecosystem: Environmental > Terrestrial > Soil > Unclassified ... | reverse complement strand
CTGGGGATAGGCTCCGACCATCGGAGAAACCCCCGCAGCGTTGCTACACGCCTTAGTCGACACTTCGGGGCGGGCCACCTCAACTGGCTAGCGCCTCACACGGACATGATGGTCTAGCCCGATGCCTAAAGTTGAGATCTATACGCAGCCCTTTTGCGGCTATTGCACCCGCGCCAAGCGTCTTCTCGATCGAAAGGGGATCGCCTACGAAGAGATTGACGTCATGATGACGCCGAGCCGCAGGAGCGAGATGATCCGCCGCGCCGACGGCCGGACCACGACCCCCCAGATCTTCATCGATGACCAGGGCGTCGGGGGGTGCGACGAGCTGATGGAGCTGGACGCCTCCGGTCAACTCGATCCGCTTCTCGGAATCTCCGGGGCAGCACCATGATTCTGCGCGTCGCGTGCCTGCAGCTCAATGCCCGGCCCGACCTCGACGCCAACCTGGACGAAGTCGAACGGCTGGCTCGAGCGGCCGGAATCGAGGGCGCAGAACTCATCGCCACGCCCGAAAATACGAGCGGCATGTATGCGAACCGCTCGGCTCTGATCGATTCGGCACTGCCGGAGGCCGGCCACCCCGGCCTGAAGAGACTGACGGATCTGGCGCGCGAGACGGGCGTTTGGCTCGTGGTCGGCTCGCTCTCAATCCGTCTGGAAAACGATAAGCTCGCCAACCGCTGCTTTCTCATCGATCCCGCCGGAACGGTCGCGGCGCGGTACGACAAGATCCATATGTTCGACTCGGACCCGCCCGATGGACAGCCTTACCGCGAAAGCGCGACTTTCGAGCCGGGTAAGCGCGCGGTGGTTGCCGAAACGCCGTTTGGGCGGCTGGGGCTCAGCATCTGCTACGACGTCCGTTTCCCGGCGCTCTACGCCGAGCTGGCGCGGGCGGGGGCAAAAATGATCTCCGTGCCGGCAGCCTTCACTGTGCCGACCGGCCAAGCGCATTGGCATGTCCTTCTGAGGGCCAGGGCGATCGAGACCGGGACCTTCGTCATCGCGCCGGCGCAAACCGGCGAGCATGCTGGCGGAAGACGCACCTATGGCCACTCGCTCATCGTATCCCCCTGGGGCGAGGTCCTGGCCGACGGCGGCGATTCGACCGGAATCGCGGCTGCAGAGCTCGATTTCGAGCGCGTGGCTGCGGCGCGGCGGATGATCCGGTCGCTCGACCATGTGCGGCCTTTTGCGCCCGCTTCAGCCGAAGGATAAGGCTTTCGTTTAGCTTTCGAACCGATAATCCACCCTATATATGCACTAAGGTAGGCAGACGTATCTGACGTGTTTGGGTATTAACCATTCGAACTGACCGATGATCATCTACGAACTTCGCTGTGACACTGGACATGGCTTCGAAGCTTGGTTCCGCAACTCGGACGCCTTCGAGCAGCAGCGCGACGCCGAGCAAGTCACCTGTCCGGTCTGCGGGTCGTGCGCCGTAAGCAAGGCGCCGATGGCGCCTCGGATCGGCAAAGGCGCGACCGAGAAGGCGGAGCCGCAGGCCGGCCAGCCGAGCTCCGAGCAGATGCGCGTCGTGATGAGCCAGATCGCCGAGCTCAACAAGCGTATAGCCGAGACGTGCGACTATGTCGGAAAGGCGTTTCCCGAAGAAGCCCGCAAAATCCATTACGGCGAAGCGGAGCACCGGGAAATCTACGGCGAGGCTTCGCCCGCAGACGCGATCGCACTGCGCGAGGAAGGCATTTCCATCGCCGCCATCCCTTGGATACGCCGGACGGATAGCTAAGCGGTTCGGCTCGCCGTCGCGAAATAGTTAACGGCGAGCCTCTCCTTAGCGAGCCGGAACTCGCCCTTGAGCGGATCGAAGACCATGCCGGTCATGTCGACCATGTCGAAGCCGGCCGCGCGAAGGCCGCGTGCCAGCTCCGACGGCCTGACGAATTTTCGCCAGTCGTGAGTGCCGGGCTCGACCCACCGCAACAGATGCTCCGCAACACCGATCCCCAGGGCCAGCGACTTCCAAGTCCGGTTTAGGGTCGACATGATCGCGAGCCCGCTTGGAGCGACGAGACGGCCAAGCATCGCCAAGAAGGCGCCGCGATCGGCGACGTGCTCCACGACCTCCAGTGCCAGCACCAGATCGAAGCGACGCCCTTCGTCCGCCAGCGCCTCGGCCGCGCCATGGCGATAATCGACCGCAAGACCGCGAAGACGGGCATGATCACGCGCCGCCTCGATCGCCACCGGATCGGCATCGACCGCGGTCACATGAGCGCCCAAACGCGCAAGCGGCTCGGCGACCAGACCGCCGCCGCAGCCGATATCGAGGACCGAGAGCCCGGCGAAAGGCGTCAGCGCCGCAGGGTCGCGCTTGAAATGCCGTATCGCCTGACCGCGAATATAATCGAGCCGAAGCGGGTTGAGCCGATGAAGCGGACCATGCGGCCCCTCAGGATCCCACCATCGGTCGGCAATCTGGCTGAACCTTCGGATCTCGGCCTTGTCGATCGTTCCAGCCGTGTTCATTCCGCCATCCTCGACAATTCCAAGCCCCGCGCTTGCGCGCCCGGATCAACGGGGAGTAATGATACGCGCCCTCGCGTTGGGCAACCCATGCGACGAGATTCCACCCTATCCCGCCAGGACCCGTGGCACGCATCGTACTGAAATTCGGTGGCACTTCGGTCGCCGACATCGACCGGATCATCAACGTCTCGAACAAGATCAAGGCGGAGGTTGATCGCAAACACCAGGTCGCCGTCGTCGTATCTGCGATGGCCGGAGCCACCAACAGGCTCGTCGAGCAGTGCAGCGCGATCAGCCCGCTGTTCGACGCGCGCGAATACGACACCGTGGTTGCGTCCGGAGAGCAGGTGACCGCCGGCCTTACCGCGCTGGCGCTCCAGAAGCATGGCATCCAGGCCCGATCCTGGCTGGGCTGGCAAATCCCGATCCGGACCGACGATGTCCACGCCAAGGCGCGTATCCTTGCGATCGAGACAGCCGAACTCGAACGCCGGATGGTCGAGGGCGAAGTTCCGGTGATCGCCGGTTTCCAAGGCCTGTCCGATCGCGGCCGGATCACCACCTTGGGGCGTGGCGCGGGGGACTTGTCAGCCGTGGCCGTCGCCGCGGCGCTCAAGGCCGATCGATGCGATATCTATACCGATGTCGATGGGGTTTACACGACCGATCCCCGTATCGTTGCGAAGGCCCGAAAGCTGGCTAAGATCACCTACGAGGAGATGCTCGAACTGGCCTCGCAGGGCGCCAAGGTGCTACAGACCCGATCGGTCGAACTGGCGATGAATCACCGTGTCAGGGTGCAGGTTTTGTCGAGTTTTTCGGGCCAGGCGGGGAGCGATCTTCCCGGAACGCTGGTTGTCGACGAAGGAGAGATCGTGGAGCAGGAAGTCGTCACCGGGATCGCTTACAGCCGCGACGAGGCCAAGGTGACGCTATTGCGCGTCGCCGACCGGCCGGGCGTGGCCGCCGCAATCTTTGGACCGCTGACCGACGCCTCGATCAATGTCGACATGATCGTCCAGAATGTGGCGCCCGACGGCAAGACGACGGACATGACCTTCACCGTGTCGAAGGCCGACCTCAATCGCGCCGTCTCGGTGCTGGAAGGCGCCCGCGCGCAGCTCGGCTATGAGCGCATCATCGCGGACTCCGACGTCGTGAAGCTTTCGGTAATCGGCGTCGGAATGCGCAGCCATGCCGGCGTCGCGCAGCGCATGTTCCAGGCCTTGGCCGACAAGGGCATCAACATTCAGGTCATCTCGACCTCGGAGATCAAAGTCAGCGTCCTCGTCGCCGAGGAATATACCGAGCTTGCGCTGAGGGCGCTCCACACAGTCTATGGTCTAGACGCCGCGTGAACTCGGCCGGTCTGCCCATCACCAAAACCGAAGCCTCCAGCACGGGCCGTATCGAGCTTGATCGCCTGTGGGCGCGCGGTCGGGAGTTCTTAGGCACGGAGCTCGCCGTCATGGGCGGCGCCATGACCTGGGTCAGCGAGCGCCACCTGGTGGCCGCCATCTCCAACGGCGGCGGCTTCGGCGTGATCGCCTGCGGCGCCATGGAGCCAGACCGATTGGCCGAAGAGATCGAGGCGACCTTCGCGCTGACGCGCCGTCCCTTTGGCGTCAATCTCATTACGATGCACCCGAGGCTCGACGCGTTGGTCGATGTTTGCGCCGCAGCAAAGGTGAGCCACGTGGTTCTTGCCGGCGGGCTGCCGCCCTCTTCGGCCGTTCGTCGGATCAAGGATTCGGGTGCAAAGGCCCTCTGCTTCGCCCCGGCCCTCGTTCTCGCGAAGAAACTGATCCGCATGGGCGCCGACGCGTTGATCATCGAGGGCATGGAGGCCGGCGGACATATCGGTCCCGTCTCCACGTCGGTGCTGGCGCAGGAAATCCTTCCCAATGTCCAGGATATCCCCGTCTTCGTCGCCGGCGGGATCGGCCGCGGTGAGGCTATCGTGTCATACTTGGAGATGGGTGCCTCGGGCGTACAGCTCGGAACGCGATTCGTCTGCGCGACCGAATCGATCGCTCATCCGCAATTCAAGAAGGCCTTCCTGCGGGCTGAAGCGCGAGACGCCGTGCCGTCGGTCCAGCTCGATCCCCGTTTTCCCGTGATTCCCGTCCGCGCCATCCAGAACGGCGGAACCCGCGCCTTCGCCGACGCGCAAAGGGATTTGATCGCGAAAGTGGATCAGGGTCTGCTCGATCAAAAGGCGGCACAACTGGAGATTGAGCATTTTTGGGCGGGAGCGTTGCGTCGAGCCGTGATAGAAGGCGATATAGAGACGGGCTCGCTCATGGCGGGACAAAGCGTGGGAATGGTGAATGCCGAGCAACCCACAGCCGAAATCCTCAAGGAGCTCATCGAGCAGGCAGTAATGGCGCTCGAGCGCCGCGGGGTGCGGAGTTGACGAACAGACGCCGGACAGGGTCTCCCGGGCCGCAATATCGATGAAAAGCGTGCTCGGAGACGACGGAACCCAGGGGCGGCAAGCGCCCTACCGACGTGCTCCCGAACCGCCGATGATCGGGAGCACGAGCGCTCGCCGTCTACTCGCAAGGCTGCGCGACATCATGGCGGGCTCAGGCGCCGCCCAGGCCCGGCTGGACAAGATCGTGCGGCTGATCGCGGCAGAGATGGTCGCGGAGGTCTGCTCCTGTTACCTGATGCGCGCCGGCGAGGTGCTGGAGCTGTTCGCGACCGTCGGCCTCAATCCGGAAGCCGTCCACCGGACCCGCCTCAGGGTCGGCGAAGGCATCATCGGCGACATCGCCGCCCATGCGCGGCCGTTGGCCCTGGCCAACGCTCAAAGCCATCCCAACTTCGCCTACCGTCCGGAAACGGGCGAAGACCCCTATCAATCCCTTTGCGGGGTTCCGCTCATCCGCAGCGGCCGGGTGCGTGGCGTGCTGGCCATCCAGAATACGCAGCGCCGCAATTATTCCGAGGACGAGATCGAGACGCTCGAGACGATCGCCATGGTGGTCGCAGAGCTGGTGACTGCGGGCGAGCTCGTCAATCCGCAAGAAATCGCCTCATCGAGCGATGTCGGCCTCCTGCCGCAGCGCATCAACGGCATGGGGCTGAATGGCGGCCTCGTCATGGGCCATGCCGTTCTCCACCAGCCCCGGCTGACGCTCCGGGAAATGGTGGCGGAGGATCCGGAGGAAGAGCTGGCGCGGCTCCGCCGCGCGGTTGCCAGCATGCACAGCGCGATCGACGATCTGGTCGAAGTCGGCCAAGCCACCGGCTCGGACGAATATGCCGACATCCTCGAGAGTTACCGCATGTTCGCTCAGGACCGCGGCTGGCTGGCCCGCATCGGCGAGGCGATCCTGCAGGGCCTCAGCGCCGAGGCGGCGGTCGAGCGCGCGCAGAACGAGATGCGGCTGCGACTCGGACAGGTCGCCGACCCATATTTGCGCGAACGGCAGCATGATTTCGACGATCTGGCGAACCGCCTGCTGAAGCATCTCGCGGGCAAAGCCGATCCGGCGGTCGCCTTGCCGGAAGATGCCATCCTCGTCGCCCGCTCGCTGGGTCCCGCCGATCTGCTCGACTACGGTCATGGGCGCTTGCGAGGCCTTGTGCTGGAAGAAGGGACGGCTGCGAGCCACATCGCGATCGTCGCGCGCGCGCTCGAGATTCCGCTGGTTACCCGCTGCGCCAGAGCGCTTCAGCTCATTGAGCCTTTGGATCCGCTGATCCTCGATGGAAACAACGGCCAGGTCTTCATCCGACCCGCGGAAGACATCGTCGAGAGCTTCAATCACTCGATCCGGCTGACGACCGAACGGCGACGCCTTCATCGCGAGGTGCGCGACCTGCCGTCGGTTACGAAGGACGGTGAGCCGGTGTCGATCATGATCAATGCGGGCCTCCAGGCAGAGCTCGCACATCTCGAATCGACGGGCGCCGAAGGGGTGGGCCTCTATCGCACCGAGATCCCGTTCATGGTGCGGGCCGACTATCCCGACGTGAGCCAGCAGGCCGAGCTCTATCGCAACATCCTCGACCAGGCGGGCGGCCGCGCCGTCACGTTTCGAACCCTCGATGTAGGCGGCGACAAGACCCTTCCCTATTTTTCGGGCTATGAGGAGGAGAATCCGGCCCTCGGCTGGCGGGCGATCCGAATCGGGCTCGACCGGCCGGCGATGCTGCGCCTCCAGATCCGCGGCATGATCCGCGCCGCCTCGGGCCGCGAGCTCAGGGTGATGTTCCCGCTGGTCGCCGAAGTCAGAGAATTCGACGACGCGCGCGCGCTCATGAGCATGGAGCTGGAACGCGCCAAGGCCGAAGGCATCGAGCTGCCCCGGGACGTCAAAGTTGGAGTGATGCTCGAAGTGCCCTCTCTGCTCTGGCAGATCGACGTGCTGCTGAAGAGCGTCGATTTCGTGGCGCTCGGAACCAACGATCTGCATCAGTACTTCTTTGCCGCCGATCGCAACAATGCGCGGATCGGTCATCGTTACGACGTCTTGGCTCCGCCTTTCCTGGGCGCGCTCGCGACCCTATTCGACCGCTGCCGCGCGGCGCGCGTCCCGGTCTGCGTCTGCGGCGAAATGGCGTCGCGGCCGGTCGAGGCGATGGCGCTGATCGCTCTCGGCGCTCGCACCCTCTCGGTCGCGCCGCAGGCCGTGGGCTCCATCAAGGCGTTGGTGCGCAGTCTGGATGCCAGCCGGGTACAGGCCTTCCTGACCCCGATGCTCAGGTCCCGGGATCACAGCCTGCGTCACAAACTCCGCGATTTCGCCCGCGACCATGGCGTGTCGATCGACGATGTTGCGGTCGGGACCTGACGTTGCTAGAGGTTCGGCAGGCCCGGACGCTGCATCGCCTTGAATCGACAAGCGCACCGGAAGTAGGCTGACGGATGGCAGTACGCAAGCGTAGAGCCGACAGCGACAGACAGTCCGAAGCCCCGGACAACGTCATCGAGGCGCCGATCGTCCCGCGCCGGTTGACGGTCAGCGAGATATTGCGCGACCGCAGGATCGAGTGCCGCCTGGACATCGACCATGTCGCCCAGGTCCTGATGATCCGGCCATCGGTCCTGGCCGACATTGAAGACGGGCGTTTCGACCAGCTTCCCGGCCCGGCCTATGCGGTGGGTTTCGTGCGCTCCTACGCCACCTATCTCGGCCTGGACGCCGAGGCCTTGGTGTTGCGCTTCAAGGCCGAGGTGGCCGAAGTCGCGCGCCGGCCGCATCTGAACTTCCCGCTGCCTCTCAGTGATACTCGGGTTCCGACCGGCTCGATCCTGGTCATCTGCGTGCTGCTGGCCGCGTTAACCTATGGCGGCTGGTACTATGTCTCGGAACGGCACGGGCAGCTGACGGATATCGTTCCCGGGGTACCGGATCGGTTGGCCCATCTGCTCAGCCCCGAGCAGACGAAGCAGGAGATCACCGGAACCCAACCAGCGCTCCAGCCCGCAGCGCCCGCGCCAAACGCAGATCAACCGGCAACGGCGCAGGCGCCTGCCGTGGCTGCACCCCCGGGCCAGACGCCGATTGCGGTGGCCCCTCCACAACAAGCCGTGCCGGCGCCTGGAGGGTCCGGTACAGCGGCGGCACCGACGCCCCCCGCCTCGGCCGCTGTCGCGGGCGGGCAGCCGGCTCCCCTAGTCGCGCCCGCTGCCCCGCCGGCAGACGCCGACGGAGTCCCGCCGGTCGAAGACCGGGCAGGCGCGCCGGCCAACCAGCCGTCCGTTCCCGCGACGCCCGATCTTGCCCAGCCGGCAGTCGCCGATGCCGGCAAGACCACGCCTCAATCCAGCTACGGAGCACCTGCCGGCCAAGCCCGCATCGTCTTGCATGCCAGCGCCGACAGCTGGATCCAGGTCCGCGATGGGCAAGGGAACCTTCTCATCACCCGGATTCTCAAGCCCGGCCAGATCTATAACGTACCGAACCAGCCGGGACTGGTCCTGGTGACCGGCAATGCAGGCGGACTCGATATCTCGGTCGACGGCGCGGCGATCCCGCAGCTCGGCGGCCCGGGTCAGGTGGTCCGCGACGTCAAGCTCGAGCCCGACCGCTTGCTAGCTGGCAAGCCCCGTGCCAATTGAAGGGCTGACCGAATCCGCGCGATTCATCCCCTGAGGCCAAAATGAGCATCCGCCCGTATCGCGATATCCAGCGGCGCAAGTGCCGCAAGATCATGGTCGGCAACGTGCCGGTAGGCGGAGACGCGCCGATTACGGTGCAGTCGATGACCAATACCTTGACCTCGGACGTCGAGGCGACGGTCGCGCAAATCAAGGCGCTCGAGGATGCCGGAGCTGATATTGTCCGGGTCTCCTGCCCCGACGAAGAGTCGACTGCCGCGCTGAAGCGCATCGTGCAGCAGGTCCGGGTTCCGATCGTCGCGGACATCCACTTCCACTACAAACGCGCAATCGAGGCCGCCGAGGCGGGTGCTGCGTGCTTGCGTATCAACCCCGGCAATATCGGCTCGGCCGAGCGCGTGCGCGAGGTTGTGAAAGCGGCCAAGGACCATAATTGCTCTATGCGCATCGGCGTCAATGCCGGCTCGCTCGAGCGCGATCTGCTCGAGAAGTATGGCGAGCCGTGCCCCGAGGCGATGGTCGAGAGCGCGCTCGACCATGCACGGATTCTCGAGGACAACGACTTCCGCGAGTTCAAGATCAGCGTGAAGGCGTCAGACGTGTTCCTCGCCGTCGCCGCCTATCAGGGCTTGGCGGATGCGTGCGACTACCCTCTTCATGTCGGCATCACCGAAGCGGGTGGTCTGCGCTCGGGCACCGTCAAATCGTCGATCGGCATGGGCGCGCTGCTCTGGGCCGGGATCGGCGACACGATCCGAGTCTCGCTCTCGGCTGATCCGGTGGAGGAGATCAAGGTCGGCTTCGACATACTGAAGTCGCTCAACCTGCGTCATCGCGGCGTCAATGTGATCTCTTGCCCATCCTGCGCGCGACAGAACTTCAACGTCATTGAGACCGTGCGAGTGCTCGAGGAGCGCCTGGCTCACATCGCAACGCCGATGACGCTTTCCGTGATCGGCTGCGTCGTCAACGGCCCCGGCGAAGCGCGCGAGACCGATATCGGCTTTACCGGCGGCGGCAACAACACGCATCAGGTCTATCTGTCGGGTGTTCAGGCGCACCGCCTCAAGGACGAAAACATCGTCGAGCACCTGGTGAAGCTGGTCGAGGCGAAAGCCGCCGAGATCGAGGCAGCGAAGGCGAGCGAGAGCGTCGCCGCGGAGTAGCCGCTAAGCCGCCGCCTTCTGATATTGGCGGGCGCGACTCTCGAACATCCACCACGCCACTTTCTGCGACACCTTGAAAAGCGGGGTCTGCGGCTTCAGCCCGCAGGCCTTGAAGACCATCGCCACCGCTCGGTCCACATGGTGGTGGCGGTAATAATTATACGCTCGGCTCATATATTCGCGGCTGTAGCGCTCACGGACATAGGCCACGCCCTCGGCCGCGTTGGCGGCGTAATAGGCGCAGGCAAGCTCGTCGTCCTCGGTCTCGGCGATCCGCCCGAGCGCGATACGCAAGCGCTGGAAGGTCGAGATGCCGTCGAGCTCCAGATACTTCTTGAGGTGTGTATAGAAGAGCTTGTAGTGGCGATGCTCGTCGGCTGCGATGTGATGGCAGATCGACTTCAGCACCGGCTCGTCGGTCGCCTCGGCCAGTGCCGTGTAATAGGAGCTCGTGCCGGTCTCGACCATGCAGCGGGCGATCAGCTCGCCCGAACGCGAGCCGCGGATCGAGGTGTCGGCGTCGATATTGACTCGGAACCGATCCCGGAAGCGTTGGACCGCCTTGTCGAAATCGAAGCCGGGATCGGCGAGCTTCGCCCACTTCGCCAGGGATTGGCCGTGCTGGACCTCTTCCTCCGCCCAATAGCGCGACGCTTCCTGGAACTCCGGATCATCGTGAAACACGTTGCAGAGATAGGCGGTGTAGTCGTGGGCATTGTATTCGACCAAAGCCGCTGCCTTCACAACTTTCAAAATGTCAGTATCGACCCGGCTGGGATCGAACTGATCCCAAAGGATATCGTCCAAGGTCCAGCGTTTCATCGCGGTCATGACACCGTCTTCTGTCGCCGAACGGCTTTTGTACCCTGACAATTCGGCTGTGAAAAGATGTTGTTGTTCCCCATGCCTATCGCAACTCCCAAGCAGCCGATTGGTTCACGATGATGTTGCGTTTTTCGCCCGGGCTGGGCGTGACGCGAACGCGGCGGGCAGGCGCCAAGTCCGGTGCGGCCGCGAGCACAAGCGTGGGAAGAGAGTTTGAAGCGAGGAGAAGGCCGCGATATCCGGGCCGTCCCGGCATCAGCTTGCTTGCCGGCCTGCCGCCGCCAGCTTCGCCTCGGCGACCGCGAGGCGAATGGTCAAAATACGCAGCGCGTCATCGCTTTCGGGATCGGCGATCTCGCGCTGCAGCTGCTCAATCTCGGCCTGCACGTTGGCCGATACGATCTCCCCCACGGGCACAGCCTCGTCCGCCAGCACGGTGCAGCGCGTATCGGTCACTTCGGCAAAGCCGCCGCCGACGAAGAGCCGGTGGGTGACGTCGTCGCCTTGAAATACCTCGATGATCCCGGGACGAAGCGTGGAAATCATCAACGAATGCCCAGCGAGAACCCCGAAATCGCCTTCAGAACCCGGGATGACCGCCATGTCGACCGGCTCGGAGAGCAGCAGCCGCTCGGGCGAGACGAGCTCGAGTTCGAACTTCCTATCGACCGCAACCATCGCAAACCCCTCGCGCAAGCGACTTGGGAAGACCGAGAAAACTACGTCGCATCACCGTGAAACCATTTAGATCACAGTTTCAAGCAGCCCTGCTCAGGCGGCTTGCGCCATCCGCTTGCCGTTCTCGACCGCGCCCTCGATCGAGCCCACCATCAAGAAGGCCTGCTCGGGCAGATGGTCGTATTCGCCGGCCACGATCCCCTTGAAGCTGCGGATCGTGTCTTCGAGCTGGACAAACTGGCCCGGGATGTTGGTGAACACCTCGGCGACATGGAAAGGCTGGCTCATGAAGCGCTGGATTTTGCGCGCGCGGGCCACGACGAGCTTGTCCTCTTCCGACAGTTCGTCCATGCCCAGAATGGCGATGATGTCCTGCAGCGACTTATAGGTCTGCAGCACGCGCTGCACGTCGCGGGCCACCTGATAATGCTCCTCGCCGACGATGCGCGGGTCGAGAATTCGGCTCGTGGAATCGAGCGGGTCGACTGCAGGGTAGATGCCGAGCTCGGCGATCTGGCGCGACAGCACGGTCGTTGCATCCAGGTGAGCGAAAGATGTCGCCGGCGCCGGATCGGTCAAATCGTCGGCCGGAACGTAGATCGCCTGCACCGACGTAATCGAGCCGTTCTTGGTCGAGGTGATGCGCTCCTGCAGCGCGCCCATGTCGGTCGCGAGCGTCGGCTGATAACCGACCGCCGAAGGAATGCGGCCCAGGAGCGCCGACACTTCCGATCCCGCCTGGGTGAAGCGGAAGATGTTGTCGACGAAGAACAGCACGTCCTGGTTCTCCACGTCGCGGAAATATTCCGCGAGGGTCAGGCCTGTCAGACCGACGCGAGCACGGGCGCCCGGCGGTTCGTTCATCTGGCCGTAGACCAGCGCGGCCTTCGATCCCGGCCCGTCCACCTTGATGACGCCGGACTCTATGAATTCGTGGTAGAGGTCGTTGCCCTCGCGCGTGCGCTCGCCGACGCCGGCGAACACCGACACGCCGCCATGCGCCTTGGCGACGTTGTTGATCAGCTCCTGAATCAACACGGTCTTGCCGACGCCGGCGCCGCCGAACAGGCCGACCTTGCCGCCGCGAGAATAGGGCGCCAACAGATCGACGACCTTGATGCCGGTTACCAGGATCGAGGTTTCGGTCGACTGGTCGACGAAGGCCGGCGCCGACCGATGAATCGGCGAATGCTTCTTTGCCTCGACAGGTCCGCGCTCATCGACGGGCTCGCCGACGACATTGATGATGCGGCCCAGGGTCTCCGGCCCGACCGGCACGCTGATCGGTCCGCCCGTGTCGGCCACTTCCGCGCCGCGGACCAGACCGTCGGTCGTGTCCATCGCAATCGTGCGGACCGTGTTCTCGCCCAGCTGCTGCGCGACCTCGAGCACGACCCGCTTGCCCATGATCTGCACTTCGAGCGCGTTCAAAATCGCCGGCAGGTCGCCTTCGAACTGCACGTCGACGACGGCGCCCAGCACCTGCGTTACGCGACCGGTTACGTTCTTGGTCATGCTCGTTCTCTCTTCTCTCGATTCTGGTCAGAGCGCCTCGGCGCCCGACACGATTTCGATCAGTTCCTTGGTGATGTAGGCCTGGCGCGCGCGGTTGTAGTTGAGCGTCAGGCGCTTGGTCATGTCCTCGGCATTGCGCGAAGCGTTGTCCATCGCCGTCATGCGCGCAGCCTGCTCGCCGGCCGCGCTGTCGAGCAGAGCGCCGAAGATCTGGATCGCGAAATTGCGCGGCAGCAGCTCGGCCAGGATCTCGTCTTCCGACGGCTCGAACTCGTAGATCGCGCGCGGCTCATTCGTCGCGGCCGAAGCCGCGCCTTCGGGCAGCGCGAACGGGATGACCTGCCGGCGGGTGGGTACCTGCGAGACGACTGACTTGAAGCGATTATAGACGATGGTGCAGACGTCGAACTCGCCGGCGTCGTACATGTGGACGATGGCCCTGCCGACCTCTTCGGCCTCAGCGAAGGACAGCAGCTTGCGGCCGATGCCCTCGAAGCTTTTCACCTGGCGATCGGCATTGTCGCGCTTCAAGAGGTCCCGCCCCTTGCGGCCGACATTCATGATCTTGACCTGCTTGCCCTCTTCGAGCAGCTGCCGGATCAAGCGCCGCGCCTCGCGCACCACGTTCGCATTGAAGCCGCCGGCCAGCCCGCGGTCCGAGGTCACGACGACCACGAGATGCGTTCGGTCCGATCCCGTCCCGGTCAGCATCTTCGGGCTGCTGGTAGTGGGAACATAATTCGCCGCGAGGCGGACGAGCATTCCCGCCATCCGTTCGGCATAGGGCTGGGCGACCTGGGCCTGCTCCTGGGCGCGGCGCAGCTTGGAGGCCGCGACCATCTTCATGGCCGAGGTGATCTTGCGCATGCTCCGCACGCTCGTTATGCGGTTGCGCAGGTCCTTGAGGCTGGGCATTTCCGGCTATGACCGTCCGGCTTCAGGCGAAGACTTTGACGAAGTGCTCGAGGACCTCGGTCAGCTTTGCCTCGGTCTCCTTCTTGAGCTCCTTGTCGGTTCGGATCGACTCCAAGATGTCGGCATGCTTGGAGCGAACCAGCGAGAGAAGCTCGCGCTCGAACCGGATCACATCGCCGACGGCGATATTGTCCAGATAGCCGCGAGTCCCCGCGAAGATCGAGATGACCTGCTCTTCGACCGGATAGGGCGCGAATTGCGGCTGCTTCAGGATCTCCGTCAGCCGATAGCCGCGCGCCAGCATCTTCTGGGTCGCGGCGTCGAGGTCGGAAGCGAACTGCGCGAAGGCCTCCATCTCGCGGAACTGCGCGAGATCCAGCTTGATGCGGCCGGCGACCTGCTTCATCGCCTTGATCTGCGCGGCCGAGCCGACTCGCGAGACCGAGATGCCGACATTGATCGCGGGACGCACGCCTTTGAAGAAGAGCGTGGTCTCGAGGAAGATCTGGCCGTCGGTGATCGAGATTACGTTCGTCGGGATGTAGGCCGAGACGTCGCCCGCTTGGGTTTCGATGATCGGCAGCGCGGTCAGCGAGCCGGAGCCGTGCGCCTCGTTCATCTTGGCCGCGCGCTCGAGCAAGCGCGAATGGAGATAGAAGACGTCGCCCGGATAGGCCTCGCGCCCGGGAGGACGACGCAGCAGCAGCGACATCTGGCGATAGGCGACGGCCTGCTTGGAGAGATCGTCATAGACGATCAGCGCATGCATGCCGTTGTCGCGGAAGAACTCGCCCATCGCGCAGCCCGCATAGGGCGCCAGGAACTGCAGCGGCGCGGGCTCGGAGGCGGTCGCCGCGACCACGATCGAATATTCGAGCGCGCCGTATTCCTCGAGCGTGCGGACCAGATTCGCGACGGTGGAGCGCTTCTGCCCGACGGCGACATAGACGCAATAGAGCTTCTTCGATTCGTCGCCAGATTGGTTGACGGCGCGCTGGTTGAGGATCGTGTCCAGCGCAACCGCCGTCTTACCAGTCTGGCGGTCGCCGATGATGAGCTCGCGCTGGCCGCGTCCGATCGGCACCAGCGAGTCGATCGCCTTCAGTCCGGTCTGCATCGGCTCGTGCACCGAGCGGCGCGGCACGATGCCGGGCGCCTTGACGTCGACGCGGGCGCGGCGCGTGGCGTTGATCGGGCCCTTGCCGTCGATCGGATTACCGAGCGCGTCGACCACGCGGCCCAATAGCTCCTTGCCGACCGGCACCTCGACGATGGCGTTGGTGCGCTTGACGGTGTCGCCTTCCTTGATGCCGCTGTCGTCGCCGAAAATGACCACGCCGACATTGTCGGTCTCGAGGTTCAGCGCCATGCCCCGGATGCCGCCGGGGAACTCAACCATTTCACCGGCCTCGACATTGTCGAGGCCATAGACGCGGGCCACGCCGTCGCCGACCGAGAGCACCTGGCCGACTTCGGAGACGGCGGCTTCGGTGCCGAAATTCTCGATCTGCTGCTTGAGGATGGCGGCGATCTCGGCCGGGCGGATATCCATGTCTTCAGGCTCCCTTCATCATCCGCTCAAGCCCCAGGAGCTTGGTGCGGATCGAACTGTCGATCAGCTTCGAGCCGATCTTGACCACGAGGCCGCCCAGGAGGCTCGGATCCACCTTCGTGTTGATCCGGACTTTGGCGGCAAGAGTTTGGTTGAGCTTCTCGGCGAGGCGCGCCGTCTGCTCGGGCGTCAGAGGATGGGCCGAACCCACATCGACCGTGAGCTCGCCGCGACGGCGGGCCAGCTCGGCCAGGAAGGCGTCGACGATCGCATCGAGCGCAAAAAGGCGACGGTTGCGGGCCAAAACCCCCAAGAATTTAATGACCAGCGGCTGTAGTCCGGCCTGCTTGGCGATCTCGGTGATCGCGGCCCCTTGCTGGCCGCTGTCGAAGAGCGGGTTGCGGAGCGCCGCGCGGAGCTCGGCGCTTTCCGACAGCATGCGCTTCAATGTCTCCAGATTCTGCGCGATCTGATCCAGCGCATGGCTCTGGTCGGCGAGCTCGAACAGTGCCGCCGCGTAGCGCTCGGCGATGATCGGCGATGCGTTGCTTGGTCCTGCCACTCTACTGAGTTCCCGGCTTGCTGAATTCCCGGTTGGTCGGATTGCTGACCCGGCGCGACGACACGTCCGAGACATGCTTAGCGGCCAGCCGGACGCTTGTCCGGGCCGGAGCCGCGAGCCTGTTACACCAGGACGAAGACGGGTGCAATAAGGAGCCCCAGCCCCCGACGGGGCAGTTTGGCGCAGGAATAAGCAGCGCCGGCCTAAAAGAGCTAATGCGCCCGGCCTGCGGGTGGCTCCAATCAGCCCTTGATCGGCATCACCAGCAACGTGGTGCCCATATGAGCGCAGAGGCGGCCATGGGCATCGGTGACCCGCGCCTCCGCCGTGGCGGTCGACCGGCCCAGATGGATCACACGGCCGACGCAGGTGGCGCGGCCGCTTTCCGTCGTGACAGGCCGGATGAAGTTGATATGCAGCTCGAGGGACGTGCAGGTCATGCCGAAGGGCAGCTTGGAATGCACCGCCAGTCCTGCCGCCGTATCGCAGAGCGCGCTCAATATGCCGCCATGGACACAGCTGATGAGATTGTAATGCTGCTCGGACGGATCGAGCGCGAAGGTCACCTCGCCCGGCTCGGCCGCGATCGGCACGAAGCCCTGCAGGCGAAAGGAGGGTGGAACAGGTAGCTCGCCGGACACCATCCGGCGCAAGATGTCGATCCACGGCAGGCGCTTTTCGACCCCCTGCAGGATAGCCGGATCGGCCCATTCAATCGTAAGGCGACGGTCATGGACCACGCTGTCTGGCATTTCTTCCCTCTTCTATGAGCCCTCTTTCGGTGGCCGGACGATCATGGTCGTTCCCATCCGCGCGCACAATTCGCCTTTGGCATCCGTGATATCCGCCTCCGCGACTGCCGTCCGCCGGCCGAGATGCGTCACCCGGCCGATGCAGGTGAGCCGACCCGATTCGAGCGTCACCGGCTGAACGAATCCCTGGTGCAGCTCGAGCGTCGCCGCGGTCCAGCCCAGCGCCAGCTTCGTATGGATGGCGTAGCCGGCGGCCGTGTCGGCGATCGCAGCCAGAATCCCGCCATGCACCCGTCCATGATGATCGCAATGCTCCGGCCCCGGCTCGAGGGCCATGACCACCTCACCCCGCTCGACCGAGAGCAGCCGCACACCCAGCATTGCCATCGCGGGCTCGTGCGGCAACTCACCCCGCATCATCGCCCGAAAGAGCTCGAGCAAGTCTATCCGGTCGCGATTGGCATAGATGATCTTGGGATCGCCCCAGGCGATCGTGGCTTCGAGAACGGGCGCAGGCATCGGCTCCCTATAGGAAACTATAAGGGTCGATGTCGATCTGAAGGGGAACTGCACACGATTTCGTGTTGACTAATTGTTCCATTTGTTCTATATCCGTTCGAGCGGACCTGACAAGGGGATACTGAATGAGAACAGCCGTATTCGGTCGTTTCGAGGGCCATTGTGGCGAATATAATTTTCGTCTTCATGATCAGCATCTTGAGAAACTCCAAGCGGCTCTGTCGTACAATCCGCATTCTGGCGATCGCCGGCTGAAGCAATTGCTCGGCCTCGCACAAGATTTTCTGGCGAGGCAAAGGACACTGACGGACCGGGCCACAGCGATCGTTCTGGTCGGATCCGGGCATGAGCTCAACCTTGATTTTGAGCCTGAATTGCGACGAGGAGACTTCGACGAGAGCAAGCATCCGCGATGGCCCGGCGGCAGCCCCGAACCCGACAAGGGCGGCGAGTTCCGGCCGAAGGACGCCATTCCCGAGGGGAGCGAATCGGGACGCTCAAGGACGCAAGCATCGGGCAGAAAGATCACTGGAGATCTTGCGCGACGTATCGCCCGGCGTGTGGCTCGCAGACGAATTCGGGCACTTTTCATTGCAGGATTACGCGCCATCGCTGGTCTCGGCGCAGACGCCATCCCTATTGCCGGAGAAGCGTTCGACTTGGCCGAGATTGCCGCAACCGTGAAGGACTTCGCGGAATTGGCCGAGGATACGAATGCGGCGGCCGAATTTGTCCAGGACGGTCCGCACGCGCTTGATGAGCTTCGCGTCAGTGAAGAGGAGAGATCATTCACGTCGGCGGACGCATTCAAGAAAGATTTCGTCGGCAAACATTACGGGCCCGCCGGGCCCGGCTCGGATTATCATCACATCGTTGAGCAAGGCGGGCCCAATGCCAAGAACATTTCTGCCGGCGAGTTGCACAGCACAGAAAACATGATTCGGATGCCGCGGCTCCTTCACGAGGAAATCACTTCGGCCTACTCCGATGAGGCGTCCGAACATTTCAGCGATCCTTCGATCCAGCCTGGCCAAACCGTCCGAGACTGGCTGAGAACGCAACCTTACGATGTTCAATATGCCGGAGGGCTAAAGATCATGCGCGATCTGGGAATCCTGAAATGAGCGAAACGCTAACCGGATACGATCCGAAGGACGAAGCACCCGTCGAAGAGTGGGCGCAGAGTCTGGAGCCCTTGCTCCCCGAGATTGCTGCGGCCACGCGCGCCAATGATAGGGAAGCGGTGAAAAAACTGCTCATGCGCAGTTTGCGGATCCGCAAGCAGATTGATGACTATATGACGGCCCAGGAAAATGAGCTGTCGACGCTGATGAACGTCAGCGGGCTGACCGACGACGATGCGCGCGTGGAGCAGCTCCTCGGCGCATTCGTGCTGGGAGGCAGGCTGCGGCACATCCACTATGACGTGCTCGGAGACGAGGATGGTCGAAATAGGGTCACCGGCAAAGTCTATGAGATCCCGCGCATGCTGGACAGCATGACTCCCAAGAGGAGACCCGCTCTCGCCGATCTTCTCGACCATCCACATCCGGACGTCCGCGCCATGGCGGCGGGCTCGCTGCTCGACCTCATGCCAGAGAGGGCGGTTCCGGTTTTGGAGGAGATTCATAACGAATTCCGCGGGACGAGCGCCGGGCTCGTTGCGCTGTTCGCGACCATGATTCGCGATCGAGCCGCGGAGACCCGATAAGCGTCTCACAAAAAGCTATACGGGTCGATGTCGACCTGAAGCCTTACGGTCTTCGGCACGTCGACACGCGAGAGCCAGGCGGCGAGCAGCTTCTGGACCGGGACGTCGCGGCGGGCCTTGAGGAGCAGACGCTCGCGATGGAGTCCTCGCAGCATGGCGAGCGGGGCCGGCGCGGGGCCGAGCACGAGGGTACCCTCGCCACGCGGCGCCGTACGGGCGAGCGCGCGGGAGACCTCGCCTACCTCCGCCGCATCGGGCCCTGAAAGAATCAGCGCGGCCAGCCGTGCAAAGGGCGGCATGCCGGCGGCGCGGCGCTCGTCGGACTCGACCGCGAGAAAGGCGTCGCGCTCATCCTGGAGCAGCGCCTGCATGACGCGATGCTCGGGCATGTAGGTCTGGATCAGCACCTTGCCTGGCCGGTCCGCACGGCCCGCCCGCCCGCCCACCTGATGCAGGAGCTGATAGGTGCGCTCCGAGGCGCGCAGATCGCCGCCGGTTAGCCCCAGATCGGCATCCACGACGCCGACCAAGGTCAGCATCGGAAAATGGTGGCCCTTGGCGACGATCTGGGTGCCGATCACGATGTCGATCTCGTGGTCGCGCACCTGCCGGATCGCCTCGCGCAAGGCAGCCCCGCCCCCCTGCCCGCGCATGATCGTGTCGCTCGCGAGCATCAGCGTCCGCGCGTCGGGAAAGAGCGCGGCGACCTCATCGGCGATGCGCTCTATGCCGGGGCCGCAGGCCGCGAAACTGCCCTCGGACGCGCAGTTGGGGCAGGCTTTCGGGATCGGCTCGGCATGGTCGCAATGGTGACAGCGGAGCAGGCCCTGGAAGCGGTGCTCGACCAGCCAGGCGGTGCA
>Ga0070738_10003673_pt1 | contig 19634 bp, 14 predicted proteins | sample Coa_R2_2_FD_66446 | JGI IMG/M metagenome (GOLD analysis project Ga0070738, IMG submission 66446) | Surface soil microbial communities from Centralia Pennsylvania, which are recovering from an underground coalmine fire - Coalmine... | ecosystem: Environmental > Terrestrial > Soil > Unclassified ... | reverse complement strand
CCCTGGTGCTCCCTTGTCTCCTTATCCCGCTTCCCCCCCAACCACTACATCTCGTATCCGCAAACTGGGACCACCGCAACCAACAGGCAAGCCATTTTGCCCACCTTTACCACAACCGCCAGACTCATCCCACTCAAAATCATCACCAATTGCTTCTATATCTGCTAGGGTTTGGAAGACATTACCTGAAAGGGTCACATCTTTTACAGGTTCAGCTATTTTGCCGTTTCTAATCATCCATGCTTCTCCTGCACTAAATGTGAACATTTCCCCATTGGTCATACCACCCAACCAATTGCGGGCATAGACTCCTTCTTTGATGTCACTCAATAAGTCTTGGACAGGCGTTGTCCCTCGTTCTATCCAGGTATTGGTCATGCGCACAATCGGAGCATGGTAATAATTGAGACACCGAGCGTTGCCTGTGGGTACTTCATCTAACTTACCAGCTGTTTCGCGGGAATGTAGGCGTCCTACCAAAACTCCGTCTTTGATCAGCTGCGTAGTTGTGGCAGGTGTGCCTTCATCATCATAAAAGTAGCTACCCCGATGTCCCTGAGGTGCAGCACCATCAAAAATTTGTAACTCTGCTGAACCGAACCGACGCCCAAGAGTCATCACTTCCAATAGATCTGGATTTTCATAAGCCATATCTGCCTCAGAAAGATGCCCGAAAGCTTCGTGGACAAATAATCCAGTCAAAATGGGATCAATCACTACTGTGTAAGTATCGCCTTTGACTGATGGCAAGGATAGGGCTACTACTGCTCTTTGTGCTGCGCTTTTGACTTGTTCATCCAAGTTCGTTAGATCTTCGTAGGCTTTACGAGAGCCTGTGGTTTCTCTTCCAGTTTGAACAGTTTCGCCATTTTTTGCGGTGGCGGCAAAGCGCATTTCCATATCTACCCAAGACTGTTCGATTAATGTCCCTTCGCTGGTAGCGAGGATTACTCTTTGAGCACTGTCGGTATAGCGGACTGAGGTTGTCGTGATCCGATGATCAACACTTTTCAATAAGTCTGTGTAATGATCGCACAATTGTTTTTTCTGTAAGAGCGGGATTTTTCGAGGGTCCGTGCCTGTCAGTGGTAGTTGACATACTGCTTGCACTGCTTGTACTGGAGCAAGTATGGTTTCTTCATCACCCACAATCCGCGCTGCGGCGATCGCTTCTTCTATACGGTCTTGAATGGTTGCTAAGCGGTTAAAGCTGCTTAACCCCCAACCTCCTTTGTAACAAGCGCGAATGTGTCCACCAACGGAGATACTTTCGCTCAGGGTTTCTACCTTGTCGCCACGTAATAAAATATCAGTTTCTTCAGCTTCTTCAAGACGAATCATCAAATAATCAACTCGGGATGAGTAGCGAGCGATTAAGTCAGAAAGTAAGCTCTGTGCATCTACAAGTAAGTTCTGCATTGTTAGGCAGGAATAATGAGGAACTGGATTTATTTTGCACTTTTATGTGCCACTGTAAGAACTGCATCTATAAAACGAGATGAGAGGCTTTCTTTTGGGTGAAAACGTGAAAAACTAGTCAGCCAAGTCATCAGCGATGATGATATAGAATTTTTGACTTTTAAAGATTATAGTGATGTTAAATTACCCAAATGATCTTGATTCATTGTCTTAGTTCCAATTGTAAAAAAAATATTAAAATTTCAAGTGATAGATCCTCTACAATCAAGGCATTTGTATTTTGAGATAAATATAGAAGTTTAGAGATTTGTAAACGGTTGGGAAGTGTTGCAGATGAAAATACTAGTAATGAGTTGGGAGTTTCCGCCTCGCATTGTGGGAGGAATCGCTCGTCATGTAGCGGAGTTGTACCCGGAACTAGTAAAGCTGGGACATGAAGTCCACCTAATAACACCAGAGTTTGGTCATGCACCTCTATATGAAACGGTAGAGGGGGTGCAAGTGCATCGCGTACCTGTAGGACAGGCTAACGATTTTTTCCATTGGATCGTTAATCTGAATGAGAGTATGGGAGTTCATGGAAGTAAGCTTCTATTAGAGGAAGGCCCCTTTGATCTGATTCATGCTCATGACTGGCTGGTGGGAGATGCAGCGATCGCCCTCAAACACAACTTTAGAATTCCTTTGATCGCCACGATTCATGCTACTGAACACGGACGCCACAATGGTAAATATAATGACACTCATTATTACATAAGCGGTAAAGAAGAGCAGCTGGCTTTCAACGCTTGGCGGATTATCGTTTGCAGTGACTACATGCGGCGGGAGGTAGAACGGGCATTACACAGTCCCTGGGATAAAATTAATGTTGTCTATAACGGCATTCGACCAGAAAAAAAACAACATCATCAAGATTTTCATTTTCTGGATTTTCGCCGCCAATTTGCCGAAGATGGGGAAAAAATTGTTTACTATGTAGGTCGCATGACCTATGAAAAGGGAGTTTCTGTGTTGCTAAGTGCTGCTCCTAAGGTACTGGCAGAGATGGGTGGTTACGTAAAGTTTGTCTTTATCGGTGGTGGCAATACTGACCATCTTAAGAAGCAAGCTTGGGACACAGGAATTTGGCACAAGTGCTATTTTACGGGCTTTATGTCCGATGAGTACTTAGATAAATTTCAAACTGTTGCTGACTGTGCTGTCTTTCCAAGTCTCTACGAACCATTTGGAATTGTTGCCTTAGAAAGTTTTGCCTCTCGTGTTCCTGTTGTAGTATCTGATACGGGAGGTTTCCCCGAAGTGGTGCAACATACTAAAACAGGTGTTGTCACCTATACAAATAATCCAGATTCTTTAGCTTGGGGAATTTTGGAAGTCTTGAAAAATCCTGGTTATCGACAATGGTTAATTGATAATGCCTATAGAGATTTGGAACGACGTTTCAGCTGGCCAAAATTAGCTAAGCAAACCGAGGAAATTTACAAGCAGGTGGTGCAGGAGAGATCGCAAGTCCTTTGGTGATGTAGTATTAGTCAGATGGCAATATAACCACACCTGATCTGGGAATAATCAAGCTAGTAGGCTTGAGGATAGACCATTGGGACAAGAAGAACGTCTGTACTGGCTGGCGTGGTCGCAAATTTCGGGGATTGGTCCTGTGTTGCTTCAACGGTTGCAACAGCATTTTGGCACATTAGCAGGAGCTTGGAAAGCTTCGACTGCTGAGTTAGCACAAGTCGAGGGCTTTGGTTCTCAGACTATCGACAAGGTGCTGCAACAGCGTTCCCAACTCCATCCAGAAAAATTTTACGCACTCCATCAGCAGGAAAATCCTCAATTCTGGACACCAGCCGATGCAGAATATCCCCGGTTGCTGTTAGAAACCCCAAGTCCACCAGCAGTTTTGTACTATCGAGGTGAGGTGGAACTGCAAGAAAATCTTGGACAAAAACCCTTAGTTGCGATCGTTGGTACCCGTAAACCTTCAGAGTATGGCATCCGTTGGACTCGTCGGATTAGTATGGCTTTGGCTCAAAATGGGTTTACGATTGTTTCTGGTTTAGCAGAGGGGATTGATACAGAAACTCACACGACCACAATAAAATCAGGGGGACGGACACTGGCGATATTAGGCACAGGTGTGGATATAGTGTATCCTCCAAAAAATGCAGAATTGTACAAGCAAATTTTAACTCAGGGATTAGTGCTCAGTGAGTATCCAGCAAAAACGCCACCTGATCGTACCCACTTTCCACGTCGTAATCGTATTATTGCTGCTTTGAGTCGTGCAGTATTAGTGATAGAAGCACCCATTAAATCTGGTGCATTGATTACAGCTCACTATGCAAATGATTTTGGACGAGATGTTTATGCACTACCAGGAAGATTAGACGACTATCCATCTCAAGGGTGCCTTAAACTGATCACTCAAGGCGCATCTTTGATTCTCAAGGAACTAGACGAACTGCTAAAGATGCTGGGAGCAATACCACAAATTGATGTCGTAGAAGCTTCTCCACAACCAGAACAGTTGACTCTGCCAAATTTACCACCAGAACTTCAAAAGGTTATGAGTGCGATCGCCTCCGAATCTTTGCCTTTTGATTTTATTGTCCAACAAACAAACATGTCTGCTGGAACGGTTTCCAGTGCTTTATTGCAGTTAGAGTTAATGGGTTTAGTCTCGCAACTACCAGGAATGCGGTATCAACGTCGATGCTATTAAGGCGTTGTTGTCGTTGGTGTTGTCTGTTGCGGTGATTTTGATGGTTTTCCTGTGGTTAGCATCTGTAACTTGTTATTGTACTCGCTGAGTACGGTATTGAGACGGCTTTGCTGATCTGGAGTCAAGTTCAGATCTTCAAGCGTTGTACTTAGTTTGCGACGTTTACGTAGTCCTTCATAAAATTTGTCTTTTTGATTGTCATCTAATATTTCAATAATCTGTTGGTTTCTTTCTCTTAACAAAGTTTGTCGAATCGCTGTGCGCTGTTCAGGTGTTAGATCATTTAGTTGTGACGGAGCGGAGTTGGTTGGAGCAGCTGTTGAGTTAGGTGCTGTTGTTGTACCATCAGGGGAACCTGGTATAGATAATTGTGCTGTGGTAATTCCTGGTAACAGAACAATAAGAGTCAACGTAGTAGAAAACACTGACAAAATCTTTGCAGAATTAATACGCATTTTTAGTCCACTCCTAGATCAAATTGATAGTTTTGGATTCGATCCACTCCACAACTATCGCTGTATTCGTGTTGCACGAGTATATTTTCACACAATGGTAAAGTTCTTGCTTATGACTCGCCATACCCCATGCCATTAGCCTCAGCGTAACGATTCATAAATCGTAAGAATCTTTCCCAATGGTCATCTTGCTCGATTTCAAATTTACATTCTACCCGTTGTAGTTCATCGCCTTCAGGACCACCAAAAATAAATTTACAAGAAGAAGGAGTAACACTAATTTCACCTTCTTCATCAGTTAAAAGCATAGAATTCAACGATTGCTTCGTGAAGCTGTTAAATTTTTCCAAAGCCTTTAACTGATTAAATCTCATTAGAACAATGCGCTTTCCAGTACGAACTTCGCGCCGTAAGCTGACGTCACTTAGTTCCTCAGAAATGCCAGCAAAAAATTGAATCGAAGGTGTGGAAGATGCCATGAAATAAGAAGGATTTACCGTTGATATGGATAATAATACTGTGGGGGCTGATAAACAGTTGTGGGCATGGGCATGGTATTTGTCATGTTGTATTGAGGCGGAGTGATGACTGGAGGTTGATAACCTGTGTTTGGTATTGTACTGCCTGTAATATTGTATTGAGGCGGAGATATGACTGGAGGTTGATAACCTGTGTTTGGTATTGTGTTGCTTATGTTGCTGCGTAGAGAAGGTGTGACGGCTGAAGATTGGTAACTATTGTTAGGTATCGTATTGCTTGTGTTACTGCGTAGAGAAGGCGTGACGACTGGAGACTGGTAACCAGTACTGGGTGCTGTGCTAGCTGTGCTGTTAGGTGTTGTTGTACTTGGGCTAAACTGCTGGTATACTGTGCGAGAAATTGAGCTAATAAGTTTCTCTGCACGGATATCGTTGTTGGGACGTTGAACCATAACAGAGATGATGTAGTGCTTGCCACTGGGTAGATCAACTAAACCCACATCAGCCAGCATAGTACCAATATCGCCTGTTTTGTGAGCAATAGTGACACCTGGTTCTAGTCCTGATGGCAGTAGCTGGTTTCTTACAGTATGACGCATTATATCAAGCAAGCGATCACGGGATGACGTGCTGACCAAATTTCCTTTATTGATCATTGCCATCAAATTTGCCAAATCTTTGGGACTAGTGCTATTGGTCCCTTGCAAATCAGGGAGTGGGTTGCGAATTGCTGTAGTTGTCAATCCCCAACTTTGGAAACGCGGATTTAGTACTTCTTTCCCACCCAGTCGAGTTATCAGCATATTTGCTGCTGTATTATCGCTAACTGTAATCATCTTGGTAGCGAGTTCCAGTATTGTGAACTGAGTTCCTACGCGTTTGTACTGCAAATCTCCGGAACCACCAACTATCATCTCACGCCGCAGGGTGATTGTCTCATCTAGACGGATTTTTCCCGCATCTACGTCTTGCAATAAGGCAACAATAACAGGAAGCTTTATTGTACTAGCAGCGGGAAAATTTGAGGAAGCGTTTAGATCGACGTAAGAACCACTCTCCAAATCTACAAAGAACACTCCTGGTGTTAAATTTGGATAGCTGGCTACCAAGTTTTGTAAAGCAGTTTTTAAGGAAGTATTTTCTTGAGATAGGGATAAGCCAGAAGTTGTATCAGGGTGATTGGGAGTAGGTTGTGGTTGTGCTTGCTCAACAGTAGCGTTAGATTGTGATCCATTTGGAGTGATGCGAGTTGCAGGATCAAATATTGACAATGCTGTACCAACGATCGCACCAATCCCCACTCCAACGATTAACAACCGCATAGCATATAACATAGTTCTAGCTAGGGGTTTTAATCGCGTTTTTCGGGAGCGATTTATTTTTTTTGCTAATGGTTGCTTGTGCGTCCTTACTTTCTTCACAGGGACAGCATTCGCTTTAAGTGTTTGGGTTTGGGTTTTCTTCTTGACAGCATTGGGGTTGAAAGGCGGAATCTTCCCTGAATTGGCAGTCATTGGTTTAATGACTGGTACCACCACACCAGGTCTTCTTGTGTGTGTAGCAGAGGTTAGGGGAGGACTTATTGTGGAGACGGAACGTTGTTCTTTAGAAGATCTAGCTTTAGTCTGTCCTGGCTTTTGGACTTTGCGTGGAGGCTGGCGACCTTTTGTGGGTTGACGCCGCCAGAAACCTGTAACATTTGCTCTCGTTTCCATAAAATAAAATATGGTTATAAGGAAATATATAATCTATCTAACTATCTAGAAGTGTTTGGCTTTTTGGAGCAGAGATCGTTATGTACTAATCTCCATAAGAGCTTGATATTACGACACCCACTCTACGCTTTTCTTCTAATTTTCTCTCCTTACATCAGTCTCCCTACATTTTGCTTCTAAAATCGACTCCCTTGATTGATTAATGCTTTTTTGTTTAGTCTAAGGCATAATTATATGTTTTCGGAAGATGATTGGGTATATGGTAGACGATGAGTTACAAATTTTCACTATCTGATCTTTTAATTGCCCATTCTACCTGCCTTAAAATTCCTCGTAACATTGCAACTTCGCTAGTTTTCAGTTCGGCTCGATTGTATATTTGACGGAATTTTTCCATCCGGCTAGCTGCTGTTTGGGGGTAGAGATAACCAATTTTGAGCAGTAGCGATTCTAAGTGCTGATAGTATGCTTCTATAACCTTCAAAGGCGCTTGTTCAGAGATAGCCTTATCTACCTTGTCTGTTAGGTGAAGTTCTACACTTTGTGCTAGCTCATAACAGCATATTGCTACTGTAGTAGCCAGATTTAGCGATGGATAGCTCGAACTTGTGGGAACAAAAACAAACCGTTGGGCATAGTTTAATTCTTCATTACTCAATCCCCGATCTTCTCGCCCAAAAACGAGCGCCGTTTGTTGTGTTCCTTCCTCTAGTAACCAAGGTAGTGCAGCACGGGGATTTTCTAGAGGTGTTTCCCAATCGCGAACACGACCGATTGTAGCGATCGCTCGCGTACATTCTTGCAATGCTTCTGGTAATGTTGCTACTGTTATGGCAGATTCAAGAAGATCTTGGGCATGAACAGCCATCCGTTTTGCTTCTACAGAGAGTGGATCGCATTGAGGATTGACTAAGACCAAATGATGGAAGCCAAAATTTTTCATCACCCGTGCTGTAGATCCTACATTCATAGGACCTGCTGGTTCAACCAATACAATTCTGACGTGGTCCAATCCCATTGATTGCCTCGCGTGCTTTCTTCAGTACTTTGTATGGTACTTGAGTTGATACATGTAGAGGCGCTTATTCTACGATTTCTTGAAGTGCAGCCCAAAAATTTGTAAAGCTGTGGTTGATAATTCTTAAATTTTATGTTAAGAACTTCAAAATGTGTTGCCAATTGTCTTGCTTTAGATGTTATTGTTTATCTTCGATCAATACAGCTACTTGGTAAGCTAGTTTGTTGGCTAGAAAAATTAAGCATACTATCCCAAAGTTGCAATAATCTCTTGTTTTGCATACTTTGTAGTGAGAGGTTTAGCTCGTCTCAGAAACATAGTATGCATATAAGTTGATAACAGCAACACAATTGGATGTTGTGTGTCAAATGCAAGATTTGTGGAATAGTAGCATATATTCTCTATTAGTAGAAAATTAAACTATTTAAAGTCGTTGAATTTTAACAGATGTATTCCAACTTCTCAATGCTTCTTTGATTTCGTCTATTAGCCCCATGACACCATTGATATTTACATTGAGCAATAAGCATGGTTGGAAACATTGGCTACAACAAAAACAGAATTGAATTATAGATTGTTAATGACAGGCAGTAACCCATGAAATTATTAACTAGAATCTGCACAAGCTATAAGCAATGGAATTACATCAGGAAGTGGATTCATAACGAACAATTATTTAATGACTTTACCGATTGGATAATACTAAACGATTGTCCTTCTGATCCAATTCCTGAAGATCTGAAGGATATATTCAATAGTCGAAAAGTACAAATCCATGAATTTGGATTTAACGTAGGTAGATGTGCCGCTAGAAATTTTGGTGTCAACATGTCAAGCTCTAAATATGTTGAACATATTGATGGAGATGATTTTCCTTTTTTTATAGACCAAAAAATTTTAGAAGAAAGAACAGAAGACTTAATCTTTTTTAAAATACCTCATCATCAGATAGATGAGTCAGGCTCTATAGTACCAATAGTAGATAAAGACAATAATGTTTTTTATGAAGGTAATGAACCATCTCAATTTTTTGGTTCACTATTTAGCAATTGGGGTAATGTAGTTGTACGTCCAGCAGGAACACTTTGGAAGAGAAGTGTATTTTTATCCTTAGAAGGATATGATGAACGTTTTGTAGGGGCTGAAGATGCGCATTTAGTATGGAAAGCTTACTTGAAAAAAGTAAGCTCGACTTGGGCAGATTTTTCTAAACAATCCTACCTTGTAGATAATGAGCATAGACAGGAAGCAGAATATTTCCCCTATGGTTTTCTTAAATTCTGGTATTTTGTTAAAGATACTTGCCCTATATCTCTAAAAGATGAAGTTCAAAAGACGATTAAGTCGGCACATCGTCAACTACTATGGTCATATAAAGCTGATATGAAAAAGCGAAGTCCAGAAGATATCAAGTTTAGAATTAAGGAATCTATCAAATGGATTCTCCTAGGGAAATAAATAGGAAAGATACACGTGATTATAGGGCAAAATAGAGGATGCCCTAGAAAAAGTTACAGCTATTCTCTGCTAATTATAGCAATCCTACTTGAGAATAAAATTGTCATTTACACCAAACCCGGTTTCTTTCAGAAATCGGGTTTCTTCATGTTTGCAAATGATTTAAAATTGCTATATCTCCCAAATAGTAAGGTAGACAGCACTTACCCTATTATTTGTTATGACCAATACCAGCTTTGCGATGCAATGCGGCTTATCTACCTGTCTGGTAAGCTTAGAAAATGTGACAATTTTCAATTGGTGGAGATTAAAAATTGAGACTACAATTTACCTCTGATTTAAACATTTCTCGCATCTTAAACGGAATGTGGCAAGTTTCTGGTGCACATGGAAGTATTAATCCAAAAGCCGCTGTTGAGAGCATGTTCAGGTATATGGATGCAGGCTTTACCACATGGGATTTAGCAGATCATTATGGACCAGCTGAAGACCTGATTGGTGAATTTCGCCGTCAAGTCATTGCTACTCGTGGTGAAGAGGCTTTATCTCACATCCAGGCTTTTACGAAATGGGTACCTCGTCCTGGAAAAATGACGAAAACACTTGTTGAAGAAAATATCAATATCTCCCTGCGGAGAATGGATGTTACATCGTTAGATTTAATGCAATTTCATTGGTGGGAGTACCAGGATAAAAACTATCTGGATGCGCTAAAGTTTATGGTAGAGCTTCAAGCTGAGGGCAAAATCAAGCATTTAGCTTTAACGAATTTCGACACTGAACATCTACAGATTATTACTGATACTGGTATTAAAATAGTTTCTAACCAAGTACAGTTTTCTCTTGTTGACCGTCGTCCGGAAGTCAACATGATAGAGTTTTGTCAACAGCATGATATTAAGCTTTTCACTTACGGTACAGTTTGCGGTGGTTTATTGTCAGAAAAGTATCTGGGGAAACCAGAACCGCGAGGATTTGATCTGACTACTGCTAGCTTAAGAAAGTACAAGAATATGATTGATGGTTGGGGAGGTTGGCGTTTATTTCAAGAATTACTTTCTGTTCTCAAGGAAATAGCTGATAAACACAACGTTAGCATTCCTAATGTGGCTGTGCGCTATATTTTGGACAAGCCAATAGTAGGAGGTGTCATTGTTGGTGCAAGGCTTGGCATATCTGAACATATAGAAGAAAATGCCAAAGCATTCGACCTTACTTTGGATGCTGAAGATCTCAATCAGATAGATGCTATATCTGCCAAGGCCCGTAACTTATATCAGTTAATCGGTGATTGCGGTGATGAATATCGGCGCTAAGCATTATTACTGTATGTATTAAAAACATCAATGGTAGAAATTCTCCCCTTTCCTGACGTTCCTCCTAATTTCCTCAGAATTGAGAAATAAGATATTCATACCTTAAACTCAAATTTATACCATCAGCCACCCCTAATCCTCCGGGGTGGTTTTTGTTGTAGTACAAAGTTAGACAAGTTGATTCGTTGAGCCAAGAATCCCACGGCGTGTCTGCCGTGGGAGTGTCAAACAAGTAAAAGATTGGTAAATAGCAAGAGTATTCACAAGTTTTCCACAGTTGATTGATAAATTACTAAATGTACATATAAAATCATCAAAACATTATCCAACATGAGCTTTGCTGATGTGGGAAAGCTTAATTGATGAAAGTAATAGAAGCAATCTCCTATTCGCTACTTAAGTTATCGTCAAACTACTATGCCACTGCATGAATACAAACCCGGAACTACGTTTCCTGGTGTCATCGGACGGACTGTTGACCAGTCGAGTCCTGCATGGCCAGAACCCGTGCGAGCAAAAGAAGGTACACCTAACGTGCTGTTTATAGTGCTGGATGACACTGGCTTTGGTCAACTTGGCTGTTACGGTAGCCCTATCGAGACACCTAACCTAGATGCAGTGGCCAGTAACGGCTTGCGCTACAACAATATGCATACTACGGCACTGTGTTCGCCCACCCGTTCATGCATCATCACCGGGCGTAATCATCATTCCAATGCGATGTCATGCATTACCGAAGGTTCTACAGGCTACCCAGGTGCTAACGGGAATATCCCCTTCGAGAATGGGTTTCTCTCCGAAATACTCCTACAAAAAGGATACAACACCTATGCGATCGGCAAATGGCACTTGACACCTGCAGAGCAACAGAGTGCTGCTGGACCTTATGATCGCTGGCCTCTAGGTCGCGGCTTTGAACGGTTCTACGGCTTTCTAGGGGGCGAAACCCACCAGTATTATCCAGAACTGGTCTATGATAACCACACTGTAGAACAACAAAAGACCCCAGAAGAAGGCTATCATCTCACTGAAGACCTGGTGGAAAAAGCAATTAGCTTTATCGCTGATTCCAAGCAGGTTGCCCCGAACAAGCCATTTTTCATGTATTTCTGTCCAGGTGCAATGCATGCACCCCATCATGTGCCAAAGGAATGGGCGGATCACTACCTAGGAAAGTTCGACGATGGCTGGGAAGCATATCGGGAGAAAGTCTTTGCCCGTCAGAAAGAAATGGGCATTATCCCTATCGATGCAGAACTCTCCCGCCATGATCCTGATGTACCACATTGGGAATCACTCTCAGCGGAAGAAAGACGTTTGTATTGCCGCATGATGGAGGTATTTGCAGGTTTTCTAACCCATACTGACCATTACATTGGTCGTTTGTTCGATTTTCTCAAAACTATCAACGAGTTCGATAAGACCCTTATCATGATTGTCTCTGACAATGGTGCTAGTTCGGAAGGGGGTCCTACTGGCTCAGTGAATGAGAACCTCTTTTTTAATAACGTGCCCGAGTCCCTAGAAGACAATTTGCAGGCACTAGATAAGCTAGGTGGTCCAGAAACTTATAACCATTACGCTTGGGGCTGGACTTGGGCGGGTAACACCCCTTTCCGTCGTTGGAAGCGCGAAACCTATCGGGGTGGGATCAGCGACCCCTTTATCGTCCATTGGCTGCAAGGAATCAAGGCGAAAGGGGAAATTCGCACCCAGTATGCTCATGTCATTGATATAGTACCAACGGTACTTGACGTGCTAGATATTGAATCGCCTGCAAGTATCAAAGGTGTCACCCAATCACCCATTGAAGGTGTCAGCTTTGCTCATACTTTCAATCAAGCTAATGCACCTAGCGAGCATATCACCCAATATTTTGAGATGATGGGTCATCGCTCCCTCTATCACGATGGCTGGCGAGCAGTTTGTCCGTGGCCTGGACCCTCGTTTACGGAAGCTGGTAAGTTCTTTGGTGCCCCAATCTCAGCCGAAACCCTAACTGATTTAGATGCCTATCATTGGGAACTGTATCACGTTGCCAAGGACTTTGCCGAGAACCACAACGTTGCCGCCCTTAACCGCAGCAAGCTCATTGAGATGATTGCAACCTGGTATGTAGAAGCAGGTAAATACAATGTATTGCCTGTAGATGGCAGGGGTACACAACGGCTTCTGGAAGAGCGTCCACAAATTACAGGTGAACACACTCGCTATATCTATTATCCAGGTACTCAAGCTGTGCCAGCTAATGTAGCTGTTAAAGTACTTAACCGCCCTCACAGCATCACCGCTGACGTTGAGATTCCTCCAGGTGGTGCAGAAGGTATCTTACTTGCTCATGGTGGGATTGATGGTGGCTACGCCTTCTACGTTAAAGATGGCAAACTGCGCTGGGTTCACAATTATGTCGCCCGAGCGTTTTATCACGTCGAATCAGTGCAGTCAGTGCCAGAGGGGCACCACCAGTTGCGTTTTGAGTTTGAAGTGAGTGGTTCATCGGATGTGATGAAGGGTAAAGGAGCACCTGGTCGCGCGCAACTTTACATTGATGGCACAATGGTCGGACAGGCTGAGATTCCAGTTACTACTCCGTTAGCACTAGGTCTAAGTAGTGGTGTAAGCTGTGGAGTTGCGTACGGTGCACCAGTCACTCCCAATTATCAACCTCCCTTCAAGTTTACTGGTAAGATTCACCACATAACGGTTGATGTTAGTGGCGAGCTGATCAAAGATAGCGAAGCTGAGATGCGTATGGTCATGGCACAGCAGTAAGTAAGGCAGTGGAAATCAAGCTAACTATGTGTTTTGGGATGTTAAATCTCTTGTTTTGTGCCTATGCTCTAGGCCCTATACCTGACCTTAACTAATAATCGTTTATTCTCACTGATCTACTTAGTTTAAGAATTATTTTGCGCTGAGTGCATATAGCTTTCTTATAAATCAACTCCGTCATTCTTCCCCTAAGAAAACTATAGTCAAAGCTATAAGAATAATTGTCGTACCAATAATTCTTACAACTTCCCAAAGGGTAAGCTTGTTCTTTTTAAGAGATGTTATCTCAAAGTGAACCTCTTGTTCCAATCTTATTGCATCTAAATTCTGGTATGTCATGTTTGCTTTCCAAGTAGTTTTAGATTAAGTGTTATTCCCTTTGACAACTTTTAGTGGATGTTGTCGTTAACTTGAGACGCTGCTTCAGTAAGTTTTTTTAGAGGATATCTGCCGTAATAAACTCCTTTTTGAAAGATTGATCTTGAGTTAGTAATAATTAGTTAATTGTTTAGTAGTGAATTGCTACACGCTTGTTTTACTGTGATGTTTTTTGCTGTGATGTGTTTATTATATGAGTCGAACAAGATATAAAAATCTGAAATACGTCTTAGTTATGATCTCAACCAAATAATGACTTGAATCAGACTTAAGTAAATATATTAAGTATATTTACTTAAAACTAAAGTATGATAAAGTATAAGTAACTTTATACAATAGAGGCACTGTTTTATACTCTTAGAGCAACTAGTAATAGGACAAATACCCACACTAACGCTATGAGTATAGGGTGGGTATTTGATTCTCTATCTTTGTGTCTTTTTTCTAAAAAATGGGACTAATACATTGGTGATTTACTTTGCCTCTGGCTGCTCATTTGTGCTAATTGTCTTTACAGGGCAGCTAGTGGGGGTACTCGCAGATGTGTTACTAGTTGCAGCAGATACAAGTATCACCTCTCCTTTATTGTTAAATATCCAACCAGTCGCAGGTACGATCGCCACTGGTTTGATTTTGGAAAATGGTTCAGCAGCATGTGTCTCGTGTTGATGCTGTTGCTGCGTTGTGGTAATTGGTAGGCGAGTGTCTGCCCAAACTACATCAGTTGTTAGTGGTTCATCAGGACTGGGAGGTAAGCCGCCGCGCCCAGTCACAGTAAAACTATTACCTTCTGCTTCATTAAAGACACCACACTGAGAGGTAACTAGTTTTGAGGAATCAATCTCAGGTGTTGGCAGTGCTACTAATCCTCGGCTAGGGTCAACTTCAGGAGTATTAATTTGCACGATGCCCTCTTTGCCAAATTCTGAACTGGCGTTGATTTCACTAATTGTCGGATCTGGAGGTAGCTTAGTGCGGTTCTCTAGCCCATATATGCCAGCAGCCTTGATTCTAATCCGACCTCCAGAACCCTCGTTGGCACTGGCAAGGATATCGCTATTTTCTGAAGGTATGGCAACGATAAAACCATTAGGGGCATTGATCATGATATTACCACCATTACCATTGTTGTTAGCTGTAGCTGATATTTGGGCACCATGACGCAGTAGCACCAACTTTGCTCCTTCTATGGTGATGTTCCCTCCTTGGCTCAATGTTGTACTAGCAAATATCCCACTGAGACCAGTGGTCGAACCAAGTTGATACTTGGCACTTGAATCGTTTATGGGAACAAATGTTTGAGCGATTGCACTAAATTTGTCAAAGGTGGGGTTAGTACCATCAATGACAAGACGCTTAATACTTTTAAGGTTAATATTACCTGCATCGCCAGTACCTAAAGCATTAGTGACAAGTTGTCCGCCATCGCTTAGCTCGACAACATTAGCATTCACATTAATATTGCCACCATTAAGGGCATTTTGACTGTCTGCCCTTAATATTGCTCCATCAGATACACGTAGAGTAGGAGTGTTAACATTGATATCACCAGCTGGACCTAGGGAGCCCGGTAAACTGCTTGTCCGTAAAGTGGTATATAAAAATGGTCGATTGTGATTGCCTGTGCAACATTCTGGGTTGTACAGCGGGTCATAGCCTGATATTTCAATTCTGTCTGTAGCCGAAAGGCTTATATTGCCAGATTTATTACCCTCTTGTTCGGTACTAGACTCTAGAAGCGAACCTCTGGTGATCAAAATAGACCGACCACTGATGTTAATATCACCACCATTACCAGGAATACCATCTCCAACACTGTCTTTGCCAGCATTGGTGCCAAGTGAGCTTCGCTCAATAGAAACAGGTCCGTTAGATTGAACTGTAATCTTTCCAGAATCACCTTTCACAGTTCCGGCATTCAGGAAGCTATTGTCAGTTATGGAAACAGATTCCTTGCCAAATATTGATATATTCCCTGAACCATTACCCTGAGAAGAGATTAAGTAAGCATTGTTTAAATAGATAGAGCCATTGGCTTTTAGTGTAATATCTCCGCCCCCTGGCACCTGTGAGGTGAGGAAGAATGTAGAGATCATTCCAGCCTTTACATTGGAATCCTGCCCAATTAAATTGATAGAGCCTGTGGCAGAAAGTGATATATTCCCCGCGCGTCCCACTCCACCACTAGATGCTTGTAGCGCATCAGGAATATAATCCCCAGGAGTATAATCTGCTGAAGTATTGCGATTATCTATGTAAATATCACCAGCTATGATATTTATATCTCCCGCATCACCCTTCTTAGTATCTTCTTGCCCCTCAATGGTCACCATAACCATATTTGTTACGGTGCTTGGATTCATAATTGTTATCAACCCAGTTGCATTTAGAGTAATATCTCCAGGCGCAGAGGTATCTCCAACAGAGCCTAGTTTGACCCCAGCAGAAATCTTACTTCCACCTTTAATCTCTAAATTATGTGCAGTTACTGCAACACTACCCCTACCATTACCAGTTACATCAACCGATGCCCCATTAGTCATGGAGATATCAGCTCGTGGAAGACTATCGGGTATACTCAAACGCAATTGATTATCAACCAAATTCAAGTCTACCTTTCCTGCTCCTGCTATTGCTCCTAGCTCAACTCGACCGTTGGAAGCCTGCAAAGAACCGCTATCAAAAGATTCATTACCACCTATAAGTGCCAAAGTCTTTCCTGGCTGTACTGTTAAGTGAGCTCCTTGGCCGATTATCGGATTGACTGTTCCCCCAAATTGCAAGCCACTTGGCACACTGATAGTCAGCAAAGGTGGAGTTTGGGTAGAATTTGCATTAAACTCAAAGCCATCAGCAAACTTTATACTATTGGCAGTGCTAGTAACAAACGACCCACCAATATTCAGGCTGGCATTTTTCCCAAACACTATGCCATTGGGGTTGAGGATGAACACATTTGCTGTTCCGTTTGCTTTAATTAACCCATCAATACTAGAGGCTGCTCCACCTGTAACACGGCTAAAAATGTTCTCAACATCTAATCCATTGTTAAAAGAAGCCGTGCCTCCAGTCGGTACAGAAAACTGTTGAAAACTGTGGAATAAGTTGCGTCCTGTTTGTGTTCCCCCAGTGATGTTAAATATGCTACCATTTATCGTGACACTAGAATTCTTTGGTAGAGTTCGATCTGGTATAATTTGAGCATATGTACAATGTCCACTAAATACGTAGACTCCGCCAAGAGCAATTCCTAGTAACTGATGCCAAGTAGCATTCATTCCTATCCTTGAAATTACAATTTCCTTAAGACCTGAGTTACGCATAATTACTTACATAGTCTTCTGTTGTATCTTTTGAGTTATCTCTACTACTATTTTTAGCTTTGTTTTATATTTTTCTTTTTCTTATGAACTACCTCACCTCACACGCAGATGAGGTGGATGTGCTTTTGGTTTTGTTCTTTATTTGTGCACAGTCAAAATGTCTGTGTTGTTGTTGCCAAGTATCGCTCACCTTCTGAGTTACTTATTTATATGTATATAAATATAAGCTTAATAAACAGCTAACTTATGTATTTATGATGAAGAATAGATGATTAATTGTCGGCTTTGACGGAGGAGGATATTTGCAATCCCAAAGTGAGTGCTCTGGCCACCATAAATAGAGATAGGGATAGCCACAAGACGTGGTTGTTGTGAAAATACCAAGCTACCGTAGCCATTGGTGTAAAGCCGATAAAGGCTGATATCAGCATTGATTGTTGAAGTGTGTGTCCTTGGGTTAAACCCAAAAAGTAGCCATCTAACATGTAAGCAATTGACCCAAACCCTAGAACAGGTAATAGCCAGAGTACATAGTCACACAGATGAGCGATAATTTCAGAATGATTGGTTAACAGCTTGAACAGTGGTACTGGACTCAAGATAAAAGCAATTGCAAATGTGAGGCCAAAAAGGAAACTAGTGATCCCAGCAAGCCACACTAACCTTACCAGCTCTCTAGGTGTTCCTCTACCGCGAAATACTCCTGCCAAACTCTCCGTAGCGAATGCAACACCATCAATAAAATATGCTGCCAAGGATACAATCTGCATAAGTATTGCATTTGTTGTTAAAGTGACAGCGCCAAATAGAGAACTGAGATTTGTGAAGATGGCAAAAGTGGAAACTAACGCAAAGGTACGAATCAGAATCTGACTGTTGAGTGTCAAAGCAACTTTGAAAGCCGAAAAGTCTAAAAGCTTACCTGCTAGGTCTCGTACCTGTTGAAGGTGAGTTTCTCGGCAAAATAATAGAATTCCCACCAGTAGCATCAGATATTGACTGGCTGCTGTTGCCAATCCTGCACCTGTGCTTTTCCACCCCCATAGAACAATGAATAGATAATCTAACAGCACATTTGCGCCACTGCTAACTGCTGATAGCAAAAGCACTTTGTTACTCTGTTCTCGCCCTAGAAACCAACCCACTAAGACAAAGTTGATCAGCGTTGCTGGTGCACCCCATATCAGAGAATTGTAAAAAGCTTGACCTGACGCTTTCACCTCTGGTGTTGCACTTAATACTGCAAAACCTAATAATTGTAGTGGTTTTTGCAGTACTAGGATTGCCAGCCCTATTGTAAGTGCTAAGGCTGCATGTCTTAACCCAATAAGTAACACAGCTTCATGATCCCCACGACCTAATGCTTGGGCTGTCATTCCAGTTGTGCCCATACGTAGGAAACCAAATGTCCAATAGATATAATCGAACAAAACCATTGCTAAGGTCACACCTGCCAAATGGTGAGCTTCAGCTAAATGCCCTAGAAATGCCGTATCTATCAGTCCTGCTAGAGGAACCATCAAATTGGAAAGGATATTAACGGTTACTAGGTTAAAGAAATGACGCAAAAATCTTGATTTTGGAGTCAATAAGTGCATAGACCTTACTTATTGGCTTATTTGCTTAAATCTCTAAGCCCATGCCGTTGTTGGCAAATTCTTCTACAGTTTTTTGCGAAAGCTCATGAGTAGCCATAGCTTTTAACATTGCCAAAGGTAGAGTTAGATGATGCGCTCCAGCCTGTAATGAGGCTGCTGCTTCTTCAGGCGATTTGATGCTAGCCCCTAAAATCTCTGTATTACTACCTCTAAGTATGCTTGCCATATCACGCACTAAGGCAATGCCATCACCTAACAACCGAGTAGCACGATTGACATAAACGATCGCGATTTTAGCACCTGCCTCTTGTGCCACTACTGCCTGGGAAGCACTGTAAATTGCTGTTACAGAACAGGTAATCTGTGGTGCAAGAACTGCCACTACCTGAAACCCTACTGTTGTGGCTGGAATCTTTAAGATGGTTTGAGAGCCGATAATCTCAAAAGCCTTCCTCCCTTCTACCAACATCTCATCGAAATCCGATGCCATTAACTGGTAAAACAGTGGTCCTGAAGTCAACGAAGCCAATTTTCTAAGCGTGATGTCTGGTGGGGTCTTGCTTTGAGCTAATAGAGTTGGATTTGTCGTAATACCTTTGACCCACCCCATTTTGCTAGCTTCTTCAGCTTCATATGTAATTGCTGAGTCTAAATACAGTGTCACAATATTACCCTACTTGAGTGAACTTAACGCTCCCACACTTAATCATAGGCTAATGTACTTGATAACTTGCATGACTCACTCGAAATTAAGGTTGTGAGGCTGCGTTTTTGGTAAGAACACTTATTTTTCCCGTAGGTCTAAGGTTTCAGCCAACTTCCTTTTTCCACGAGTTTTTCATATTCTATTGATAATAAATTTAAATTATAGAAATAAAGTTGCAAAATTGAGTAAGAGTAAAAACTATGTTAGATAAAACTTAGTGAGGCTTAAAGCATTTATAGAAACTAAAAATATTGATAAAAGTACTTAGAAAA
>Ga0070738_10003672_pt1 | contig 19635 bp, 7 predicted proteins | sample Coa_R2_2_FD_66446 | JGI IMG/M metagenome (GOLD analysis project Ga0070738, IMG submission 66446) | Surface soil microbial communities from Centralia Pennsylvania, which are recovering from an underground coalmine fire - Coalmine... | ecosystem: Environmental > Terrestrial > Soil > Unclassified ... | reverse complement strand
CGGCGCACAAGGACGGCGAAGGCGCTGTCATCGCGGTTGTTGAGGAAGGCGTGCAGCAATTCTTCATCGCTATCCTCATGGCGTTGCTGCGCGGCCAGCTTGCCGCGAAGATGACGAATGCTGGCGGCCAGTGCGGAACTACTCATGACGGCAACTCCCGGTCGAGAACGTGTTTTCCCTATCTAATAGTTCCCGCCCGGCACAATTTCATCGCGCCCTTGCTCGTCCCGCTATTCCATCGGTTTGACTCGCAGATCGCCCAGATCTTTCGCCTCGCCCGGCTTGACCACCAGGTCCTTCGGGTTGCCGCCAGCGATGGTTTCTTGAAGATTCGATCTGCTGACGCTCAGCCCGTACTTCACGCCGGCGACCAACCCATCGATGCGAAACCGGCCGTCTTTGTCCGGATAAACGGTGAATTCGGCCAAATAGAGACGCTGTCCCTGATGTACCATCTGCGTTTGACAGTTGACGCGCACGCTGCTCAACGGTTTGCCCGAAGGCGTGACGACTCGGCCGGTAAGCGTGCCGCCGGGTTTCAGTTGCACGCGAATAGGATCTCTCTCGTCTCCACGAAGGATCAAATAGCCGGATAGTTTCCGGCCCTCATGCACGAACTGGAGCACGCGCAGTTTGTTCGGCTTCAGGTTCTCTACCGTGAAATCGCTTCCGGCATTATCTTCCCAGAACCCCCCGTCCTTCCGACCGGCGATGCGAGCGCCGGCCAGCGGTTTGCCGTCCGTATCCAGTACGGCTCCCTTGAGCGTGCGGCCGGGGTCCAGAGCCATGTCGCAGCGAATCGACTCGTCACCCGGTTTGGGATCGATCTCGACGAGCATGTTATAGTTGCCGGCGATGACGAAATAGGGAACGGTTATGAATAGATTGTCCTGTCCTTGGTAACGCCGCCCCTTGATTTTATCGGCGCCGACGCCTCGAATGTAACGGTCCTGATACGCCCGCACGGCGATCAAGCCGTGGCCCGGCAGGACGGCTATTTGAAACAAGCCATCCTCGCGGCTCCCGCGATGGTGATCGGAACGGCCCTCGAATGCGATTTCCTTGGCGTTGGGATTGTCGCTGAAACAATAATATTCCACGCCCGCACGCAGCGGTTTGCCCGTGGCTTTATCCGTGATATGGCCCTTGACCCAGATGCCCCGCTTCAGGGCGAAATCGACCGAGACCGGCCCCAGGCCGAGAGGATTGTCAACCTTCTTGACCGAGGAGATGTACGGCATCTGGTTCGACATCGCGTTCCCCGAGGGAGGGAGATAAGCGTTCGTCCTCACCAAAATCCGGTTGCCGTCGGCCTTGGGCAAGCCGTCAAGACGGTAGCATCCGTCCTTGTCCGTGGTGGTCTGGATGAAGCCGCTTCTCGAGTGGCCAACGCTCGTATCCCCCTCGACGATCGCGCCGGCTAACGGTTTGCCGGTGCCTTTATCGCGGACGATGCCCACGACCGGCCGGCTCGGCGCTGCCAGGAATTCACAGTTCGCGCCGTGGTAGGTGACCATCGTCTCCTTCGGCTGATCCTGGGCTTGCGGACGCTGAATTGTTTCGATCGCTCGCGTCATCACATCCACTTCTTGCGTTGCGATCGTCGGTCCTTCGATGCGCAGCTGGACGATGCGCTCGCGGCCAATGCCTTTTATCACGAAGCGGCCATCCGCCCCGGTCGTCACAGGCGGAAAGAGCAAGTCGAAGGCGGGGCTGTACAACCACGTCAAATGGTTCCACCACGTCCTTTTGCTGGCTTTGAGTTCGCCGACAAAATTCGTGAGATCGCCTTTCTTGGGCATGCCCAGCATGTTGTTGCCTATCTGAATGCGAGCGCCGGCGACGGGTTTGCCTTCCAGGTCGATGATGCGTCCCCGGATCGGCACGTCATCTTTGACCAATCGCAGCGTCAATTCAGCTGCTCCGGATTTGCCCACTTGCGCCGCGGCGAAGCCGTAGCCCTCCGCGGCAGCTACGACGTAGGTATCTTCCCACGGTTTTTCCGAAAAGCCATCGTCCACATCTTTCATTGGCACCGCGAACGCGAATCGACCATCGGCAGCGCTGACGGCCCAGACCTTGTGAGGGATTTCCTTGCCTGCGCTGTAGGTAATGACGAGCTTCGCTCCGCTCACGGGCTTGCCGTCGGGATCGAGGACACGACCCTGGATTTCCGCCGTCTTCGCCGTATCGGGCTTGGCCGAGCGAGGAGTATCCGCCTTACCCTCGCCAGCCCGCAGCGCCAGCAAGGGCGTCCCTTGCTGGCGCTGCGGGCTGGCAAGAAAGTACACGCCCGCGCCGCCTAACAGACTCGCGGCCAACAGAAGCACCGTGGCCGTCTTGGCTTTGCCGGCAGACATGACCACACCGCCCGCTTCCACCAAGCCCACGATGGACGCCGACGCCGTCCCCGACATGGCCGAGCGAACCGTGGTTGTAACAAGCGTCGCCGTCACCGCCGCCGGCGCGCCGGCATCGGCGAACAGCGATGCGGTCAGCGCCGCCATCGGCGCCAGGCCGCGCCGGATGAGCCGCCTGCGCAGCAGCTCGCGGCCTCGATCTAACCGCCGCCGCAGTGTGCCCTTGCTCCAACCCAATAGCCGCGCCGCCTCCTCCTGGGTCTTGCTCTCCAGATAGCACAAGACCAACGCCGAGCGCAAATCCTCCGGCAAACGCTGGATCTCCTCATCGACGATTTGCTGTAGCTCGTTCCAGGTCGCCTCGCTTACGGGATCGGCGGAGGTAGGCCCCGCGAGCCGAGCGGGGCCTTGTGCCGCTCGGCTCGCGGCACCTACTCGCTGTTGGCGTTTGGCTGTCTGGGCGCGAGCGCGGACGGCCACGTGGTACGCCACGCGATACAGCCAACCGCCCACGTCCGCTTGCCGGATCGAGTCGGCCTTGCGCGCCAGGAGGAGAAACACAGCTTGGAAAGCATCTTCGGCATTCTGCTCGTGGCCGAGCAGACGCCGGCACAGACCCAGCACCATCGGCCCATGCCGCCGCACCAGGAGCGCGAACATCGTCTCATCGCGTCCGGCGGCAAAGTGTTCCAGAAGTTGATGGTCGGTCCACTGCTCGAAAGCACGAGCGGCAGCCAGTTGGCGCACGTGCCGCAGAAGGTTCGTCGAAGTGGCGGTCATGGCGTTGCCTCTGGGAAGTCACTGTTATTATCTCCGCATAAATAGAGGCGCGAGGCAACCGCAAGTGCGCAATTTTTTAACAGCGTCCCCCGCTGGCGCCGCGTGCTGAGTCCCTCCTCGTTCTCACGCTCTGCGTGGGAACGCATCCCCGTTGGAGCACGGTCTGTCCCCGTTGGGGCACGGTCTCCCGACCGTGCCCACGTCGCTGACCGCAGGTCTCCTCCACGGAACGCGGGAGACCTGCGGTCAACGGACTGGCACGGTCAGGAGACCGTGCCAGAACAGACCGTGCCAGAACAGGGAGGTCTCCCGACCGTGCCCCCGTCGCTGACCGCAGGTCTCCACGGAACGCGGGAGACCTGCGGTCAACGGACTGGCACGGTCAGGAGACCGTGCCAGAACAGGGTTCCCACGCGGAGCGTGGGAGCGAGAGTGAATTGCTAGCGCTGGGGCTTAACGCGAATGTCGCCCAGGTCGCGGCACTCGCCGGGCTTGACCTGGATCGCCGACTCGCCGAGTTTCGCTTCGCGCTCGAAACGCAGTCTGCCGCGGCGAAACGACAGATCGAACATAAAGCCGGGAAGCACCTCATCGAGCGTGAAGTTCCCATTTGCATCCGTCTCGATCTGTTTGTCCATGTAAATGGCCCGGCGCATCGTATCGGCGTCGAGATGGTGGTATCGCGAATCAACCCGGACTCCGGCCAGGGGTTTGCCGTCGGCGTCGAGTAGCCGGCCCTTGATCGCTGCGGCCGGTCCCAGCTCCACGACGACCGGCTGTTTTTCGTCGCCTTTCAGAGTGATGGTTGCAGCAAGCCGGCGCTTCGGATGATAGAAGATCATCAAGCGCGGCTTGCCGGGTTGAACTCCGTAAGCGGAGCAGACGCTCTCCGCAAACTGCGTCGGCCAGGCCCCTCTGGTAGAGAGGCCGCCGACGAGAACATGCGTGAGCGGTTTGCCGTCGGCATCTTGAATCTGCACGGTCATGGCCGGCAAGCGCTCCAGGACGATGTCCTGCTCGACGATTTTGGCATCCGCCTTGATCTCCAGCACGGTGAAGAAGACATCCGAAATCGGCGAAAAGCCACCGTCCTTACGATAGTAGGCGACATAGTTCGGAGTCGTGTTGAAGTACTGACGATATTTCGGGTCTACTATCGAACGTTTATACATCGCGCTGGTTCCTCTTGGCCCGCCCATGAGCAGCATCGGCCCAGGGATGGCGACGATTCGGAAAACACCGTTGGCATCCGTCAGCTGGACGGAGTTCCAACCAGCGGATTCAAACGCCGGGTATTTGTTCACGAAAGGATTGTCTTTCAGGGCGTTGATTCGGACGAGGCCACTGATAGTCTTGCCGGTCGTTTGGTCGATCATCTTGCCGGTGACAATCACTCCTTTCTTCACACGAATGTCGGCAGTGACGGGCTGATAGCCGGGAGAATCATTGGCTTGGACCTCGCTGGCCATGTAGCCGGTCGCCGGATCGCTCAGGACTTGGAGGTGATAGGATTTGGCTTTGCGCACGCCGCGGATTTCGTAGCGGCCCTCCGCATCCGTTCGTACCTCGAGATCCGAACCCAGCGGCCGCATCAAATGGACCACGACGTTCGAGCGTCCCTCGCCGGTATCGGCGTCCTTGACCACGCCGCGAAGGATCTTCTCCGCCTCGACAACGATGGACACATCCGGGCCATGCAGCTGCCGTCCATTGCCGAATAGTTCCAGCTCGTCCTTGAACGAATTATCGAGGACCGCCTTGTTGAAGGGCTTGGGATCGAAGCCGGGTCGTGTGGCGACCCACAACTCCGTATCCGCGATGCCGGCCCCACTGAGGTAAACAGAAATGAACCGCTCCTCGCCAAGCCCTCGCAGTACGAATCGGCCCTCGGCATCGGTCGTCGTGGCGAATAGCGCACTAGCCGCGTTCCTGAGTTGATATTCCCCATACAGCGGGTTTTGAGGGACGCGCAGATTCTTCCAGAAGGCCAGGAACATGTCGAGCGACTTGCCATAGGTGTTGAAATCGTTGGCGGCCACGCGCACGCCGGCAACGGGTTTGCCTTCGGTGTTAACGACCCGGCCGCGGATCGGCTGGTCTTTCACCAGATGCAGATCCACGGGCTTTTCGGGCTTCAAACCGCCGGCCCAAACAATGGCGATGCCGGTATCGCTCGTGCGGGCGATGAGATAGCGATCCTTCGCCTCTTTCGGGACCGCGACGGAAAACTGGCCATCCGCTGCTGTGACGCCGAGCTGTTTGACCTCGCCGTCTCTGCTCAGGAGCAGCAATTTCGCCCCGGCCTTCGGTTTGCCATCGGGTCCGAGAACGCGGCCGTGAATCTCCACGGTCGTTGTCGCATCGCGCTTCGCCGGGCGGGGAGTATCAGCGTTTTGCTCACCTGCCCCTAGCGCCGGCAAGGGTTGCCCTTGCTGGCGCTGCGGGCTGGCAAGAAAGTACACGCCCGCGCCGCTCAGCACACTCACGGCCAAGAGAATCATCACTGCCATCTTGGCCTTGTTGAACGACACGAACGCGACGCCCGATTCCACAAGTGCAACGAGGGCAGGGGATGCGTTCCCCATCAGGGCCACTCGGACGGTAGCACCGGCCAACGCCGCCGGCACCGCCGCCGACGCATCCTCCGCGACGAACAGCGCCGTGCCCAACGTCACTGCCGGCGCCAAGCCGCGTTTGTGCAAGCGGCGACGCAATTGTTCGCGGCCCCGTTGCAAGCGATCCTTCACGCGGCGCGATGGCCAAGCCAACTGCCGCGCCGCTTCCTCCTGCGTTTTGCCTTCCAAATAGCACAGGATTAGCGGCGCCCGATATTTCTCCGGCAGCTGGCGCAATTCCTCATGCAGCGCTTGTCGTAGCTCACGCACGGTTAGGTCATCGAGAGGATCGGTTGGTATTCTGTCGGGCATCGCTCGTTCGTCAGGCTGGAAAGCCTGACCTACGGCAACCCGCGCAGCGCGAGTCCGCGCCTTGAGGGCGACCTTGTAGGCGACTCCGTGCAGCCAGGCACCCACGGACTCGGTACGGCGGATGCTGGCGGCTTTCTGCGACAAAATCAGAAACGTCGCCTGAAAGGCGTCTTCGACATCGTGCAGCTGCCGCAGAACACCGCGGCAAACGCCCAGAACCATCGGCCCATGCCGCCGCAATAGCGCCGCGAACGCGGATTCATCGCGTCGCTGGGTGAAGCGCTCCAATAGCTGCGAGTCCGATAGTTCGTCTTCTTGCTTGCGCGCCGCCGCGCGGCGAAGCTGTTGCAGGACGGCGCCCAGTTGCAGATTGGCCATGATGTCGCATCTCCCCGCAGGGCCACGGTTATCTCTACATGATTTGTGCCCCGCGGCCGAGGGAGGGACAGGATTTTCTCGTCATTCCTCCATTTTTTCGGGAACCCGTTTCAACCGAATCGTCCCCAGATCGCGGCATGTGCCGGGCTTAACCTCGATTGCCGAATTAGCAGGCTTCGCTTCGCGCTCGAATCGCTGAGCACCGCGGCGGAACAACAGCTCAAACTTCAGCTCGGGGATCACCTCCGCGAATGAAAATTCGCCGTTGCCATCGGTGATGATCGGCTTGTCCTCATGGCTGACGAGATGAACCTCTTCCGCTTCGCGGTCTTGATAGCGCAGCTCAACGGCGACTCCGGCCCGTGGTTTGCCATCTCCGTCGAGCAACCGGCCCTTCATCGATCCTGTGAGACCGAGTTTCACGGAGATCGGCTCCTTCTCGTCGCCTTTCAATCTCCGTGAGCCGGCAAGTTTTTTCTCGGGGTGATAGAACACCAACAATTTCGGCATGTCTCGTTCTCCGTAAACCGGACAGGAAGTCTCCTCGATCCGCCGGGGAGGATGAAAGCTCTCCGGCGCGATCCCAGCCGCCCAGACGCCGGCTAGGAGCCGGCCCTCGGCATCCTGAATGGCCACCGCTCGCACCGTGGCGCGCTCCAACACAATGTCCTGCTTGACCACAGCGACGCCCGGCTTGATTTCCAGCACCTTGCAGAAGTTCCCCTGCGGAAGGCCGCCGTTGGCGCCGCCAATATCCGGATGGACGTTGATCGAAAAGGCCCCCGGACGGCGCGGATCGCGGATGGAAAAATATTGGGGGTATTCCGGGTCCGGCATTGGCTGTTTATAAAGCGGCGAGGGATTATCGTGAGGTCCACCCATGAGCACCACGGGTCCGGGGATCGTGGCAACGCGGAAAACACCGCTATCATCACTGGATGCCGAGTTGCTCCACATGCCAAAAGACTCGCGGAATTGCGGGTAATTCTTGACATACGGATTGCCGGCCAGGACCGCCGTCCAGGCGAAGCCGCGGATGGGTTTGCCGGTCCCGCCGTCAATCACCTTGCCGGTGATGATGACGCCCTTTTTCACACGGAGGTCGGCCGTGATGGGCTGATGGCCCGCCGTGTCGTCGGCCCATACCACGCTGTTTACGTAACCTCGCACCGCTTCGTCGAAGACGGCGAGCATATACTGCTTCGTTTTGCGAATGCCGCGCATTTCATAACGTCCCTGGGCATCGGTCCTGGACTCGGGAGGAAAGTGCAACATCTCATCGCTGTCCTCAAGCAGCCGCACGATAATGCCCGGCACCCCCGCGCCGGTATCGACATCGCGCACCGTGCCGCGAAGGATTTTCTCGGACTGGGCGACAACGGAGACGTCCGGCCCGGACAACATCCACCAGCGCCAATTGCCATGCCGCATCCCTTTGATTCGATCGAGAAATGCCTGGTTGTACGGTTTGGGATCGAAGCCGGCGCGATTGACGACCCGAACCGAGGCGTCCGCGATGCCTCCACCGCTCAGGCGAAGTGTGACGGTTCGCTCGCAGCCAATGCCGGAGATGGCGAATCGGCCATCGGCATCGGTAGCCGCGGCGATCAACGCACCCGCCCCCGAATCGATGGACTGCACGAAGCCGCGGTCGAATTGATCGTTCTTCCAAGAATCGAGGAAGTAATCCAGCGAGTTGTTGGCGAAGATCCGGATCTCTTCGGCCACTACGCGCACGCCGGCGACCGGCTTGCCCTCGGTGGTCACGACCCGGCCGCGAATCACGCTGTCCTTCACGAGGCGCAGCTCAACCGGCCTCTCCGCTTTCCACTGGTACAAACCGAGGACATCGAGTCCGGTTCTCTCGGCCTGGGCGACGAGCCAATGATCCCAATGTTTCGTGGTTTCCTTCGGGATAGCGACCGTGAACCGGCCATCCTCGGCGGAGACGCCAAGGGGTGTGACCTTGCCTTTATTGGAGAGCAACAACAGCTTGGCTCCCGCCTTCGGTTTGCCGTCGCGTGCAAGAACGCGGCCGTGAATTTCCACGGTCTTCGTCGCATCCGCCGAGCGGCGCGGCGTAGGCCCGCCGGTAGGGACTTCCACCGGCGGGCCTACGCTGCGCCGCTCGCCAAGCCACACGCCCACGCCACACAGCAAACTCATGACCAAGAGAATCCCTACCGCTGTCTTGGCCTTGCTGAACGACACGAACGCCGCGCCGGTTTCCACGAGTGCAACGAGGTTAGGTGATGCGCTCCCGGTCATGGCCGCTCGGACGGTAGCGCCGGCCAACGCTGCCGGCACCGCTGCCGAGGCATCCTCGGCCACGAACAGAGCCGTGCCCAACATCACCGCCGGCGCCAAGCCGCGCTTGTGCAAACGACGACGCAACTGCTCGCGGCCCCGTTGCAGACGGTCCCTGACCCGACGCGGCGGCCAAGCCAACTGCCGCGCCGCTTCCTCCTGCGTTTTGCCTTCCAAATAACACAAGATCAACGGTGTCCGATATTTCTCCGGCAACTGGCGCAGTTCTTCATGCAGCGCTTGTCGTAGCTCACGCACGGTTAGGTCGTCCAGAGGATCAGTTTGCGTTCTATCGGGCAAGGCGGGCGTCTCGCCCGCAACCCTCCGCACCGCGCGAGCTTTTGCCTTGAGGGCGATGTTGTAAGCGACCCCGTGCAGCCACGCGCCGACCGATTCGCCACAGCGGATGCACCCGGCCTTCTGCGACAAAATCAGAAACGTCGCCTGAAAGGCATCTTCGACATCGTGCAGCTGGCGCAGAACGCCGCGGCATACGCCCAGCACCATCGGCCCATGCCGCCACACGAGCGCCGCGAATGCCGATTCGTCGCGCCGTTGTGTAAAGCGTTCCAGCAGTTGCCCGTCTGATAGCTCGTTTTCTTGCTTTCGCGCCGCTGCACGGCGAAGCTGTTGCAGAACGGCGCCCAGTTGCAGATTGGCCATGATGTCGCATCTCTCCGCAGGGCCACGGTTGTCTCTATATGAATTGATCCCCGCGGCCGAGGGAGTGACAGGAAATTCTTGTCATTCACGCGCTTTTTCGGGGGCAGGTTTCAGCTTCATAGCGCCGAGATCGCGGCACTCGCCGGGCTTAACTTGGATCGCCGATTCTGGGGCTTTCGCTTCGCGCTCGAAGCGGCGATTGCCCCGATAGACCGATAATTCAAACACCAACTTCGGGATCAATTCATCTACGGTAAACGCGCCGGCCGCATCGGTGAGAACTTGCTTCGTCCGGTGGATATGCTCATGTATCTGCCCCGCCGGCGTCTCACGGTACATTACCCTGAGCAAAGCGCCGGCCATCGGTTTACCATCGGTATCGAGCAATCGGCCCTTGATCGCTCCTGTCGGCCCTAGCTTGACCACGACCGGCCCTTTCTCGTCGCCCCGGAGCCGCTGCGAACCAACGATCTTTTTCTTGGGTTCGTAAAAAGTCAGCAGTCGCGGTTTGCGCTGCTCCAGGCCGTAAACCGGACAACTCGATCGATCGATCCACAACGGTCCGATGTAGGTATGCGTGGCGAAATCGGTTGCCCAGGCGCCTTCGATCGCCCGACCTTCGGCATCTTGAAGCTTCACTTCCAGAATGCTGGCACGTTCCAGAAAAATATCTTGATGAACGACCGCCGTACCCTGCTTGATGTCCAGCACCTTGCAATAGTTGCCTTGTATGCCTCCGATTCCCCCGCCATAGCCAAGATAGCCGGTGGCGTCCCTGGGACTGATCTGCAACGTCCCAAAGTATTGCGGATATGCCGGATCGGCAACAGGAGGACGGTATTTCTCTAACTCAATGTAATCGAAATTGGCCGAGGAGGGCGGGTACTCGCCGCCTATCAGCATCACGGGACCATGGTCATATGTCGATGAGGGCGGATAATAGCCGCCCATCAGCAACACGGGGCCAGGGGTGGTAACGACTCGGAAGGTGCCGTCGGCTGCCGTATTGTGTCTTTGGTTTCCGGTAAAGAACGGTGGATAATCCTTGACGAACGGATTGTTGACAAGCACCGTGAATTGAGCAAAGCCAGGGACAGCCTTGCCGGTCGCTTTATCGATGATCTTGCCGGTGACGATCACGCCCTTCTTGACGCGAAGGTCCACGTTGACAGGGGAGTAGCCAACCGTATCGGCGGCGTTGATCCGCGTGGTCAGATAGCCCGCCGATGAATCGCTTTCGAGGTGGAGGGAATACGTTTTGGCTTTATGCGCGCCCCGGAATTCATAGCGCCCCTGGGCATCCGTCTTCGTCGTGACATACGGATTCAGGGCATCCTCCCTTTGTGCCAGACGAACCACTACATTTGGCACTCCCTTGCCGCTGTCGGCGTCCTTGACCACGCCGCGAATCGGCTTTTCTAGTTCGACAACGAGGGTCGCGTTCGGACCGTGCAGCATCTCGCGAACGATCGGCGCGTTCGCCATTCTTGGGGGAGAGCCGTAGGTGCCGAAGGGAAGCGGATTGAGTTGTTTGGGATCGAAACCGTCATGGCTAACGATCCGCTGCGTTGTCTTGGCGATGCCGCCCTCCCGGAGATATAGCTCGACGACACGATCGGCGCCGACGCCGGAGATAACGAATCGCCCCTCCGCGTCCGTGACGGCGTTCAGGAGCCAAGAAGCGCCGAGCAAGAGAGTTTGCTCCCCAGGGGGAAGCACAAAATCGGCGGGACTCTTTTGCCAACGGACAAGGAGCGATTCGAGCGAATTATTGGGATGCACGTCGATGCTGCGGACCGACACACGCACGCCGGCGATTGGCTTGCCCTCAGTGTTCACGACGCGGCCGTGAATCACCTGGTCCTTCACCAGGCGAAGTTCGACCGGCTTGGCCGCGTCCCATCCCGCGAGACTGATGAAGTGGAGCCCGGCATCGCGGCAGTGAGCGAGGAGAGCGGGAGGCCATTCGTGCTTCGCCTGTTGCGGAATTACAACGGAGAATCGACCATCCGCGGCTGTCACGCCAAGCTCCCTCGCGCCATTCTGACCGAGGAGCGCCAGCTTCGCCCCGGCCTTCGGTTTGCCGTCGGGTCCGAGAACGCGGCCGTGAACCTCCACAGTTTTTGTTTCATCGCGCTTTACCGAGCGGGGAGCATCGGCGGCCTTCTCGCCAACCCGCGGCGCCGGCATGGATTGCCCTTGCTGGCGCTGCGGGCTGGCAAGGAAATATGCGCCCGCGCCGCTCAGTACACTCACGGCCAAGAGAATCGCCACCGCCGCCTTGGCCTTGCTGAATGACACGATCGCTCCGCCTGTTTTCACCAGAGCAGCGACAGCAGAAGACGCGCTTCCGGTCATGACCACTCGGACGGTAGCGCCGGCCAACGCCGCCGGCACCGCTGACGATGCGTCCTCAGCCACGAACAGGGCCGTGCCCAACGTGACCGCCGGCGCCAAACCGCGCTTCTTCAGGCGGCGACGTAATTGCTCGCCTCCTCGTTGCAGACGGCCCTTTACGCGGCGCTGCGGCCAACCCAATTGCCGCGCCGCTTCCTCCTGCGTTTTCCCTTCCAGATAACACAGGATCAACGGCGCTCGATATTTCTCCGGCAGTTGTCGTAATTCTTCATGCAGAGCTTGCCGCAGTTCACGCACGGTCAGTTCATCGAGAGGATCGGCTTGCGTCTTGTCGGGCATCGTTCGCTCGTCAGGCTGGAAAGCCTGACCTACGGCGCTCCGCGCGGCGCGAATCCGTGCCTTGAGGGCGACATTGTGGGCAACTCCGTGCAGCCAGGCGCCGACCGACTCGCCGCGGCGGATGCAACCGGCTTTCTGCGACAAGATTAGGAATGTCGCCTGAAAGGCATCTTCGACATCGTGCAATTGCCGCAGGATACCGCGGCAGACACCCAGCACCATTGGCCCATGCCGCCGCAAGAGCGCCGCGAACGCCGATTCATCACGGCTTTTTGCAAAGCGTTCCACGAGTTGCGAATCTGAGAGTTCGTCTTCTTGCTTGTGTGCTGCCGCGCGGCGAAGCTGTTGCAGGACGGCGCTCAGTTGCAGATTGGCCATGATGTCGCATCTCCCCGCGGGGTCACGGTTATCTCTACATGAATTGATCCCCGTGGCCGAGGGAGGGACCGGATTTTTTTCCGTCAATCGTCCGATTCTTGTGGGAGCATTGCTGGCAGCGTTATTTTGGGGAGAAACTTGCAATGTCACCTTCGGGATTTAGAATCAAACGTTGGTGTCGAAGCCGTGGCCCAGGAGAGGGCCATGTCAACTTTCGTAGAGGCTTGGTCATTAGCCGCTTTCCCCTGTAACGAATGAAGCCCCAAACCGAAGGAAAGCATCCATGAAGCGCGACCTTCGCCTTGCCCGAACCGGGGTGTCCATTTTGGCGCTCCTTTACCTGGTTCCCTTTCTGCGGGGACAGGCCGACACAAAACCTGCTACCCCGATCGGTCGCGTCGAAGTTTATCTGCAGAAAGGGCGGTTCGCCCGAGGGGAAGCCGACTTGTTGGAGCGGCTGAAGGATTCTCCCAAAGACGATCAGACTCGATTCGGCCTGGGAGTGTTGCAGTTCGTCCGTGCCATTGAGCACCTGGGACAGTCCTTGTACCGTTATGGCCTGCGCAGCGATCGCGGCCAGCAGTTGAACATTCCCTTCCTGCGCTTGCCGATTCCGACCAATCCCAAGCCGGAAGCGTGTACCTACCGCGCCATCCGCAAGGTCTTTGACGACCTGATTGCGGACCTGAATAAGGCGGAGGCATCTTTGGCGGATGTCCACGACGAGCAGATCAAGCTCCCGCTGCACCCGGGTTCGATTCGTTTGGACCTCGTCGGGGACGGCAAATCCGCTGAACGCTTCCATACGATATTGACTCGCTATCTGGGCGGCGGACGAAACGTCCTCAAGGAGGAGGAGCTGATCGTCTTCGACCGGGGCGACGTCGCCTGGCTGCGTGGTTACTGTCATCTGCTCGCGGCTTTGGCAGAATTCTTCCTGGCTCATGACGGTCAGGAGTTGTTCGATTGCACCGGTTTTATTTTCTTCGCGAAAGCGGAAACGCCCCACAAGTTCCTTAATACCCTGCCCGAGACTCCGGACGGTTTCTTCAACACCGGCGGCGTAGACCTCGTTGATATCATTTCCTTCATCCACCTGGTCCGCTTGCCGGTCAAGGAACCTAAGCGGATGCAGGCGGCGCTAGACCATCTGGAGAAAATGCTGGCTCTCAGCAAGGAATCCTGGCGGTTCATCCTCGCGGAGAAGGATGACGACCACGAATGGATTCCGAACCCCAGGCAAAAAGGAGTTCTCGGCATTCGCGTGAATCAGCGAATGGTTGATAGCTGGCTGGAATTTGTGAACGAAGCCGCAGCAATCCTATCCGGGAAGCGGTTGATTCCCTTTTGGCGCGGCAAGGAAGAACGCGGCATCAACCTTCGGCGTGTTTTCACGGAACCTCGTGCGTTCGATTTAGTCCTCTGGGTCCAAGGAACCGCGGCGACTCCCTACTTGGAAAAAGGCCCGCTAACCAAATCGGAAGTGTGGACCCGACTCCAGCGTGTGTTCGGAGGGGATTTCATTGGCTTCGCCATTTGGTTCAATTAGAGCGCTTTCGAGGTTGCTCTAGCGGCTCGTTTTTGTAGGACGGCCTTCCCAGGCCGTCCATGTACCATCCGGACGGCCTAGGAAGGCCGTCCTACAGCAGTGACGCCACACGAACCTCGAAAGCGCCCTAGCGTGGATTTCTCGGCCTCCAGTGGCCCGATGACGCCGACAAACTGTTGCGCATTTCCGTCCATCAGTCCAGGCGTACTGCGACTGGCTCGGCAGCGAGGAGGCCGCCCCGAAGCTGGATCGCCTGCCCGTCTATCGCTTCGTTAGTTCCTCGACGTTCTCAGGACCCGCACCGGCCCCAGAAGTCCCGAGGGAAGGAGGGGTGAACCGGCACCTAAAGCGCGTAATGACGTCCACGCGTACTTCTTCGTGACGTTGGGCTGCTGATCGCCTATCAACCGGTTGGTCCACAGGTTCGTCACCTTGATCTCCACCGTATTGACGCCGGGCTTCAGCGCGCCGGTGACATCAGCCCGGAACGGCGGTTTCCACAGCACGCCGGCGGACTTGCCGTTCACCGTGACCTCGGCAATGTTCTTTACGCTCCCGAGGTCCAGCACCATCTTGGCGCCGGCCGCGAACCATTTGCCCGGGGCCTCGATGGTCTTCGTATAAGTTGCCGTGCCGGAGAAGTATTTCACTCCGGGATCGGAACTATCGTTCCACGCGCTCAGTTTATCGAGCGTGATGCTGGCCGGAGCGCCCCGGTTGGGCTGGAACGCGACTTTCCAGGAACCATCGATCGTCCCGACCGCTCTCTCCGTGACCTGCGGCAGTGTGCGGCCCTGCGCAGACCCGGCCTTGCGAAAGATTATGAATACGGCGTCCGCCGGATCGAGCTTCAAAGAGACGATAGTGCGCCCATTGGCGACTCTGTATGCCGCAGGCTCGATCTCGCCGGTGTCGGCATGCCAGAGTTCCGGCGCCTTGCCGGCCAACCGGAAAATGGCTTCCACGTTCTCCGCGCGGTTCTTGCGGTTGTGCACAAAGTAGATGTCGCCATCGGAAATCTTGCGATGGACGAAAGCCACGGACGTGTCGCTTTGAGGCTTCGTATGCTCGAAATCCGGAGCGATCTGCATAGCCTTGAGAACGGCAGCTGCGGACTGGCCGGCAAATACTTGGCCCTTTCCGACCTTGCGCGTGCCCTTGCCGGAACCCCAAACCTGATCGGCGATGGTCTTGAACTCGGCTTGATTGTCGCTGTTACTAGGGCTGTCCGTCGGCTTCGGACCGACCACGATCGCGCCGGCGTTCACCAGGTCGCGAATCTTCTTTAGCACGTTGAGCGGCATGTGAACCGCGTTGCCATCGAGGACCAGCACGCGATAGCTCATGCCGGTGGCCGTCGTGATGCGGCCGTTCGTAACGCCGATGCGGTTCAGGACCACGTCCGAGCTGGTGTAGTCGAGCGCGTAGCCCTCCGGCACATTCGGCCCCTTCTCGCCGAAGAGCGCCGTGATGTTGGAATCTTCGCCGTAGTAGTACAGGATGTCGGCTACGAAGCGGCCCTGCTGGAGCATATAGCTGCTGCGCGCCAGATAAGTCATCCACGGCTTGGCGTACTCGGCCCAGGTTTCGTGACGAGTGAACCACTGACCGTAAACGTGGGCCAGTCCTGGAACTTTATCGTCAACCGGCTGGTGGGGACTGGCCTGATAATCGAACCAGTTTAACCCGTCCGCGAGTGCGGCATCCGCAAACGGTTTCAGCGTCTCGGGCGCGAAGGCGTACGCACAGCTTGCCCCGCCCTCCTCACCCTCGCCGCCTACGAAGGCGGGAAATGACTCAGCCCCAACCAGGTTCTGCCCATAGATGTGGGCCACGGAGGCGGTTTCGCGGAGGTCCTCGTTATGGAGTCTACGCGGCTCCCACGGGTCGCCGCCAGCCCACGCCGCGGCCATCGGGAAGGCGGCGCTCCGCTTTACGTCCATGCCGTCTACAACGTAGATGCGGGAAAATTCATGTCCTTCACTCTTGCGGCCCATGCCGCGCTCTTTCAGCATATCCGAGAGCATGTCATAGACGTACTCGGCCGTCATTTCAGCGATGGTCTTGCGGAAGTCCCAGAGGAACCGGTCGCTGGCTTCGGCGCTTTCCACCACATGACCGACCAACGTCGGGAGCCAAGGCTTCATGTCGTAGCCACGGCGCCTCTTGAACTCCGTCATCATCTCGTTGGTCCAGTTCCCCTGGGGCCCGACTTCCCAATTATCTTGAAGCAGGTATTGCAGGCCGCGCTTGCCCATCAGCCCGCCGGCAGCTTCCTTTAACTTATCCAGGTAGTAGTTGTAATAGGCCTTCACGGCCCGCTTGCTGAGCTTGTCCGCTTCGAGGCCGGTCGCCTCGGGAGTAGACCCGCGGTTGACGGTTCCGACCAGCGAATAGCCTAGACGCAGAACAGCCCATTTGCCTGCCGGGGGATTCCAGTTCAGGGTTCCATCCGGCTTCATCCGCGACGTGAGATCGATGACGTCTCCTTTGCGCACCACGACGTCGCCTCCAACAACAGGCGTGGCCATCGCGTAAATGCCGGGCGACGCTGAGAAGGCCGTCTTCTCTTCGACGCGGTTGACCCATCCAGCGGTGTGCAGGGCGAGTTCCGAGATATTGGTTCCTGGCGGCGCGAACCGGCCCATAGGCTTGGCAAGAATGGTGACGCGGAAGAACTTCGCGGTTGCCGGAGCGAACGAAATCGTGCACGCGCCGGTCGAATAATCAAGAACGGGGCTTGCCAAGCGGAATCCGGGAAACTCAGCGACCGCATGGAACTGTTTGCCATCATTGCTCACTTCCAGATTCTGGCCCGAACTCTCGCCTGCCCTCGTCATCATTCCACGGTTGAGGTCTCCGAGGTAGATCGACATGCCATAAACCGTGACCGGCTTCTGGAACTCGAATTGAATCCACGACTTTTCGCCTGCTGGCGCGGGCGGGAGCAGCGTGCCATTGGTGTAATCGCCGTCGGTCAACTTGGCTAAGTCAAAATTGCCGCCGCTGGAGGTGACCTTCGGCTGCAACTCGGCCATGGACTGATCGTGCTTAGGGAGCCGGAACGCCACCACTGCGGCGTCAGCATACCAGGGCTCCGGCGGTTTCATTTCCTTCATGCCCGGCCTGACATCGCCCTTAATCTTCAGGTTCTGGAAAGGGCCGACTTCGGTCGGCGGATGAGCCAACTTGCCGCTGAACGGCTTGCCGCCCTCCACACGCGTCTCCGTCCAAACGAACTTCTTCATGGCCTGCGAAGGTGGGACCCAAGGGCCACCGCTGTTGGACCATCCGGGCGTGCTGTAAATGCCCATTTCCAAGCCCAGCTGGTTAGCCAGCTTGGTGGTGTACTTGAAGGCGTCCATCCACTCAGGCGACATGTACGCCACGTTTTTGACGATCTGCGGCGTCTGCATGGCGAAATCGCCCCGCGTGAAGCCGCCGATGCCGACGCGCTTCATCCACTCCAAATCGGCCTTGATGCCTTCCTTCGTTACGTTTCCATCCCCCAAAAACCACCAGACCTGCGGTTTCGCCCTGTTCGGCGGATCTCGGAAACCTTGTTCGAGCGGGTCGCCCGAGCTCTGCGCCAGTACGGCGCCTGCGCCCAGTAGCGTGACGGCCAGGGCGACGCATATTAGTTTCATTAGTGTGCTGGGTTTCATCCGATCTTTCCCCGATGGCCTTCTCCCGGGCCATTGTTACGACACCGACCGTGGATTCTAACTCTCGAAAGTGCCATTGCAAGGATCTTTCCCCAAAAAAAGGTGCATTGAAACCACCCGTTCCATTGCTCCCTCGCCCCACTGCATAAGCGGCTGTAGATCGACTGGCGCAACAGCGCTGTCAAGGAGTGTTGCGTGTTCTGTCCGGTGCGGTTGTCGTGCAAGCCGGTCGCCGCGGTGCAGATCAGTGCGAGGGCGTCATCGAGTTCGCGGTAGGCCAGGAGTCCGGCATCGCTGGTGACGGTCGAGCCGTGGAATTCCAGCTTGAGTTGGCGGTCGAAATTGAGTCGGAGGGAGTCATTTTTGCTCTCCCCCCTTGGGTTCCTCGTCGTTTCAGCAGGAGGTTGTTGGAAACGCTGGGGTTTGCGGGCAAAAGGCGCAAACGCCATGCCGAAAGAACCGAGCCATCTGGGAAATACGGGATTAGGGCAATCGACCTTATTCATCTGCTTTTTCGGGAGCGCGTTTCAGCTTGATCGTGCCCAAATCCCGGCACTCGCCCGGCTTGACCTGGATCGCCGGAATGGCGGTTGTCGCGTCGAACTTCGAGCGCCGCTTGCTCTGCCGAAACGATAATTCAAACGCTATCTCCGGAATCACATGGTCAAATGCGAATACTCCCGTCGCGTCGGTGAGAATGGGGCCTCTTTCGTCGTTGTGTTCGATGCGATAGACGTGGATATTCTCCGCCGCGCGATCGCGGTAACGCAACTCGACCACCATGCCGGTCAGCGGTTTGCCGTCGGCATCGAGCAGCCGCCCCTTGATCGCTCCCGCCGGTCCCAGCTTGACGACCGCCGGCTGTTTTTCCTCTCCTTTGAGTGTCAACGTGCCGGCGAGCTTGCGATCAGCCTGGTAGAAGACGACCCGTAGCGGTTTATCGCTCGCTTCTCCATAAACCGACCAAGAGCTGCTCTCCTTTTGGGTGCCGTGCGGTGAGAAGCTGATGCCGCGTTTGCGATCGTTCGTTGCCGCCCAGGAACCAGGGAGCGGCTTGCCGTCCGCGTCTTGAACTTGCACCTCCGCCAGGACTTTTTCGCGCTCCAGCACGATGTCCTTTTTGACCACGGCAACCCCTGGCTTGATTTCCAGCACCTTGTTCCAGATCCCTTGCAGCAGCGCCATGCGATTGTAACCGTAGTAGCCGTCACCCGCTTCCGTGAAATATTGAGGACGTTTTGGATCGCCCCCGACGTATTTATAGATGGCCCGATCGATGCCTTCGGTCTTTCCCATGAGTAGGATCGGCCCAGGGATGGCGACAATCCGAAACGCATGGTCGGCATCCGTACGGTCGTAGGAGTCGTAGGGGTTCATATTCCAAAACTCATCGAATTTCGGGTAATCCTTGGCGTAGCTATTGCCGCGCAGGACGGCCCCCATGACGAAGCCGGGCAGGGCTTCACCAGTTGCGCCATCGATGATTTTGCCGGTGACGATCACGCCTTTCTTTATCTTGATGTCGGCGTGGACGGGCTGATGAGCGACGGTGTCCTCGGCCCAGACCTGACTGGGCAAGTGGCCGGTTTCCTTGTTGTCGTCAATGGCAAGGAGATACCGCTTTGTCTTGCGAACGCCGTGGATCTCGTAGCGGCCCTGGGCGTCGGTTTTCGCTTCCGGTGGGTAGTGAATCAGCTCATCGCTGTCGCGGGTCAGCCGGACCATGACACCGGATACACCCTTGCCGGTGTCGGCGTCCGTGACGACACCGCGGATGACTTTCTCCGCTTCGGCGATCACGGAAACATCGGGGCCGGACAGCAGCGACCACCGATAATTAAGATGGCCTTTGGATACATGGTCCAGCATTACCTGGTTATACGGTTTGGGATCGAGACCGACACGGTTGGCAACCCATACGGAAGTATCGG
>Ga0070738_10003670_pt1 | contig 19646 bp, 18 predicted proteins | sample Coa_R2_2_FD_66446 | JGI IMG/M metagenome (GOLD analysis project Ga0070738, IMG submission 66446) | Surface soil microbial communities from Centralia Pennsylvania, which are recovering from an underground coalmine fire - Coalmine... | ecosystem: Environmental > Terrestrial > Soil > Unclassified ... | reverse complement strand
AGTTCGTAAAACATTGTCATTCTCTAAAATACTTGAAAATCATATTGGTGCTATCTGGTATTTTATTCATCATTATAATGCTAATTTACGAAGCTAAATCATTACTATGCATTACTACCTAAACATTAAATAGATTATTGCAACCTAAATAAATAAAATCCTCTGTTGTTTTGTTGCTTTAGGGACAATCTCATCCTCTTTACTGATCTCACGGCACCAACTAAACCACCCAAAAGTTTACAGTTCTACAATTCTGATCTTCAGCACTTCTGCTGGTAAAGGAATGTGAGAAGTAAAAATTAATGCTCCTCCTTCTTGAGTAAAATTGTCTAGCACATTGAGCATTAAAGATAAAGAGTGAGGGTCTTGTCCAACCATGATTTCATCTAACAAGCAAATTTTTGGTTGCCTTGCCAAAACAGCACCTAGTGCCAACCGCCGTTTTTGTCCTTGGGAGAGTGCTTGAGGATGATCGTTAGCGCGATCGCCTAAATTGAGTTTTTCTAAAAGTGAGTCAGCAACAGCCTTTGATACTCTTAATTGTTGAATTTCTGCTCGCACGCTATCTGCAAAAAGCTGGTGATTGGGGTTTTGGAGGACAAAACCAACATCCTTGGCAATTTGAACTACGCTGCGTTTGTTCATATCCCTGCCTAAAATCTCAATTTTTCCAGTTGTTGGTTTCATTAAACCGCTTAGAAGCTTGAGAAGTGTTGTCTTACCGCAGCCGTTATCTCCTTTAAGTAAAATTGTTTCGCCTGCTTGTACCTGTAAATCTGGAAATAGAGGATATCCGCCCCAGCTGAGTTTGTGGGTGCAAAGGAGTGTGGAGGTGAGGGGAGTGGGGGGACAAGGGGGACAAGGGGGAGTGGGGAGACAAGGGGGAGTGGGGGGTTTATGTAGATTGATGAGTTTGGTGTTTTGGAAGCAATAAGAGCGATCGCATATTTCTGCTACTAGGTCTAGGCGATGTTCAACGATAATGACGGACTGACCTCGTTGTGCTCGTGTTTTGAGCAGTTGCAGTAAAATTTTGACACCTTTAGCATCCAGATAAGCCAAAGGTTCATCTAATAGCATCACAGGTTGACCAATTGCCAAAAGACAAGCAATAAGTAGGCGTTGCTTTTGTCCGGCTGAAAGTTGATGGATGAGCCAATTGCGTTGCGCCTCTAAACCAAATTCTTCCAAAGCTGTATCTGTTAATTGGTGAATTTGGGTTGGAGGTATGTTCCAATTTTCTAAGCCAAATACGAATTCTGTCCAAACCCGTTCTGTAAAAATTTGTGTCTCCACATTTTGCAAAAGGATGCAGAGATGTTGCGATCGCTGTCGCACCGACCACTCACTTATATCCTTACCTTGGTAAAGAATCTGACCCTGTAATTTTCCTCCGGTATGACTGGGTGCAATTCCTGCTATGCAGCTGAGTAAAGTACTTTTACCACTTCCTGTGGCTCCCGCAATCAAAACAATCTCACCCGGCTCAAGGGAAAAATTTACATCATCTATTGTGGGAGTGGATTTACCCTGATGCGTGAATGTCAAATCAATTAATTCAATCAGCTGTTGGTCAGATGGCATGAGTTTTTAAATGATCCATTCCAAAGATCCCACAACTGCTACAAGTACAGCAGCACTAACAACAAAGATGGTATCACCCAGTCGCCACCGCAACGGCTGGCTATTACTCCTTGGAGCTTGAGGATCGTAACCTCTGGTTTCCAAGCCTACAGTAACATCATCTGCATAAGCAACTATCCGAAAAATTAAGGGGATAAAGAGTCCAGAGAACCATTGTTTTGGCTGACGTGCGATCTCAACACCCCGCAACCAATTTGCCTCAATAATTCGCTGAGCTTCTTGCTGGATAATAGGTAGAAATCGCCAAATTAACATCAGACTCAAGACAATAAAATTTGGCAGGTGCGACGCTTGCAATGCTCTCACTAAGTCTGATGGTGAGGTGGTACCAGCTAGCAGAGGTGTAGGTAAAATCACACAGAGCAGGCGGAGGGTGCTAATAACGGATGTTTGAAAGTCCCTTAGCCAAGTAGAAATAATTATAAATAACAATAGGGCGATCGCTGCATACCCAAAAACTTGTACCTTAATTCGTACCGAAATCAGCAGCAGTACTAGCAGAGGGACTACCAATATAATGAGTGCCTCAATCTTATGCAACAGCAGTGCAACACTCAAGATGGTAATACAAGTAACTATCTTGAGTAGGGGATTAATCTGGGTAAGGATGCGATTCTCTGGCTTAACAGGACTAAACATCAACATCTATCTTCCCGGCTCTTTGTAGTTGCTTAATGACCAACTCTCCTAGCCACCAACCTACAGCACCGCCTATACCCGCCAGTACCGTCAATAAAATGAGTAGTCCTGGCTGCGTGACGAACTTCACAAACGGATCTGCACGCGGACCCTTAATCAAATAGGCACCAAGAAGCAAACCACCTAAATTAGCACTGGCAAAAAATAGAATGTTCCCCCACAAGCGGTTGATTTTATAGCGATAGTTTCCTAAGAAGAACATCACCAATTCTGTTACTAAGACGGTGACTGCTAGGTAGAGCAGAATAATTGGTGAAATTAGTCCTAGTAGTACTGCTAGAGGCAAAATCATCAATGCGACACTACCACGACGCTGCAAACGCGCCATTCCCAGAGTTAGGAAAATGCCTGCTAGCGGTGACCAAAATAATAGCTGTAATCCAGGAGGCGCAAACGGTCCAATGATGAACACAGCAATTATCATGCCTATTGTCATAAAGGCAGCGAACACATAGTCTCTCAAACGCCAAGGACTTCTCATGTTAAAATGATCACACCCCACATTCTGCAGGTACTTGAAGAGATTGATAGTATTTTTTATTCATGACACTATCAGTCCTACAGATTAGAGTACAAGATATTGACCACTGTGGGATAGTGGCTGTTGTGACCACCAATCAATCAGAAATGCTTAATTTCCTCAGCAGCAAAGCTAAACGAATTTGAACTGCATCATCAAAATTGCGAGGATTTAACCCAGTTAGGAGATTAATTTTATCTAGTCGATAACTTAGAGTATTGCGATGGATAGAAAGCCGACTAGCTGTAGAAGAAGAACAGCAGTTCTCTGCAAAGAAAGTGTCCAAGGTAGTTAGCAATTCCGATTCATGGTTTAGAGGACTTAACAAATTGGCAGCTAATTCGATTTTTGTTTGCTCATCCCTAATACCGATAAAAGCGGCGATCCCCAATTCATCTAAACAATGTACTTTATTGCGATCGCAAAAGCGACAACCTAAAGACAAAGCCGCCCGTGCGTCTTGGTATGATTGAGCAAGACCCCTAATGCCTGGGTGATAACGACCTACACTAACATTAAGCGACATACCTGTTTGCTCTTGTAAGTATGTGAGTAATGCTCTTGCGGCTCGCTTCAATGCTGTGAGATTAGACCAAGAAGAACTACACTGTTCTGGTAAATCCCTCCGATTTGCCCAACCACTTAAATTTTTTGTATCACTTGCCTTGAGAACAGCTACCTCTCCATTACCTATGTAGGCACAAATTGAGTCATTTGGAAGATGGAAAAAGCTAACAACGCTTTGAATCACCACATTTGCCCACCGTCGTATCTCTACCTCAATACTTTCGTGCTGAATCTGATAGGAAATATCATTGCTTAAGATAGAATCAGCGGCACTGACTAAAATAACTGCACGAGGCGGAGATAAATCTATCCCTAAAATCTTACTATAGTGAATTAGCGTTGTTTCTTCGTCGATTAAGCCATGAAGGAGATCATAAATGAATTTATCCTTCAACTGGTGTTGGTGAAGCAGTGTGTCAATGACTGCAGTTTGATTCGTTACTAATTCTACAACTTCTTGTGCTAAACGATAAGAAATCACTTCTCCATTACGCGGTTGACAAATAATGACTTCAGCAACTTTTGTGTTTAACGATAAAGAGACTTGTAAGTAGTTGTTAGTAATGTGTTTGCAAATATAGTTGAATGAAGATTTGAGAAATTGAGGATTACTACTGGCAATTATACAAGAGTAGTGATCTAAAATAAATACTTCAGCACATAATAACTGTGCAATTTTTTCTGCAACTATTGCGATAACTTGTTCGAATTTTGTATCGGTATTTAGCAATGCTTTCATTTACTAATCTTTAGAGGTAACTATCAAACCAATCACTTGTTGTAAATAACTTTTTTATACCTCATAAATCAATAAAATTAGAGTGTTATCAGTATAATTGATACTATTGAGAGATAAAGCTATAAATAGGAAACTAAACTTTTGATATAAAAACATCTTTCTTAAGTAGGACTTTCTAGTGTAATTATAATTACACTAGAAAGTCCCCAAAGTACTGAGTTCATTCATATTGACGTAGAGGTTGGTAACCTGGGCAATTCTTTAAAAAATTAAAATTGGTAGGTATAGCCATTGAACCTTTCTTGGACTCAATCAGTCTTATAAGTACAAGCAACGCAACAGTGTGGATTGGAGACGCTTTAAGTGTTAGTTGTGCCAACCAATGTTTCAAATGACGGCCAATTTGAGGGCAAATCAGAAAGCGAATGTGATGCTTACCTGGTGCAACAATGTCTCCGAGGTAACTCCCAAAGCTTTCGTCAGCTTTACCGTCGCCATCAGCAGCGAGTAAGGTCAATACTCTATCAACTTTGTGACTCATCTAGTCTGGACGATTTGGTGCAGGAGGTTTTTCTAAGAGCTTGGAAAGGGTTGCCTAAGTTTCGTGGCTCAGCAAAATTCTCCACTTGGCTATATCGGATTGCTTGGAATGTGGCTTCTAACCAACGGCAAAAGACGATTCAAGGACGGACTCAATTTCAGGCCCTTACCGAAAAGACTTCTACTCAACAGGATGCCCCAGATCTGATGGATCTACACTATCAAGACCTAGTACAACGGGGACTAGCAACCCTCAGCTTTGACCATCGTACAATTCTGGTTTTGCACGACTTAGAGGAAGTGCCACAAAAGGAGGTTGCCCAAATATTGGACATTCCTGTGGGGACAGTCAAATCACGTCTGTTCCATGCTCGTGCTGCTATGCGTCAATTTCTTCAACAACAGGGATTACAGCTATGACATCATCCCCTAATGATGAGCAAGACTTAAAACTCGTTAACTTTCTCCGACAACATCACCCTGAGGTTCCTGTAGCCTCCCCAGATTTAGAACGGCGGATTCTACAAGATATAGAAACATTACGTACAACGTCTATACCAATTCAGCGTCGCCGTTCACCAGTTTGGTTAGTTCCATCTGTCATTGCTGCTGGAATGGTAGCTGCTATTGTTGGGTACCATAGCTTAGTTCCTCCTTCTCCCACTCCTGCTGAACTAGCCAAACTGGAAAGATTTATGGAAAACAATTGGCAAGGCACTGTTGGTGATCCTCCAGAAGCAGATGTCTTTTCTATGACTGATTCAATAACAGATCCGATGATGAATTAAACTAAGTGACTACCAAATAATTAGGAGATGAGTACTATGTTACTGCGTCGTGTTGCTACTGTGGTGGCGGCAACCATTGCCCTCAGTGGTATCAGCGCTGTTGCTCTGCCAACTTTTGTTTTACCCCAAGCTGTTGGCCAAAGTCCCACAACTGCCCCTACCCCACGTCTGAAACAAAGCCCAGCCCCGTCTGGATGGCTACAAGAGTTAAATCTGACACCTCAACAGGTACAACAAATCAAAGCAATTCGCAACCAATCCAAAAATCAGCTTTCTCAACAAAGACAGGCAGTACGCCAAGCACAGCAGGATTTAGAAGCCCTCATGGCAGGCTCAGCCTCTAAAGACAAAGTGCGCGATAAATACAACCAACTGAAAAACCTTAGGCAGCAACTTTCTGATACTCAGTTTGAAAATACGCTTGCCATTCGAGAAATTTTGAACACAGAACAAAGGCACAAGTTTACAGAACTTATGTATAAGAAATAAGAATTTTTTGAAGCGCTACAGTTCTTCTTCAAAAGTGATTCTATGAATATTAAACCAAAGTTCTTTATATTATCACTGTTTATTTTACTGGGTGGAGTTAACCCCAGTCATGCCGCCTCTAAACCTGTTGATCCAAAGGTATTGCATGTTATTAATCGCCTCAGTTTTGGACCCACTCCTGGAGAGTTACAAAGGGTAGAGTCTATTGGTGTAGAGCGCTATATCCAGGAACAACTCTCACCTGAGTCTATCCCTGAATCACCAACCCTGACTGACCAACTGTCACAACTTCAAACTTTGAATCTCAATCCTGTTACCTTATATAGAGAGTCTCAGCCAATCCACCTAGGTAATCAAAAGCCAACCCCGGAAGCAATGAAAGCTGCCCGTGAAAGAGCTCATTTGATTATGCAACAAGCAGTTCAAGCACGATTATTGCGAGCTGCAGAAAGTCATCGGCAACTCCAAGAAATGATGGTGGAATTTTGGTACAACCACTTTAACGTATATGCGAACAAAGGACCAGACAGATTCTGGGTAGGTTCTTATGAACAAGAGGCAATTCGTCCCTATGTGTTAGGTCGCTTTCGCGACTTGCTTGAGGCAACAGCACGCCATCCTGCCATGATGTATTACTTGGATAATTGGCAAAACACTGCTCCTGGTAGCCCAGGTGCCCACGGCAGATACCAAGGTTTGAACGAAAATTATGCCCGTGAGTTGATGGAACTACATACGCTAGGTGTGGATGGTGGCTATACTCAGCAAGATGTCATTACTTTGGCACGTATCTTGACGGGTTGGGGATATCGTCCTCTCAATCAGCCCACTGGAGAAGATGGTTCGCCGTTTTACTTTGACCCGAAACGACATGATTTTAGCGATAAAGTTTTTCTCGGTCATACAATCAAAGGCAGTGGTGCCTCTGAAGTAGAACAGGCTTTGGATATTTTAGCTCGTAGCCCTGTTACTGCCCATCATATTAGCTACCAGCTAGCACAGTATTTTGTCAGTGATCATCCTCCCGATAGTCTAGTAAAACTTCTCCAAAAGCGTTTTATAGCAAGTGATGGCAATATTCGTGAGGTTTTGAAAACTCTGTTCCACAGTCAAGAATTTTGGGACTCAGCAAACTTTAATTCTAAGTTCAAAACTCCCTATCAATATGTAATTTCCGTAGTTAGAGCAACAGGCATGCCAGTGAATAACACTTCTCCAATGTCTAGTATGCTGCAACAGCTGGGAATGCCACTCTACAGCTGTTTGACTCCGGATGGATACAAAAACACAGAGGATGCATGGTTAAATCCTGATGCGATGACTCGCCGCCTCAGCTTTGCGACGGCTGTTGCTAGTGGACGTGTCCCACTATCAGCAGTACTGAAAAATCAAACTAAGACTGACTTACCTGTGATGCGATCTGCAATGCCAGTCAATCAAAATCAGATTCGGCAGCAAAGCCGTATTCAACCTGTCGATGCATCACAACTAGCAATGACACTCGGCAATTCTTTTTCTAACCAAACTCAAAGCGCGATCGCATCTAGTCCTCCTCAACTACGCGCCGCATTAATGCTGGGCAGTCCAGAGTTTATGCGCCATTAGTACTCTATATTTGTTTTTAGTTTTTCTACTCCTATGCACCGACGTGATTTTCTCCTTAAAGGCGGCATTTTTACAGCGAGTGCTCTCACAGCTATCGGAACTCATGCTTATGTAGCCAGATCTGCAAATCCTCGAGATGATCAAAAGCGCTTAGTCGTAATCTTCTTGCGGGGTGCAGTCGATGGATTAAATATAGTTGTTCCCTATGCAGAAAATGCTTACTATCAGGCGCGACCAAAAATCGCTATTCCTCAACCAGGTCATCAAGGAGGAGTTTTGGATTTAGATGGTCGTTTTGGTTTGCATCCAGCATTAGCTCCCTTGATACCTCTGTGGGAGCAGGGAACTCTTGCTTTTGTTCATGCAGCTGGTTCTCCCGATCCTACGCGTTCCCACTTTGATGCTCAATATTACATGGAGAGTGGCACTCCGGGGGTTAAGAATACTACAGACGGTTGGATGAATCGTTTACTTAGCATTTTGGCTGGACGTACACCTATCCAGGCAGTGACTGTAGGTGAGACAACACCTCGGATTTTGTCTGGAAAAATATCTATAGCAAACTTAGCATCAGGTAGGAATGCAGATAAACCATTACCCCTGGATCGTCCGCAAGTGGCAGAGGCGTTTGATAAACTTTATTCTGGTAAAGATGTTCTAAGCACAACCTATTATGAAGGACGGATGGCTCGTCAAGCACTGAAGAGTGACCTTGATGAGGAAGCGAAAATGGCGAATAATGGTGCACCCTTGCCTTATGGTTTTGCAAGGGATGCTCAACGATTGGCAAAACTGATGGTGAAAGACCCTAGAATTCAGTTGGGCTTTATGGATCTAGGTGGTTGGGATACTCACGTTAACCAAGGTGGTAGTACAGGACAGCTAGCCCGTAACCTCCAACAATTAGGAAATGGGTTGGTCAGTTTAGTGCAGGGGTTAGGTTCAGTGTACCAAAATACAGCAGTTGTGGTCATGTCTGAGTTTGGTCGCACTGTGAATGAGAATGGCAATGGTGGTACTGATCACGGGCATGGAAATGTTATGTGGATTTTAGGTAGCAAAGTCCGCGGTGGCAAGATATATGGAGAATGGCCTGGTTTATCAGCTAACCAACTTTATCAGAACAGGGACTTAGCTATTACAACAGATTTTAGAGATGTGATTGCTACTTTGTTAGAACGTCATATAAATTTAGATGCAGCAAAACTGAATCGAATTTTTCCAGATTACCAGCTTAAAAATAATCTTGCACTGATTTGAACTGCCCTGCTGTATGGGCTTGCAAATGGTATTTTGTACTATTGCAATCGCTCCATCAAGGAATGAGCAATTCGTTTGGCTGCTCCTGGTTTACCCATCCGCCGCATCCCATTTTCAGCAATTATGTGCAATCTGTCTGGATTGGCGAAGAGTGCCCGCACCACGATAGCAACTTCGTCAGGTTGCTCCACTAATATCACTGATTCTCCCAAAAGACGGCTTTGTGCTTCTGCAAAAGCATAGGTAAATTGGGGACCACTGCCAGGAATGGTAATTGCTGGTTTTCCCAGACCCACAAATTGCTCTGTTGCTGTTCCTGCCATAGCGATCGCCAAATCTCCTAGATGTAAGCACTCATTGTAGGCATTTTGTGTCAGGATAAAGTATGCATTTTTTTGCTTGAATGTTAATGCATCCTCATCGGGAATCTCGATGGGGATTTCTGTGTGGGGACGCCAGCCTTGTGATTCGAGTATTTGCCGCATACTGTCATAGTGTAAACTGGGAGCGATCGCACCCAAAAATATGACCTTTCTAGAGGAGTGCTGCACAAAATCTTGCTCTATGAATAGTGCCATTAGAGAAGACACAGCGATCATAATCAGCTTCCAGTTAGCGTATGCTTCTGGGGGACGGGAACCAGGTAAGAGAGTGACAACTAAAGGTCTATTTAACTCTTGTTGTTGTGCTGCTGCACTATAAAATCTTGGAGTAGGAAATTTTGGTTCCAGACCATCCATCATGGGGTTGCCCAAATCAAAAGCAGGAATAGCCCATTTTTTTAAGATCTCAGTGGTTAGGGAGTCTCTGGGAAATACAGCCTTACATCGGGACCCACTCATTAACCAGCGTTCCCAAGGATGATAAACTGAACCAGAGAAGTTTTCTAAACGAGTAGCTTTTGTTTTACGACGCAATCCACCAGATTCATCGCGTACATAATACTCTGATTTTGCTGTACCCACAAAAGCGTAGTTTACACCACTAAACCATGCATGTAGTAGCGGTACTATATCCCCTACTGCTAGGATGGAGGCCTGATTGCCTAACTTTTTCTGAATATTTACCCAACGACGGATAGCATTGATTTGCTTGAGTGTGAGTTGCACTAAACCACCACGTACATCTCGCATGAATTGGCGTCCATCCATATAAATAAAACCACCAGATGGCATGGTGCGCACTGAACCTATGAGAGGAATATCTAGCTGTTGGTAGGCGTGTCCTCCTCCTACTAGCGGCAAAGCGAAGATGTTAGGTGGGTTCGTGTTTTGCTTGAGTTCCGAGACAATTCGAGTTGCAATTAGATCCTCCCCATGACCATTGCTCAAAACAAGTAACTGTAGGCGAGAAGTTTCAAGGTGAACGTTAGAGGTTACGGATAAAGGCGAGAAGTCACTCATGAGATACAAAAGCTGTTAACTAACTTTTTAAAGTGGGGAGGTAAGTGATAGTATAAATTAAATCATTAGCCAGAATTGATTGTTATATTCAGCACACAAGCAATGACTAAATCCCAATTAATTACGTTACTTTTTTCTCAAGTTTAAGAAGCTGCAATTGATACTTTAGCAACTTTGATAGCTATCAACTAGTTTACGTATTTATCAAACTTTAGTCTTAGCAAGAGCAAGCTAAAGACAGCTGCAACTGTCATCATGATCAGCACATTCCTGAGTATATTATGGAAAAGAAAAACAGTCAGTGGTAGAAGGTCGTTCAAACATGTTGAGTCGTAAACCAGATTTGATATCCGTCAAAATTCAGGGTAGACTCAAAACTCAAGACCAGAGTTTTCTAAGCCTTCGGCTTGTTTCAAAACTCCGTGCTTTTCTACTGACTCAGCAAAGCCAGTCGTATACAAGTTTTTTTAACTTTGTTAACGACAATAAAGTGCTAGCTCACTATGGCGCTGGTTCAACAGGGAATTCACCTAACTCTGGACATCAGAGCAAGCAAGTGTCCTCCTTAGAACTCAGAACTTAAAACTCTCTATGCTAACTGGTACAAGCTTACAGGGTGGAAAATATACTCTAGACCAGGAAATAGGGCGGGGTGGTTTTGGTATCACTTTCAAAGCTACGCATCATTTCTTGACTCAAACAGTGGTTATTAAAACCCTCAATGAGAAACTACGACAGCATCCTGAATTTACTAAGTTTGAGCGTCAATTTCAGGATGAGGCAAGACGCTTGGCTAGTTGTATCCATCCCAATATAGTCCGGGTGAGTGACTTTTTTATAGAAGATCGACTGCCTTTCATGGTGATGGAATACATCCCCGGAGAAACCTTGGGAGAGGCATTTGTTTTGCCAGCTATACCTTTGCCAGAGGCAACGGCAATTCATTATATTCGTCAAATTGGAGCTGCACTACAGGTAGTGCATAACAATGGTTTGCTACATCGGGATGTCAAACCAGACAATATCATTCTTCGTCAAGGAACTCAAGAGGTTGTTCTGATTGATTTTGGTATTGCACGGGAGTTTAACAGTGGTGTTAGGCAAACTAATACAGGTCTAGTGTCCGAAGGCTATTCTCCTATTGAGCAATACCTATCTCAGGCTACTCGTACACCAGCCACAGATGTCTATGGTTTAGCCGCAACACTGTACGCACTTTTGACAGCACAAGTTCCCATGGCAGCATTATTACGCGATCGCGAACCAATGCCTACTCCTAGGGAGCTGCAACCTCATCTGAGTGCTGCTGTCAATCAAGCAATTATGCGTGGTATGGCGGTGGAGGCTCGTTTTCGTCCTGCAACAGTCTCAGAATGGCTGCAGCTGCTACCAGACGATACGGGTAGCAATTTATCCCAACCAAAACTCCCTCAAGTCGTACCAACAATTAACTTATTAGCTCAGCAGTATCCAGAAACTGCTTCTACAAAAGTCACAGGTGGTCATGCTGCAGTGCCACCAACAAATGCCGCTCCAGGTTTTAAAAAACCGTGGTCTTCTAGAGTAGTGATTGGTACAGGTGTAGCTTTGATGGCTGCTGTAGTGGGTTTTGGTATCACTGTTAGCATGATAAGTAAAAAGACTCAACAGCAACAATCTCCACAACCTTTCATGACCACACCTAGTTTTGATTCTTCCAGCAAAACATCTACAATAAATAGTACACCCTCACCCTCAGTGCAACAGGCTAACACTTCACTAAGTCCCGAGCCTGGATCTGTTACAACTTATAGATCACGCAGGCGTAGCCGTCATGTTACCCGCGACAACTCCGAACAATCACCTCAAAACCGCAAAGCAAACATGGAAACCCCCTCATCAACTTCATCCACGGCTTCTATGGAATCATTGAGGGAAAAGCTACGCGCAATCAGGGATTCTCGTAACGCGTCCCCATTACCATTACCATCACCAACACTATTACTTCCATCACCAGCAAATAATTCATCCTCTGTTGTTGTACCAGTACAGCCTTTATCCAGACAAACAAAGCCATCTCATCCTCCGGCTTTAGTTGTTCCAACTCAGGAGACAGATCGGCGCAATTCTTCCACAAGTGATAATCAATTATTTAGAAAAGGCAAAGAGGAGGAAAAACCACTATTAGAAGATGAGAGTAATCAATGAACAGCAAATATTAAATTGCTGAAAGAGTGTCATGAAACTCTGTTTGCTGGAGTACCAACCGCCAAACTTCGTATCCAGGTTGGCTGAGATGCAAACCGTCTGTTGTTAAATCTTCCTTTAAATTGCCTTGAAAGTCTGTAAACCAGCTATAAAGATTTAAGTAATTAGCTCCTTCTTGTTTAGCAATTAGTGCTAATTGATAGTTGATGCGACGAATCCGGCTATTGGAAATTGTTGGTAACCGAGTTGGTAGAATTGATTGAACAACAATTTGAGTTTTTGGGTGAGCTTGACGTAAGCGGTGAATAATTAATCTGTGATTGTGCAAAATAGTTTCATCCGTTGCACCCTTTCGCAAATCATTAATTCCAGCCATGATGTAAATAACATCTGGTCTAGTTTCAGCAAAAGCCGACAATCTTTTTAAGATGCCTTGTGAAGTATCCCCAGATATTCCTTGATTTAGCCATAACTTGCTAGTAGACAGTTTTTCTTTAGGAAACCACATACTTAAAGAATCACCGACTAAGATACCCAAATGATTTGTTCCTTGACCTAGAGCCATTGCTTTGGCTTCCATAGCCAGCAAATTTTTCCAATCCTCGTATGTTAATTGAGATTTTTTAATTGACTTCCATAATAACTGCTGCTCATGATTAACGATACGTTTATAGCTATGACCTACTTTCAGTGCAGCTAATCTTTGATAGTAAAGTTGACTGCCAGATAGCGGCTGATGGTTAATTGGGTGTAAGTTTGAGTTGAGAGTGAAATCAGACTTTACCGATACCTGTAAATTATGGTTAATCAATTGTGGTGAAGAGATGTTAGCGTCCGATTTAATTTTATTGTCTATTTTTGACTGTGAATCCTCGTTCAAATTCATCAGTACAGCATAATTTTCTTGATGAATAATTGACAGTCGAGATAGAGCCGATGCAGGTATTGCAACTCCTGTTAACAAACTTGCTGCCAACAGATAAATGTCCTTCATCGTTTTAATTCTCCTCTACTTACTGTTTGGACGATTGGCGACATCAGTCGGATATTCTCAAGAAAATTTGATTTTAGCTTTAACCAAGCGTCAATAAACGCTACTGGAAAGGTAACATAGTGCACAGGGGAAGTTGACCTCGACTTTATATTTGGCTCGACACATTTTAAATTATTATTGTTATTTACACTAATTTGGTGTGTAAAATTTGCCAGCGCCATTACATTTACAATCTCTTCAAAATTTTTGCCTTTTTATATAAAAAAACTTGGAGGTGAAATGTTGTTCTGCTCCCCCAAGGTCTTTTGATTCTTATGTGAGTACTGCTTAGTCAAAATTGACGTGACCACTCACTGGGCCATCGCTCAACCACAACTTTTGTTTGCGTAAAAAACTCTACTGCATGGTTGCTCTGACCATGTAAGTCACCAAAAAAGCTTTCTTTCCAACCACTAAAAGGAAAAAAGGCCATGGGTGCAGCAACTCCGATGTTAATACCTATATTTCCTGCTTCTGCTTCATAGCGAAACTTTCGAGCAGCAGCTCCACTGGTAGTGAATAAACAAGCCATGTTGCCATATTGTCCACTGTTGATGAGAGCGATCGCTTCCTCAATAGTGTTCAGGTGTATTAAACTCAAAACTGGTCCAAAAATTTCTGTGCGTGCAATTTCTCCTGTAGGTTCAACGTTTTGCAGAATCGTTGGTTGAATAAAATAGCCCTGTTCATACCCAGAAATTTTTGGCGATCGCCCATCAACTAATAGTTTTGCGCCTTCATCTGCTCCCTGTTGAACCAATTGCTCAATCCGCGCTTTACTCTGTGCAGTGATCACAGGTCCCATTTCTACATCTGGATCTAAACCATTACCAACAATCCGCTTTTTGGCAGTCTCAGCGATCGCCTCGGTAAAAGTCTCACCTGCTTTCCCCACAGTCACTGCCAATGAAGCAGCTAAACAACGTTGTCCTGCACAACCGAAAGCACTGTCCGCAGCAATCCGCGTCGTCATTTCCATATCCGCATCTGGTAACACAATCAGCGGATTTTTTGCACCACCCTGACATTGAACACGCTTACCATTGGTTGCAGCACGACTATATATATACTTAGCGACAGGTGTGGAGCCAACAAAGCTAATTGCTCGAATTTTGGGGTGATCTAAAATGGCATCTACAGCTTCTTTTGCACCATTGACTAGGTTGACAACACCTTTAGGCAAACCCGTTTTCTCAAAAAGTTCAAAGACTTTTTGCATCGTCAGTGGAACTTTTTCTGATGGTTTGACAATGTATGTGTTACCACAAGCAAGGGCGTAAGGCAAAAACCAAAATGGAATCATGCCAGGAAAATTGAAAGGACCAATAACGGCTGCGACTCCTAAAGGTTGCCGAATCATCATCTCATCAATACCTCTGGCAACATCTTCCAAGTTGGTTCCTTGCATCATTATGGGTATACCACAGGCAACTTCCACATTTTCGATGGCACGGCGCATTTCTCCTTTAGATTCGGCTAAAGTCTTACCGCATTCTGTGGTAATTGTGCGAGCTAAATCCTCAAAATGCTCTTCTAGTAAATTCTTGAGTTTAAATAAATACTGCACTCGTTCCGTAGGTGGAGTACGTCGCCAATTTGTAAAAGCCTCTGATGCTGCTTGTGCTGCTTGATTCACCTCATTTGCTGTTGACAACGGCACTCTCGCTAGTACTTCTGCTGTGGCTGGGTTAATAACGTCTAAATGTTCTCTAGCGCTAGATGCACACCACTGACCGTTGATGTAGTTGGGTAAGGTATGAATAGGGTTCATGAGGATGTTGTTGGATTACTAGAATGTCAATGCAGCAATATGACTATATTATTTGTTGCTTTGCTTTTCTCTAGCCTTATAAGTTTGGAAAACGAGCTTTGTAGGCAGTAGCTCTGTGTCTAACTATGCCAAATTTCAGTAGCTATGACGAGTGTAAAGCCGATGCAACACTGGGTATCCCTGCAGAACAAATGATGGAACTTATCCGCTCTCAGCACTGCAAGCGCACAGCAGCACAAGGATAAATTAAAAGGTATTGCGTGCCTATATTCCATGCCCCATGACGCCAGTTGCTTCAACGGAGGACACCTCCGCAACGCACTGGCTCCCCCATGCCCAACCTTAACAAATAATCGTTTACTCTCACCGATCTACTTACATCCTTTCTAAAACCCTGATTCCCAATAAAGAGAGACCCAACTTTAAGGTTCTGGCTGTTAAATCGCATAGTACCAATCGCGATGTCCGTACTGGTTCTTCGGATTTGAGGACAGGACAATTTTCATAGAACTTATTAAATTTATCACTGAGTTGATACAAATACTCACACAAGCGATTTGGTAGTAGGTCTTGCTCAACTTCACTGATGACTTCGTCTAGCTGTAATAAATGCTTTGCCAAGGTCAACTCTGTTTCTTCTCTCAACAGAATTTCGGCATCTGCACCTAGTTGCTCAAAGTTAATCTTACCTTCACGACTTATACCTTGAGTTCTGACGTACGCATAGAGCATGTAGGGGGCTGTGTTTCCCTTGAGTGCTAGCATTTTGTCGTAGCTGAAGACATAGTTACTCGTGCGATTTTGGCTTAAGTCAGCATATTTAATTGCACTGATACCAATGACTTGGGCAACATGGTGAATGAACTCTGGAGTTTCTTCTCGTCCTTCTTGTTTTAACCGCGCTTCTAGGTCAGCCTGTGCATGGGCGATCGCACCATCTAACAGATCTTGTAACCGTACGGCTTCTCCAGAACGGGTTTTTAATTTTTGACCATCTTCTCCTAAGACTAGACCGAATGGGGCATGAACAAACTCTACATCGTCTGTAATCCAACCAGCCTTTTTACCCACCTGAAAAACTTGGGCAAAATGGTTACTTTGCCCTGCATCAACAGGATAAATAACCCGTTGCGCTTTATCTACATGAACCCGGTAACGAATGGCTGCTAAGTCTGTGGTTGCGTAGTTGTAGCCTCCATCTTTCTTTTGAACAATCAATGGTAAAGGTTCACCTTCTCTATTGGTGAAGCCTTCTAAGAATACGCACTGTGCACCCTGATTTTCTACTAACAAGCCTAATTTATCCAATTCCTCTAGAACTTCCGGTAGCAAAGCGTTGTAAAAGGATTCACCCCGTTCAATGATATTGGGAGATATCCCCATTAACTGATAAATGACTTCATATGCTCGACTCGATAGCTGACAGACTATTTTCCATGCAAGCAGTGTCTTTTCATCTCCTGCTTGTAAATTTACCACGGCTTGATGAGCAGCTTTTTTGAATTCCTCATCGGCGTCAAAGCGTTTTTTTGCTTGGCGATAAAAGGAGGACAAATCCCCTAGATCTAAATTTTCGGTGGTCGTCAAAGCTTGCGGATAAGCTTCTTCCAAGAAGGCGATAAGCATCCCGAAAGGTGTTCCCCAGTCTCCTACATGACTAATTCGGAGGACATCATGACCTACAAATTCTAAAATTCGGGATAGGCAATCTCCAATGACGGCTGGACGCAAATGCCCCACATGCATTTCTTTAGCAATGTTGGGGCTAGGATAGTCTACTATCACCCGTTTGGGATTTTTAGTTGGTGCTACCCCTAGCCTTGGATCTGTTTGAATGTTGCTCAGTTGTGCTTCTAGGTATTCTGTTTTGAGCTTTAGGTTGATAAAGCCAGGACCAGCTATTTCTGGTGGTTTGCAAATGTCAGCTACGTCCAGTTTATCAACGATTTGTTGTGCGATCACTCTTGGCTGCTGCTTTAACTGCTTGGTTAAAGATAGGGATACATTTGCTTGATAATCACCAAATTTAGGGTTGCTAGCAGAAACCAAAATTGGGTCTACTTCAGCGTAGTCAGTGCCAAACGCCTCAGCTAACGCTTGCTGGAATTTCAGTTTTAGTTGCTCTTGTGTAGATTTCATAATTTTTAAAACTAAGGCATATCTTTTTTGAAATCGTCCTGTATATCATACCGATTGAGTATGAAATTTCCACTAACTTAGCAATTCGCTTGACGCGGTACCGCATTGCCATATCACTTATCATTAAACTTCCTTTCGACTCTGGGAAAAGACGAGCAACTTTATTGACTGCCAGTAGTTTTAAGGTGTTTGCTGCTGTTTAATATTAAGTTAGAAAAAGCATATTAACAAAAATTGAGGAGTGCTTATGGTTGAGATTGATCGGTCGAATACTGCAAGCGTTGGACTCGATTTGTATACGGTTGCACAGCGACATCAGTTAGAATTAGTCGATGCAATCAAAGCGCAAATCAAATCCTGGCAGTCCAATCCCTACTTTGTATCAGCCAGTGTCCATCAAGGTTTAGATGGGGTTCGTGTCTTCACTTACAGTCAGTGGCGACCCAAGTTTGATCATCGCAATCTGCAGCGCCCAGAGGTGTTCGATGAATTTTTCCCGCCTGAGTCGTTCCAATTAGAAGTGTCTGCAAGTAAATCAAGAACGGCGGAAATTGAGCTCATTGTAGGTGAGCGTATTACCCATCTTGCAGAGTTTCGCATGATGCCATTGAATCAACCAGAAATGGTGAAGAGAACAACAACAGAAGTCGATCAAGCTATGAATAATTCACCAGGACTGATCTCGGCAACGTTTCATCGCAGCTTGGACGGAACAAGAATGTTCAATTACGGGCAGTGGGAGAGTAAAGAAGCGTTTGATGCAATTTTGAAGCAACCAGGGTTTAATCCAGACAAGCCCTATTGGGAAGGATTAGCGCGAAACGAGTTTCATTTGTACTATGTCGTATACATAGAGACAGCAAGTAAGCTATAAATATTCGGCAGTAAATGACAAACAAGGTAGTACAAGAATTAACAAATTATCTGGCTTGATAAGATCTCTGCTCCCCATTCACAGCAGCCTCATACTTAAATCTAACCACCTTGACTGAGTAATCGGCGCACTAGTGGAAATATAGTCTACGCCTGTCTCTGCTACAGTGCGGATAGTTTCTAAGTTAATGTTGCCAGAAGCCTCAATTTTTATGTGGTTATCTTGTTGACGAATGAGCTGCACTGCTTTGTACATATCATCTGGGGACATATTGTCCAACATAATAATGTCAGCCTTGTGCTCTAATGCCTCTTGTACTTGCTCTAAGTTTTCTGTTTCTACTTCTATTGTTAAGGGGTAAGGAACTTGATAACGGATACGGTTAATAGCTTCGCCAATTCCTCCGGCAGCAGTGATATGGTTATCCTTGATCATCACAGCATCATCTAGTCCCATGCGGTGATTAACTGCGCCTCCTACCTGAGTTGCGTATTTTTCTAAAAGTCTTAGTCCTGGTGTGGTTTTACGCGTATCTACTAATTGGGCAGGTAAATCCGCTATTTTCTCAACATATTGACGTGTTAGCGTGGCGATTCCACTCAAATGCATAACTATATTAAGTGCAACCCGTTCCCCCATAAGCAGAGCATCTTGTGCACCATGAATTTCAGCGATCACCTCTTGCTGCTGACACCATGCACCTTCAGGAACGATAGGCACAAAGCTGAGCTTTGTATTTAATAGACGAAAAACCTTTGCTGCTAGTGGTAAACCGGCAATAACTCCAGAAGCTTTGGCTACCCACTGGGCTTGTCCTGCTGTTAGGTCTTGCACGAGCAGGCTTTGCGTTGTGCGATCGCCCCGACCTATATCTTCAAGGAGCCAATCACGCAACATTGGCTCTAGTACAAGATCTGGCGGCAAAACACCAAAATTGCTCACAACGTCATTGATTCCTTTGAGACTTCCAGAAATACTATACTCCAGAACTCTTACATTGTCTGGTTTTTAGGCTTGTCTAAAAAAATTTTCCAAAAAAGAGGAAAAAGAGGTTGACACAAAGGAGTAGGCTCGCTACTATAGAAAAGTGCCCAAAAGGCGAGCGCAACGAAAGCGACGTCGGAGGGACGCCGAACCTTGAAAATATTATAGTTTGAAAGCCATTATACAATCAATAGCCTGCGTCAAGAAAATGAACCTAGGCTGAGGGTTGAATAAAGTCAGCCGGAAACAAGATAGTAGGTTCACTCAATTGAGAGTGAACTGAACCAGAATCAAAACGGAGAGTTTGATCCTGGCTCAGGATGAACGCTGGCGGTATGCTTAACACATGCAAGTCGAACGGTCTCTTCGGAGATAGTGGCGGACGGGTGAGTAACGCGTGAGAA
>Ga0070738_10003669_pt1 | contig 19657 bp, 11 predicted proteins | sample Coa_R2_2_FD_66446 | JGI IMG/M metagenome (GOLD analysis project Ga0070738, IMG submission 66446) | Surface soil microbial communities from Centralia Pennsylvania, which are recovering from an underground coalmine fire - Coalmine... | ecosystem: Environmental > Terrestrial > Soil > Unclassified ... | reverse complement strand
GGCGAAGTCGGTGCGGAACGCATTGCGTGCCAGCAGGGCCCCGGTCTCCGCGTCGACCTCGGTGACCACGTGCATGGCCGATCCGTCCCGGTTCAGGCCCAGCACCCACTCGGCGTAGTAGGTCGCCGAGAGCCGGCGCGGCCGGTCGGTGGCGTTGCGGATCCGCAAGCGGATCAGCTTGATCGGATCGTCGAGCGGAACGAACAGCGTCAGCTCATGGTTGACCCCGTGAGCATTCCGCTCAAAGATCGTGTAGCCCTGGCCGTGGCGGACCAAGGTCGGTTGGCCCGAGGGGACCGGCAGCGGGGTCGGGGACCAGACCTCGCCCGTCGCCTCATCACGGAGGTAGACGACCTCGCCCGGCGGGTCGGCCACGGGGTCGTTGCTCCAGGGGGTCAGGCGGTTCGACTGGCTATTGGCCGCCCAGGTAAAGCCGGATCCGGCCTCGGAGACCACGAAGCCGAAACCGGGGTTGGCGACGACGTTGACCCAGGGAGCCGGGGGGAGCCGGGGGTGCGCGACGGCCTGGTGGTGGACCGGCGGACCGTTGCGGCCGCGGTCCGGCGGGGGTGGGCCCTGCACGAACACGCAGTATTCCCGGCCGTCGGGGGTGAAGCCGCCGAGCCCATTGAAGAAGAGCAGGCCCTCGGGCAGGCCCACCGGCTCGTCGACCCAACCCCCCGGCTCGCGCGATAGCGTCAAGCGGCCGGGCAGGGGGGCGTAGCGCTCGGTCCGGTCGAGCTGGCTGGCCAGCGAGCCGCGCTCGCCGACCAGGACGACGCGGGCGGCGGCCTGCAGCAGCACCACCTCGTCCGCGTTCATCTGCGCCGCCTTGCGCACGAAGACCCCGCCGGGGTGGTCGAGCCGCTCGAGACTGCCGGCGGCGCGGACCACCTCCAGGAGCTGGTGGTTCAGCTCGTCCAGGTAGGTCCCCGACTCCTCGTCCAGCAAGACCAGGTCGAACTCCAGCCCGCGGAGCCGGAGGTACTGGTGGGCACACAGGAGCTGGCGGGCCAGGGGCAGCTGGTCGACCGCCGCGATCCGGACCAGGACGATCGGCCGATCGCCGGAGATGCCGAAGCGCCACAGCGCCTCCTGGCCCAGATGGTTGCGCGCCAGCACCGCGGGGTCGGCCCGCAGCGCCTCGCCGGCAAAGACGAGGTGCGCGACCAGGCGCTGGAACAGGTGGACATCCTCACCGGAGCGGTCGTGGTGGCGATGCTCGACCTGGATGTGGGCCCAGGCCAGCTCGAAGGCGCGCGTCGCGGCGCCCGGATCGTGGAACTGGTCGGCCAGGGCTATCGCCTCGGCGCGCGATTCGGCGAAGGCCGTGGTCAGGGCCATCACGGCCGAGCCGCCCGGTTCGATCCGGAATCGGCGGCGGAGGCACAGGACCGGGTCGAGCACCGGGCCGACCGTGCCGGAGAGGACCGAGCCGGCCTCCAGCGCCGCCGGGTTGGCCGGGCTGCGCCCCCGGCCGAGGAACCGGGCGCGATCGGTCTCGTACTGGATCTCACCCACGGCCGCGCTGCCCCGGGCCGAGCGGTCCACCGCCGCGACCTGCACGGCCCAGAGCGCCGCCTCGCCGGCCGAGCGATTGCGGCGGCGGCACAACAGGGCCTCGGGACCGGGGAGCCACTCCGTCTCCAGGAACAGCTTGGCGAAGGCGGGGTGGCTGAGGTCGGTACCCCGAGGGGCCAGCACCACCTCGGCGGAGCTGGTCAGCTCCAGCTCGCGCGGACTGGAATCGTGGTTGATCAGGCTGACCCGGCGGACCTCGGCGCGATGCTCGGGCGAGACGATCACCTCCAGGACCGTCTCGATCCCCAGGTCGCGGCGCCGGAAGGTCGCCTTGTCGGCGGCGAAGACGACCTCATAGGACTCCGGGGGCCGGCAGACCGGCTGGAAGCCGGCCGACCAGACGACGCCGCGCCCAAGGTCGCGCACGTAGAGGGACTGGCCCCAGGCCTCGCGGGCGGCGTCTTCGCGCCAACGGGTCATGTCCAGGCCGCGGCAGACGCTGAAACCCGACCCCGCGTTCGTAATCATCACGTGGTATTGCGTGTTGGAGAGCAGGTGGGTCCGCGGCACCGGCGTCGCCGGGGTCGTCAGCCGGCGGCTCAGCGGCGCGGCCGCCTGGTCGGGGCTCACCGGGGCCGCCGCGGCCCCCAAGGTCGCGCCCCCGTGCGGAGCCTCGACGACCGGCGCGTCGCCGGGGACCCGCTCCTGCAAGAGCAGGTCGACGGCCCGCACTCGCGCCTCGGCGTGGAACCGCAGCGTCATCACGTCGGCCAGCAGGGTGTTGGTCAGGCCCACCAGGCTCATCCCCTGGTGGTGGGCCATGTAGGAGCGCACGACCGCGGAGCGCTGGCCCTTGGGCAGGCGGTCCGGAGTATAGTCGATCGCCTCGTAGTAGCCGTATTCCCCCTCGGCGCCTTCCCGGGTCAGCCGGCGGAAGTTGGCCAGGGCCTCGCGCGGCGCCAGCATCGCGGCCATGGCCGTGGCGTAGGGCGCGACGACCCGATCCTGGTCCAACCCTTGCTTCAGACCCAACCCCGGGGCGCCGAAGGCCTGATACTGGTAGTCGCCATCGAGGTACTGCGCCGCGAAGCCCGATTCGGAGATCCCCCACGGGAGTCCCAGTTGCTGGCCGTATTCGATCTGGCGCGCCACGGCCGTCTGGGCGGCCTCGTGCAGCAGGGTACCGGGCAGGCTGCGGAGCATCAGCCGGGGCATCAGGTACTCGAAGAGGGTCCCGCCCCAGGAGATCAAGCCGACCCGTCCGGCGGCGCGGATGAACAACCGTCCGAGCTGGAACCAGTGGCGGCGCGGGGCCTGGCCGCGCGCCACGGCCAGGTAACTGGTCAAGCAGGACTCCGACGCCAGCAGATCATAGCAGGCGTTATCCAGCCGCCCTTGCACCAGGTTGTAGCCAATCGCGAAGAGGTGGCGCTCGGGGCGATAGAGCGGGCGGAAGTCCATGGCCTCGGCCAGGGACTCGGCCGCTGCGGCCAGGCGAGCCAGCCGGTCCAGCAGCTCCGTTCCGGAATCGCGCGCCGCGGCCAGCTCGACCTGCCAGGCCCGGACCTGATCCCACAGGCGGCCGGCCCAGCCCGACCCCACCTCGGCCGCCAGCTCATGGGCCCCGCTCTCGAACGCCTCCAACCAGGTGGCCCACTCCTCCAGTTCGCCCCCCGGGGGTGCCTCGAGCAGGGCCCAAAGCCGCCCAACGGCCGCGCCCGATCGCTCCTCGGCGACCAGCCCCAAGGTGTCGGCCAGCCCGTGAATCACCGCCGGCCCCAGCCGCGGCGCCGCGGCTTTCTCCCGCAGCCCATGGGCCAGCGTGAGCAAGCAGCCCAGGAGGTTGCCGCTATCCACCGTCGAAATGTAACGCGGCGGCAGCGGCTGGAGGGTCTGCGTCTGGTACCAGTTGAAGAAATGGCCCCACTGCTTCTCCAGCCGGTCGAGCGTCGCGAACGTCCGCTCCAGGCGGTCGACCAGCGTGCTCAGGCTGAGATAACCCAGGTCATGGGCGGCGAGCGTCGACAGCAGCAGGAGCCCCTGGTTGGTCGGCGAGGTGCGGTGGGCGACGCGGCCGTCGGGAATCTCCTGGAAGTTGTCCGGCGGCAGCCAGTGGTCCTCCTCGCCGACGAAGGTCTCGAAGAAGTGCCAGGTCTTGCGCGCAATCCGCCGCAGGGCGCGGCGCTCCGGCTCGGAGAGGGCCGTCCGGACGACCACCTTCGGGCTACTGACGCGGAAGGCCACGTAGGGCGAGAAGAGCCAGGCGGCCAGGAACGGAGCCGCCACGACCAGCGCGGCCGGGCGGAACGCCAGAACCGCCGCGCCGATCGCCAGCGCCAGGACCGGTGCCGTCCACATGATCGCGAGGAAGTGCGCCAGGTCGATCCCCAACCGCTGCTCGGTCGAGGCGGCCGTTTCCCACTCCAGTAATCTGCGACGCGTCAGGAACAGGCGCGCGAGCGTGCGGACCACCGCGTCCAGCAGCAGCACCGCCCGATACGCCAGGAAGACGATCTCCAGCAGGATCTGACCGATCTTCCCCAGCAGGCTCTCGCGCGACTTCCGCAACGGCGCCAGCGTCTGGCCCCGGACGCTGCCGATCACGATCGAGAGGACCATCTGGAACAAAGGCAGCCCGAACGTCGCCAGGGCGGTCGCCGTCCAGAACCAGGGCGAGCCGGGCAAGATCGTCCAGCCCAGCACCAGCAAGGCCAACAGCGCAGGGGGCACCAGGCTGCGGCGGAGGTTGTCCAGCAGCTTCCACCGTTCCAGGGCCGGTAAGGGATTGGGCTGCCGCTCTTGGATTTGGGATTTTGGATTCTGGATTTGAGCCGGGCCACTGGCCCCTGACCGCTGCTCAAGCTCACCGCCCGCGATCGAACTCGGACCACAGACCACGGGGCGCGGCACTCGCCGGCCCAGCCAGGGCAGGAGCTGCCAGTCGCCGCGGACCCAGCGATGCTCGCGGCGCGCGTAGGCGTGGTACCGCGCCGGGAAATCGTCGAACAGCTCGGTGTCGCTGAGCAGTCCGCAGCGGGCGTAGTTCCCCTCGATCAAGTCATGGCTGAGGATGCGGTTCTCGGGGAAGGTACAGCCGGTGGCCGCCTCGAACGCATCGACATCGTAGATCCCCTTGCCGGTGAAGCTGCCGACGCCGAAGAGGTCCATGTAGACATCGGAGGCCGCCGTCGAATAGGGGTCGATGCCGCCCGAGGTGGCCAGCAGAGCAGCGAAGCGCGAGTGGGTGGCCGCCCGCAAGTGGAAATCGATCCGCGGCTGGAGGACGCCGTAGCCCGCGACCACCCGGCCCCGGCGCGGGTCGAATCGGGGGCGATTCAGGGGATGGGCCAGCGCGCCGACCAGGCGGCCGACCGCGTCACGCGGCATCTGGGTGTCGGCGTCCAGCGTGATGACGAACCGGACCCGGGGTTGCTGCGGCGGCTCGGCGCTCAAAACGGTGTAGCTCGTGTCGCGGGCGCCCCGCAGCAGCCGGTTGAATTCCAGCAGCTTGCCCCGCTTGCGCTCCCACCCCATCCAGCAGTCTTGTGAGGGGTTCCAGAGCCGTCGGCGATGGAACAGGAAAAAGCGGTCCGGGCCCCCGTTGGCATAGCGTTGATTCAGGTTGCGGATGCGTTCCAGGGCGTCGCGGATCAGGTCCTCGTCCTGGGGCATCGTCTCGCTGGGGGCATCGGCGAAGTCGGTCAAGAGCGCGAACCGGAGACTCGGGTCAGGGTTGGCCAGGTAGTGGGTCTCCAGCCGCTCGGCCAGCGTCCCGGCGCTGGAGGCGCGGACAAGCATCGAGGGGATGACGATGAAGGTGGCCTGCTCGGGAGGAATCCCCTCTTTGAAGTCGAGCTTGGGGAGGACCCGGGGCGGCAGCAGCAGGGTCAGGAGATGATTGACCAGCCCGACGGCCAGGTCGGAAAGCGGCAGGAGCAGGCTGGCCGCGACCAGGGGCAGCCACCACGCGGCGGCCCGCGGCCCCAGGCCCACACCCAGGACCAGGACCATCAGGACCGCCAGCAGCATGCCGATCGAGCCGAAGTAGACCAGCCCCGGATGGTCCAGGACCCATTCGAAGAGACGCTCATCCCAGCCGGGCCGGTACCCGAAGGCGGCCCGGAGCTGGTGCCGGCCGCGGTCGTCGAGAAAGTAGCCGACATGATCGCGGGGTTCGCCCAGATCGCGGCTGTCGCGGGCCATGGCGATCGCCTGCCGCGCCACGGCGATCTCGTCGGCGTCCGACCCCCGGGCGATGGTCTCGATCGTCCGCCGGTATCGGTCCTTGGTCGCGAAGGCCTGGTGGGGATAGACCCCGGCGGGGTCCTCGTGGAGGATCGCCTCGACGTGGCTGCTCTGCTCGAAGAACGTGTTCCAATCGATGGCCGAGAGCAAGCGGAGGCCGATCACGCAGTTGCCGACCGTCACCTGGTTGGCGGCCTGGGTGTGATGCTCGCGGCGCAGGACCTCGTTCGGGTCCGACCCGATGGCCGCCAGCTCGACTTCGAGGCGCTCCAGCGCGGCCATCGCCCCCTCCTGGTCGCGCAAGAGCTGCAACAGCCGCACCACGAACGGATCGCTCAGCCCATCGAGGCCGGGGACGATCCGGTTCGCCCCGTCGGTCTCGGAGGCATCGGCCGGGAGATGAGAATGGGCCTGGGCCTGGACACCGGCCAGAAACTCCGCCGTCCAGCGCTCGGCGCGCCGCCGCTCCTCCCAGCCCCAGACCATCCGCTCGGCCAGACGCCGGAGGTTCTCCAGCAGGACCAGGCGGAGCATCGTCGGCAAGGCCCACAGCTCGCCGATACTCAGGGGACTGACTTCCTGGAAGGCCCGGACAAACCGGTTGATCCGCGCCTCGTCCAGCTCGCTGTCGGAGTGGGCGACCAGCGCCAGGGCCAGCGCATGCACCCGCGGATAGCCGGCCAGGGGCGGCACCGACAGCTTGGGCAGGAGCTCGTCGTAGCCAGGAGGCAGGTCGCGGTGCACCTCGCGCAGCGAGTCGGCGATGATATGGAAATTGTCGACCAGCCATTCCGCGTCGGTGCCCGGCAGCCCGCGCCGATCGCCCAGGGCGACGAGCTGGGCGTGAACCCGTTTGAGGACCTGCCGGTTCTGCACGAACCGCCGCAGCAAGGGGCTGCGGGCGCGGCGATGCGGCGCCAGGGTGCACGCCAGCGCCAGGCGTGCCGCTTGGTCCTCCAGCCCCTGCAAGCCCAGGCGCTGCGCACGGATCGGACCCTCACTCCGCGGGTCGATCAGCACGACGGGTCCCGGGTCGACCGCGCGACCCGACGGAGTGGTCAACTCGGTGGACGGTGAATTCATGCCCTGGACGTTCCCTTGCCGGCGCGACCCGGTTGCCCAGTCCGACCGGATCGGGCAGGTCGGCCCCCCGACGCGGCGGCCGGTCCCTCGTGCGGGCCGGCACCACCCGACCCGCTCCCGGGAACCCAAACGGCCTGTGAACGACGCCGAGCCGCTCGTGCTCAAACCGGCGCCTCGCCTGGACCGTGCCGGCCCGATGGTGCCGCACGATGATTCTAGGGCATTGCCCTGTCAAACAGAACGGAGTCCTCCTCCGGGGCCGGCGGAGCCGCCCGCGGTCGCCCAGCACTCCGCCCGCTCCGGTTCCACCGCCGGTTGGTCCCCATCCACGCCTGTCGATCATGATTGATCGCAATTATGTACACAAAATAACATAATTGCTTGCAACGGTGGTACTGTCGCGGCCGAGGGCCAGGGCCACTCGGAGGGTATGGGAATACGGCGCTGGGACACTGGGTTACAAGACGGCGCAGAGGATCCGGATTGTGACGAGATCTCCTTCCTGGCTGTAGTAGAACTGCCGCGAGTTGACCTGGATGTGAACGTAGACGCCAGACTGATCGGCGGCCGGGATGTACACGCCATCGCCGGTCGCCGGGATCGTGGCGGGATCGCGTCCTGAGACACGGGCCAGCGTGACGCCGCGTTGCTCGTCCCAGAATTCCAGCTCGACCATCGCGCTCCTCCGGTTGTCGATCGAGAGAGACTGCGAGGAATTTACCCAAGGGGAGCGGTGAGCCCCACGTCGTGCCTCGGATCACTGGACGCTGGGTCCTCCCGGCGGCAAGGCCAGGGGCGGCCGGCATGGCGTTGCACACGCGAGCCGACGCGGGCCGACCCGAGGGCTGCCCCGGCGGGAGCCGAGGCCTGAAGAGGCCGGAGGGGTCCCCCACTTCGCGGCCTCTGAGTTCCACACTCTGACACATTCCCGCTCGATTGAAAATAGCGCGCTCTATGCACCCAGCTTTCACTGGCTCGGATCGCACGGCCGCTCCTGTCAATCGTGGCCGCTTCCGCCCTGCCGAGTCATGACAAAGGAGGTGGTGCCGGCCGGCTTGCCGCCCTGATAGCCTTCCCAGGCGCTGGTCACTCGGCCGTCGGGGTGGAATGTGACCTCCAGGCCGTGGATGTGCATGTCTTTCTTGGGGTTGAGGTTGGTGCCCCCATCGAAGACGAAGATCAGGTGATCGGCCCGGGAATGGACCCGGTCGAGCTTCACCCGCGGCTGGTTGCCGACCGCGCAGTAATGGGTCATGCACAGATCCTCGCCATCGAGATGGTAGACCGAGACCATCTCATGACCGGTGCCGGGGAACTGGGTCTCAACCAGGGCGCTGCCGGCACCCGTCAGCCGATAGGTGACCGTCGGTTCAGGAGCATGTGTGTCTGCGTGCTCCTGCTTGTGGGCCGAGAGGATCTGGCCCTTCCAGGTGCCGGCCAGGGTCTTGAGCCGGGCGAACGCCGCCTTGGCGTCGACGCCGTCCTTGGCCCCGGCGTCCTCGCCCGCCCTTGCCAGACCGAGGAGACCTCCCAGGACAATCGTCATCATCCCTGCCATCCCGATGAGCTTGCGACTGATCACATCCGCCCCCTTTGCCTTCAGCTTAGTTCAAGATCAAGACCACGATCGCAGCGCCGCCTCGGGAAGGCACCTGGACGGCGTCGACCGCGAGCCACACCGCCCGCCCGCGAGGGGTTGTCTGAACGCCTGTCAAGATCGGTCATCAGGAGGGTCAAACTGAAGAGGACGAGGGAAATCCGGGTGGAAGCGGCCCGGTGGAACAGGGATCCGGCCATGAAGTCGGGACGGACTCCGCGCGGTCGAAACGAGCCAGGTCAAACCCGTTCGACTCCGATCGAACCGCCCTGGTCCGGAGCTTCGAAAGGCGTGAGAACGCGGGAGTGAGACTTGGAGCGTTGGGAACCAATGCGGGACGGTGTGGAACGCCCCGGAGGGCCGGCGGTCAAGAGCCCGGGGTAAAGCCCCTGGAGGACCCGAGACGGCATCCCCCATCGTGGGCTGGTTTCGGGTGGAGGAGCCCTGTCAGGGCGACAGCAACCCGGGGCGCAATCGTCGCACCGTCGCCCGTCGGGGCTGGGCAGGGGAGGGGCGTCGTCGCTTTTGGTCCAGGGGTTCCACCCCTGGCTAAGGACCGCCGCCGTTCCAGGGCGAGGAAAGCCGCTCCCCACCGCCTCCAGGCGGGCCGGCGGGAACGAGGGCTTTCTCATCCTTTTGTCCGAACGCTCTCAGGAATTCCTCAACCAGGGCCTGCGCGAAGCCGGGGTCATTGATATGGAATGGAAGGCGTCGGATCAAGCGGCCGGGTGCCGGGAGCACGGCCGACTCCAGCTCATCGAAGAGCGCGGCGTCGGCCTCAGGGTCATGGAACGGCTGACCGGGCGCATCGATCGCGGAGAGCCCCCCCTCCGGGATGAGGATGCGGAACGGAGCCCGCGCGCGGTTCAGCTTCGCCGCGATCCAGCGGGCGGCTCGGCGATTCTCCTCAGGGGTCGTTCGCATCAGGGTGACCTGGGCGTTGTGAACCTGGAGCCGGCGGTTCCGGAACGGTTCGGGCACGGTCGCCAGCGCGCCGAAATTCACCATGTCGAGGGCACCGAGACTCAAGACATAGGGAACCTCGGCCCGGAGGATCGCCTCGAAGCGATGGGGTCCGGCCGGCAGGATGCCGCCGACCACTTCATCGGCGACCTCCGTGGTGGTGATGTCCAGGACGCCCTGGATCAGGCCGGCCTCGACGAGCGCCTCCATCGCGCGGCCGCCCGTGCCGGTGGCGTGGAAGACCAGACAGTCGAAGCCCACGGCTTCGAGCGCCTCGCGCACGGCCGTCACGCAGGGCGTCGTCACGCCGAACATGGTCAGACCCAGCGCCGGCTTCTCGCCCGAAGTCGGGACCGGGTGTTGAACCATGCCGGCCATCGCGGCGGCGGCATTGCCCAGCACCCGGCGCGAGACGGCGTTGAGGCCCGCGATGTCGACGACCGAGTACATCATCGTGATGTCACTGAAGTCGACGTAAGGGGCGACGTTTCCACTCGCGACCGTCGAGACCATGAGCTTGGGCAGCCCGATCGGCAGCGCCCGCATCGCCGGCGTGATCAGCGCCGTACCACCGCTGCCGCCGATCCCGATCACCCCGGCCACCCGGCCCAGCTCATGCTCTCGGCGAAGGTACACTCTCAACGCATCGCTCATCGCCGTGATCGCCTGGCCACGGTCCGCCCCAGAACGCGCCGCGATGCGTCCGGCGGTGGTGGGATGGCTGTCGGCCACGGTGGCCCGGTCCACGTCCGGAGTGGCCACCGGCAGTTCCTTCGTTCCGACGTCGATCGTCACGACCGCGATTCCGGCCGCCCGCAGACGCTCGGCCACATAGCACAGTTCGTGCCCTTTTGTATCCATCGTGGCGACTGCGTAGACCGACGACCCGTCAGGGTGTGGCCGAGTCGAAGAAGTCATTCTGAGTGCTGCTCGTGTTCGTATTCAGGAAGGTCGTAACGCGGATACCAGTACCCATCGCAGAGCGCCGCCGGTGCCGCGCGGGCTGCCGTTGACGGGCCGTCGCGCACGGCCAGGACCTGGCTCCAGCAGGTGGTCTGGAATTGCTGGCGGCCGGGCGTGGCGCGAGTCAGACCCAGCCGAGTGTCATCCATCATCACAATAGTAATGGATCACAATCCCGAGCGAAAGGCCGATGAGCGGGAGAACTCGCTTCAGCCAACCACGATGGTCGGATTTCGCCTGAGGACGGGACTCGAGCGGGGAGCGGGACCAGCGAGTCAACCGGACGATTCAGGCGACCACGCCGCACTTCAGCCATCGTTCCAGCCGAGCCAGTCCTTCGGCAATGCTCACGCGGGGCTCGTAGCCGAGATCGCGGCGGGCGGCATCGATGTTGAACCAGTGGGTTGTCGACAGCTGCCGTGCCAGGAACCGCGTCATGGGGGGCTCCTCCCGGCGGCCTGTGAGCCGATAGGCGGCCTCGAGCAGGCCCGCCGCCGCCAGCGCCAGCGGCCGCGCGATCGACCGCCGCACCGGACCCATGTTCGCCGCCCCGAGGAGCCGATCGATCATGTCCCAGAGCGGGATCGTCTCCCCCTGGGTGATGAAGTACGCCTTGCCGGCGATGGATGAGCCGGGCTCGAGCCGATCGGCGGCCAGCAGGTGCGCTTCGGCGGCATTGTCGATGTAAATCGGGTCGATGAGCGGGTTGCGGCGGCCGATGCGACGGAGCCGGCCGCTCCGGGCCCGCGCGATGATCCGGGGGAGGAGGTTGTTGTCGCCGGGTCCCCAGATCAAGTGCGGGCGCAGCGAGAGGGTGGCCAGCTCGGGGGAGTTCGCCCGCAGGACGCTCTGCTCAGCCAGCGCCTTGGTCTTGGGGTAGGCGGCCTCGAACCGGCTCGAATAGGGGGCCGACTCGTCGACCCCCTCCAGGTCCCGGCCGTTGAACACCACGCTCGGCGAGCTCGTGAAAATGATCCGGCGCGAGCCGGCGGCCCGGCAGGCCGCAATCACATTCTGGGTCCCCTGGACATTGGTCTGATGATACTCCCACTCCGGACCCCAGATCCCCGCCCTGGCCGCCGTATGGAAGACGGTGTCGCAGCCCTCGACGGCTCGGATCACGGACTCCAGCTCGGCGATATCCCCCTGGCACTCCTCGACGCCGAGCTGCCGGAGATGGGGATACGCGCGCCGAGCCATGCTGCGGACCGAGAGACCCCGCTGTCTCAACAGCCGGATCACGGCCGTGCCCAGGAAACCACCACCACCGGTGACCAGCACCGTGCCGAGCCCCGCGCCGGTCACGAGCACCTCCGCGCCGCCCAGACGGCGAGCTGCTCGCGGAAGATCTTGGAGTTGTGGCGGATATCGACGGGGAAGGCCCGGTGGAACAGGATCGTGCGGATCCGCCGGGTCTGGGTGAATCCGGCGGCTCGTTCGAGCAGCTCGCTGCGGACGCGGTCCCGTTCCCCGCGCGCCAGCCGCCGGACGGGCTCGATGCAGATCACCGGAATCCTCTCGCCCCCTCGGTTCACCCCCACGAGTGCCGAGCGGAAGACCGCGGGATGAGTGTTGAAGATTGCCTCGCAAGGGATGGTGAAGAGGGTCTGGTCGTCCAGGATGACCCGGTGCGACTTGCGCCCGCAGAACCAGAGCCTCCCCTGGTCGTCGCGATAGCCCACGTCGCCCATGCGGTGATACAGGAGAGATCGCTCCGGATCGAGGATCTTGGCCAGTCGAGTGGCCTCGGGGCGGCCGAAGTATTCACGCGTGACGATCGGCCCGGAGACGACGATCTCGCCGATCGTGCCATCCGGTACCACCAGGTCGTCGGACCAGGTCGGGATGGGATCATCGCAAATGCGGATGATCCGCACGTCAATCCCGTCGACCGGCCGGCCGACGCAGACCCCCGCGCCGGCGTCGGTCGCCGCTCGCGTCTGGCCCAGGACCTCGCTGCTGCCCATCGAGGCGACCGGCAGGGCTTCGGTGGCCCCGTAGGTCGGATAGACCTCCGCCGGTGCCACCAGCCGGCCAGCCAGGCGTTCCAGGATGGCCGCGGAGACGGGCGCACCCGCCGAGACGACCCGTTTCAAGCTCGGCAGCCGTGTGAGCGATGCCGGATCTCCTCGTCCGAGCTGGCGAAGCAAGGCGGGGGAGCCGAACAGGTTGGTCGCGCCGAAGTCCTCGATCGCCTCGACGATCCTGGCAGGATCGGCCCGCGCCGGCCGGGTCGGGTCCATGTCCGGAACGATCGCCGTCATCCCCAGCGCGGGCGCGAAGAGGGCGAACAGGGGGAACGTGCAGAGATCGATCTCGCCGGGCTCGATCCCGAAGAGATCCCGGATCAGCTCGACCTGCGCGTGGAGGATGCCGTGAGTGTAAACCGCCCCCTTGGGCGGGCCCGTGCTGCCGCTGGTGAACAGGATCGCCGCCATCTCATCGGCCGGGATGGACTCGGGGTCGAGAGACGGGTGCTGTCCGAGACACCGCGCCTGCCGACCCGCGCGCCGAACGTCATCGAGCGTTTTCAGACCGATCCCCATCCGGCCCGGCGCGACCAGGATGAGCTGCCGCACCGTATCGCGTCCCCAACCCCAGGTCCACTGTGCCCAGAGCGCCTTGCGGATGCCGATGAACACCGCTGGCGCCGCCTCGCGACAGCATTGGCCCAGGTTGCGCAGGCCCATCCCCGGATCGATCAAGACGGGCACGATCCCCGCCTTGAACAGCGCGAAGACCAGCGCGAACAAGTCAAGGCTTGGAGGAACCATCACGACGGCCCGGCTCCCGCGGCCGATCCCGATCGCCCTCAAGCCGCACGCGAGCTCATCGCTGTCCCGGTCGAGCTGGAGGTAAGTCAGGTGCGTATAGCGAACGCGGCCGGAAGCCGCACGCCCCGCCGGGACGACAACGGCCGGGGTGTAGGGCTGCCGGCGTGCCATGACACTCAAGTGGCTGGCGATATTCGACGTCTCGGCGACTGTAGGCGTTCGACTCAACCGACCGGCTCCCGAATCAAAGGATGGGCCGCGAGGAACGACCGCACCAGGCCGTTGATGGCGTCTCGTTGATCCTCGAAGACCAGGTGTCCAGCCCGGGGAAAGCGATGGACCTCGGCCGCCGGGAACCGCCGCACCCACTCGTCCAGGACCGGGCCGTCGAAGACGAAATCCCTCATCCCCCAGAGAATCAGCATCGGGATCGCATTCAGCAGGCCGAGGCGGTCCTGGACCCAGGAGATCAGCTCATAGCTACGGTCTCCGGGTCGCAACGGGATATCCTGGACGAACCGGTGGATGGCGATCCGATGGGCCCACGAATCATAGGGAGCGGCATACGCGTCGCGCTCGGCTCGCGACAGCCGGCGTTCCTGGCATCCGATCCAGGTGGTGCCGCGGACGAACAGGTTGAGGCCCCGCACCAGCCAACCGCCCAGCACCCTGTCGCGGAAGAGTGAGAGCACCCAGGGGAACGACTTCCCCGCAGGCTTATGGAATGCCGCCGTGTTGGCGACGACCAGCCGCGCGATCCGCTCCGGATGCCGCGCCGCGTAGGTCAGCCCGATGATGCCTCCCCAATCGTGCAGGACCAGGGTCAGCTCGCGATCGAGGCCCAGGCGATCGAGCAAGAGTTCGAGATCGTCGACCCGGCTGGCCAGCGTGTAATCATACCGTGAATCATCGGGCTTGTCGGAGCGCCCGCAGCCAATCTGGTCGGGCACAATCACGCGATACGAGTCGGACAGTGCCTCGATCAGATGCCGGTAAAGGAACGACCAGGTCGGGTTGCCGTGGAGCAGAACCACCGGCTCGCCCGAGCCCTCGTCGATGAAGTGGAGGCGCAGGCCCGCGCGGTCGAGATCCCGCCCGGGGTGGTCGGCCAGGAATTGCTGCAAGACAGGATTCCTCGTCGCGGTCGTTCTCATGGCGTGGCTACCACTCCAGTCCCAGCATCATGCAATTGAGCCCGCTGCCGATCCCGAGGAAGGCGACCCGGTCGCCGGGTTGGAGGAATCCCCGATCCTCGGCCAGCCCGGCGGTCAAGGGGAGCGAGACGGTGCCCATGTTGCCCAGGTAGGGATACGTGGGGAAATCCTTCGACTCCGGGATGCCCAGCAGCTTGAGGATCGTGTCGCGGTGCGAGGCCCCCACCTGGTGGCAGATGACCTTGTCCACCTGCTCAGCGGACCAGTCCATCCGGTTCAAGAACGCCCGCCAGGTCTGCGCGCCCAGCTCGACTCCGTGTGCCAGCACAGCCGCCGAATCCGTCGCGGTGAACTGGTGGAATTCCTGGGAGTCGCCGGGATGCGCCGCCTCGATACCCCAGCGGCAAAGGCCGTGGAACTGCGGGGCGGTCCGCCAGGCGCCGCCGATGAGCTTCCGTCCCGGGCGCGCCGCGAACGAGCCGTCGGTCAGCAACACGGCCACGGCCCCGGATCCGCCGGTGAGCGTCGCCAGCGACAGCCTGAAGAAATCCATGCTCCGCTTCTGGAGCAACTGCTCGATCACGATCTCGTTGATCGCGCGCGAGGCCTCGCAGGCCACCACCATCCCCGCCCGGATCTGGCCGAACTCGATCCGGTTGGCGATCTCCACCATGCCGTTGAGCACGCCCAGACAGGCGTTGCTCACATCGTAGACCGCGGCCTCGGGATTCACTCCGATGCCCGCGGCCACCCGGCACGCCGTCGCCGGCTCGAAATACTCGCGGCAGACCGCGCCGTAAATCAAGGCGTCGAGCTGATCCGCCCGCACGGTCGAGGCCTCCAGGGCGCGGCCGGCGGCGGCGATCGCCCCGTCCGAGAGGCGATGACCGTCCTCCCACCACCGCCGCTCCGCGATCCCCGTCAGCGCCTCGAGCTGCCCCTCGGTCAGGTGCAACACCGCGTAGAGATCCTTCAGCCGCCGCTCGATTTCGACCGACGACACGACCACAGGAGCGATCTCGTACCCAATCGAATCGATGTAAACCTTCGAATAGATCATCGGCGAAGCAGCATCCCAGGTATGGCCGAAGGCCGGAAGAGGGTCTCTCCCCGGCCGTGATCATCCGAGTCGTTGACCTCAACTCGATCCGGAAGGATTCTGAGACCAACCCGGCGCGCCATCAAGGGGATTCCCCCCGGCCGGTGCGTGGGCGTGCACGCCGCCACGCATCCAGATGCACTCTTGAGACGGGCGGGCTGATCGGACGATCGAGCCTTGTTCCCGCAGCGATCCTCGACTAGAATCTTGGCCTGGTATGGGTTTCAGGAGGGAGCGAATCATGTCGACGGCCGGGACCAATGGCTTTCGCGGACGAATCTACGAGGATATCACGGAGACGATTGGCAACACGCCGCTGATCCGACTGCGTCGCGTGACGCGCGGCTGTCAGGCCGACGTGGTGGCGAAGCTGGAGAACTTCAACCCGCTGTGGTCGGTGAAGGACCGGATCGGTGTCTCGATGATCAACGCGGCCGAAGCGGAGGGCCGGATTACGAAGGACACCGTGGTCATCGAGCCGACCAGCGGCAATACGGGGATCGCCCTGGCGTTTACCTGTGCGGCCCGCGGCTATCGCCTGATCGTGACCATGCCCGAGAGCATGAGCCTGGAGCGGAGGCGGCTGCTCAAGGCCTTCGGTGCCGAGATCGTGCTGACGCCCGCCGCCGAGGGGATGCCCGGGGCGGTCCGCAGGGCCGAAGAACTCGTCAAGAACACGCCCAATGCCTTCATGCCCCAGCAGTTCAAGAACCCCGCCAACCCCGCCATCCACCGCCGCACGACCGCCGAGGAGATCTGGCGCGACACCGACGGCAAGGTCGACATTGTGGTCAGCGGGATCGGCACCGGCGGCACGATCACCGGCTGCGGCGAGGTCCTGAAAAGCCGCAAGCCTTCGGTGCGGATGATCGCGGTCGAGCCGGTCAACTCGCCGGTGATCACCCAGATGCGGAAGAAGGAGCCGTTGCGGCCGGGTCCGCACAAGCTCCAGGGCCTCGGCGCCGGCTTCATCCCCGAGGTGCTCAACACCTCGATCATCGACGACGTGGTGACCGTCCGCGATGAGGATTCGTTCGAGATGACCCGCCGGATGGCTCGCGAAGAGGGCATGCTCTGCGGCATCTCCAGCGGCGCGGCCGTCGTCGGGGCGATTCAGGTCGCTTCGCGACCTGAGAATGCCGGCAAATTGCTCGTCGTCGTGCTCCCCGACCTCGGCGAACGCTACCTCTCGACACCGCTGTTCCCCGAGTGACCGCGACCTCCCGTTTTTGCCTGGCGACTCGACAGCCTTGGAAGAGCCTGCTCCCCCCACCAGTGACCCGGTTGTCCTGGAGATCCCGCGCGACCTGCACGACGCGATGGTGGCGCATTGCCTGCGCGAGGCGCCGCAGGAGTGCTGCGGCATCCTGGGCGGTCTCGCGCCGCGGGTCTCATCGTTCCACCCCCTGCGCAACGCCGCGGCCAGCGAGACGCGCTACGACGCCGACCCGCGCGACTTGATCGACGCGGTCGTGGCGCTGCGCCAGCGCGGGGCGGAGATCCTCGCAATCTACCACTCCCACCCTCGCTGGCCGGCCGTCCCCAGCCGGACAGACCTCCAGGAGAACCATTACGGACCCGTGCCGCGGATCATCGTCTCGCTGATGGGCGCGGCGCCGGAGGTTCACGTCTGGCGGCTCGATCCCGACTCGTACCAGGAGCTCGCCTGGCGGATCGTTGAACCGCAGCGCCCGGGCGCCGGGGCTTGAGGTTGCGAGCCCGCTCGACCCGGAATAGACTACACAAATCGCGTAAGATCATCACTATCCGGAAAATGACCTGGATTTCCATGCAACGAACCCTGATCATCTTCAAGCCTGATTGCCTTCAGCGCCGGCTGGTCGGATCGATCCTCCAGCGCTGTGAAGCCAAGGGACTGCGGATCGTCGCGCTGAAGCTGATCCGCGTCGACCGTGCCATGGCCGAGCGGCACTACGCCGAGCACCAGGGGAAGCCGTTCTTCGAGGGCCTGATCGCATTCATCACCAGCGCGCCGGTGATCGTGGGGGTGCTGGAGGGGAACGAAGCCATCGCGGTGCTGCGGAACCTGCTGGGTGCGACCAACGGCGTGGTCGCCGCGCCGGGGACCATCCGCGGTGATTTCTCGATCAGCAAGCAGAACAACCTGGTCCACGGTAGCGACAGCCCCGAGTCGGCGGCGCGCGAGCTGGCCCTCTGGTTTCGCCCGGAGGAGCTGGTCGACTACACGATCGCAGGCGAGGAGTGGGTCTCCGCCGGGTCGTAACGGGCAACGGCCGGGAAGGGGATCGTCATGGCCGGGCCGCCACGGAGAGAGGTCTTCTCCAATCCCTTTTTCGTGATCCTGCTCGGCACCAGCACGCTGTTCGTGCTGACGGCCCTGGGATACCTGGTGAGCCCGTACGTGCTCATGCCAGACCCGGCGCGGCGGCAACCCGGCGCGGCCTCGCGCGCGCTGGCCGACTGGCTCGACCGCAATGGCCCGCTGACCCTGGCCATCGAGTTCCTCGTGATGCTGCTGGCCGGGATCCTGGCGATGGCCACGGACCCGTGGTTCGCGCCGCGGTCGAAGTCGAAGCAGCGCCAAGACCCGTCGTGAGGACTGAGGAGGCCGTTCATGGCGAGCAAAGAGATTCAGCGCGAAGTCGCGCGGCTGCGCTCGGAGCTGAACCGTCATAATTACCTCTACTACGTGGAGGCGAATCCGGAGATCAGCGATCGCGAGTACGACCGGATGATGGAGCGGCTGACCCAGCTCGAGAGGGAGCATCCCGAGCTGATCACGGCGGATAGTCCGACCCAGCGGGTCGGCGGCCAGCCGCTGGAAAGCTTCGCGACCGTCCGGCACGTGGTCCCCATGCTCTCGATCGACAACACGTACTCCTACGACGAGCTGCGCGAGTGGGATGCCCGGGTCCGCCGGGGGCTGAACCGCGATGAGCCGGTGCGGTATGTCGTCGAGCTGAAGGTCGATGGAGTGGCCGTCTCGCTCCGCTACGAGAATTGCCGGCTGGTCCTGGGAGCGACGCGCGGCGACGGCGAGCGCGGCGATGACATCACGGCCAACCTGAAGACCGTCCAGGAGGTCCCCCTCACCCTCCACGACTGCCCGGCCTCCGTGCTGGAGGTGCGGGGCGAGGTGTACATGACCAATTCCGAGCTGCTCCGGCTCAACGAGCTGCGCCGCGCCGCCGCGGAAGTCCCGTTCGCCAATCCGCGGAACGCGACGGCGGGATCGCTCAAGCTCCTCGATCCCAAGCTGTGCGGCCGGCGCCGGCTCCGATTCGTCTCGCATGGACTGGGCGAGTACCAGGGCATCCACGAATCATCGTACTTCGCCCTCACCCGTTTGATGAAGCAATGGGGCATCCCCGTGAGCCCCCACACCACCACCTATGACTCGATCGAAGGAGTGATCGACCATGCCCAGCGCTGGAGCGATCAGCGCAATACGCTGGACTTCCAGACCGACGGCCTGGTCATCAAGGTCGATGACCTGAATCAGCGGGAGCGGCTGGGCGCGCGGAGCAAGAGCCCGCGGTGGACGATCGCGTTCAAGTACGAGGCCGAACAGGCGGTGACCCGGCTGGTGGGGATCACCGTCCAGGTGGGCAAGACGGGGAAGCTGACTCCAGTCGCCGAGCTCGAGCCGGTCCACCTGGCGGGGACCACGGTCAAGCGCGCCAGCCTGCACAACGCGGACGAGCTCGAGCGCAAGGACATTCGCATCGGCGACGCCGTCGTGATCCAGAAGGCCGGCGAGATCATCCCCCAGGTGGTCCGGGTCGAAGCCGATGCGCGCAAGGGGAACGAGGCGGCCTTCCAGTTTCCCCGGACGTGTCCCAGTTGCGCCGCGCCGACCCGGCGGTCGGCCGATGAGGTCGACTATTACTGCTCCAATCCCCCCTCGAAATGTCCCGACCAGCTCAAGGAGTGGCTCCGCTGGTACGCCCACCGCGACGCCATGGACATCGACGGCCTGGGCGAGAAGCTGATCCAGCAGCTCGTGGACAAGAAGCTGGTGCGGAGCCTGGCCGACCTCTACCGGCTGGACGCCGGGACGCTCGCCGAGCTGGATCGCATGGGGAAGAAGTCGGCTGAGAACCTGGTCCGGGAGCTGGAGGCCAGCAAGAGCCGGTCGCTCGACCGCTTCCTCACCGGACTGACGATCCGACACATTGGCACCCGGATGGCCGAGATCATCGCCGGTCGGGTCCCGACCCTGGAACAGCTCCGCAGGATGTCGCTGGCGGAGCTCGAAGCACTCCCCGAGGTCGGA